>Ga0154718_1049_pt1 | contig 18796 bp, 18 predicted proteins | sample Rifle2008BG16ft_FD_105726 | JGI IMG/M metagenome (GOLD analysis project Ga0154718, IMG submission 105726) | Betaproteobacteria bacterium RBG_16_56_24
AGTCTCGGGATTGCTGATGGGCTTAGCGGCTTCAATTAAACGCCGCACACCCTAACCCTTCCCCCTTCTCCCTTCTCCCTTCCCATCATCAATGTCCAAAAAAGACTACTACGAAGTCCTCGGCGTCAATCGCGACGCATCGGACGAAGAGATCAAGAAGGCTTATCGCAAGCTGGCGATGAAGCATCACCCCGACCGCAATCCGGACAACCCCAAGTCTGAGGCGCATTTCAAGGAAGCCAAGGAAGCGTATGAGACATTAAGCGACGGGCAAAAGCGCGCCGCTTACGATCAGCATGGCCATGCCGCGTTTGAAGCCGGCGGCATGGGCGGCAGCCCGTTCGGCGCGGGTGGCGCGCAGGGCTTTGATTTCTCCGATATCTTCGGTGACATCTTCGGCGGCGGACGAGGAGCCGGTCGCGACGGGCGCAGCAACGTGCAGCGCGGCGGCGACCTGCGCTATAACCTTGAGATCAGCCTTGAACAAGCCGCGCGGGGCACCGAAACGCAGATTCGCGTGCCGACCATGGCGGAATGCGAAACCTGCCATGGTTCCGGCGCGAAACCCGGCACCAGCCCGACCCCCTGCACCACCTGCGGCGGACATGGCCAGGTGCGCATGCAACAAGGCTTCTTCTCGATCCAGCAAACCTGCCCGCGCTGTCACGGCACCGGCAAGATGATCGCCTCGCCGTGCAAGGACTGCGGCGGCAACGGGCGCATCAAACAACACAAAACGCTGTCGATAAAGATCCCGCCGGGCGTGGATAACGATGATCGCATCCGCCTTGCAGGCGAAGGCGAGCATGGCGTGAACGGCGGCCCTGCCGGCGATCTGTACGTGGTGATCCACACCAGGCCGCATGCGGTGTTCCAGCGCGACCATAACGACCTGCATTGCGAGATGCCGATCAGTTTCAGCACCGCCGCGCTGGGCGGCTCGATCGAAATCCCCACGCTGGACGGGGTGGCAACGATCAAGATCCCTGCCGAAACGCAAAGCGGAAAAATTTTCCGCCTGCGCGGCAAGGGTATCAAGGGCGTGCGCAGCACCAGCCATGGCGATCTGCATTGCCACGTGGCGGTGGAAACGCCGGTGAACCTGACCGAACGGCAAAAAGAACTGTTGCGCGAGTTCGAGGCTATCAACGACAAGGACAGCGAACGCCACAACCCGCGCGCCAAATCGTGGATGGGCAAGGTCAAGGACTTTTTTGCGGGTTAAACCCGGATTGTCCATTAGAGGCTTTCCCTATCGTAGGAGCCAGCTTGCTGGCGAAGTTTTTCGCAAGCAAGCTCGCTCCTGCAGTGGGTTCGTGGCCTAATGGATTATCTGGGTTAAAGCAATATTCTCACGGCAAATATAAAACGCCCCTCAGGGCGCTTTATTTACCCATCAGCCGCAACTGTCGTTTCCGAATATTTCGTGCAGAAACACTACTGCCCGAGCCCATGAATCCACGTCAGCATCGGCGTCGTAGGCGACCGGCATTTTGAATTTTCTGCCCAACTCATCCGCATCCGGGTTGGTGAAGGCATGCCTGGCGCCGGGATAAACAACCACCCGGTAATTCACCCCCGCAGCTTCCATTTCTTTCCTGAACGCGACTACATTATCGGCGCTTATCATCGGATCGGCGTCGCCGCTGAATGAAATGATACGCGCCCAGACTTTTCCGGGTTGCGCCGGATTGTCCGTTCCGAGCGAACCGTGAAAGCTTGCCACGCCTTTTAAATCCACGCCGTGGCGCACCATGTTCAGCGCCACGCCGCCGCCGAAGCAATAACCGAATGCCGCCATTTCACCCGCTTCCACGGTTTCATGATTGCGCAACACCTGCATGGCCGCCTCAAAGCGCGCTTTCGCCATCGGCATATTCTTGCGCACTTCTGCGGCGAGCTTGCCCGCATCATCCGGGTTGTCGACCACCTTGCCATCGCCATACATATCCACCGCCAGCGCGGTATAACCCAACTCCGCCAGCATGCGCGCCCGCTTGCGCGCGTACTCGTTCTGCCCCCACCACTCATGCACCACCAGCACTGCGGGACGCCTCTTCTTGATGGCATCGTCATAGGCGATATAACCCTTGAGGGTCGTGCCATTGGCCTGATAGCTCACTTCTTTGCCCTGCACCGCAGCTTGCGCGACGGTACCGCCAAAACAGCACAGCAACATTGCCAATATGCATTTTTTCATCATCACTCCTTAATGTATTGCTGATAATCAGAAGTTATTCCTGTCTCAAACCATTCCGGCCTGCACCACCTGCCTTGTATGGAAAACATTCATGTTCTGGCTGCGTACTTTTTCCAGCAGCCTGCCGGCAAGAGCATCGTCCAGAATGAATTCTATTTTTACCGCCAGTTCCCCGGCCAGTTCGAAAAAAGTATCTTCGTGCATTTTGCCATGCCGGCCAAACCCTGCAATCGCGCGGAATGCCGAGCCGCCGTGAATACCCATCGCTTTGGCCTCTTCAAGCAGCCACTCGTACAATGGCATGCCGCCAAGATGCTGTTTTTCACTGACATAAAAGGTAAGCAGGTTCATGATTGCGCTCCTAGTTTTGCAGCCACTTGAATGTCTGGATGCCGAGTACCGTCATCAGCAGCGAGCCGCCCAGATGCGCGGCGATGATGCCCGCGCCCCATGCATACTGCCCGCGCAACAACAGCGTGACGGTCTCTGCCGAAAAAGTGGAAAAAGTGGTCAGGCCGCCGAGAAATCCGGTGATGACGAGCAGCCGCCATTCCGGCGACACCCCCGGATGCTGCAAGAAGAACGCCATCGCAAGGCCTACAAGATAGCCGCCGAGCAGATTGGACGCCAATGTACCGAGCGGCAACTCGGGCAGCGCCGGGTTGAGCCACAGCCCGAATCCCCAGCGCAGCCAGGCGCCGAAAGCGGCGCCGATTCCGACAGCAAGAAATGAATAGATCAGCATCCGCGCATTCTACCCGACCGACCGCACCGGCGCGAAGCCGCCCCCCGGCGTGCGGAAATTGGTGGTCTGTCCCTGATACAGCCTTGCGGCGGCCAGTTGTATCTGTCCGTCGTAGACATAGCAGCGCACGTCATACTTGAGCGGCACAGCTTCGGCATCATTCACGCATACGCTGCGCTCTCCCGGCGCGGCCAGTTTCTGCGCGACATAATCACCCTGCAATATCTCACTGAACACCCGTCTGGTCAGTTTCTCACCGCGATACGCGCCCTTGCTGCCATAACCGCTGTATGGCTTGAAGAACCATTGCTTGCGCTCCGCCCACAGCGTGGATTCCATGTCCGCTCTGACTACGATGGTATGCGGAATACCTGCCTGCAAAGTGGCGATATCGGCCTCACTTGCGCCGAGTGAGCGCAAGGCCTGGACATCGCTCAACCGCGCAAGATTGCGCTTGTCGGCGTAACGGGCAAAGTGCGCGGGGCCAGGCGTCAGCACCACGCGCCCGTCCAGATACGCCTGCCGCAATGCGGGATGCTGTTGCAAAGAAAAATCAGTGAGACGGTTATAGATCAGGTCGATGCGCTGCCCGATGCAATACAAACCGTCCTCGCTTGTTTGCAGTGCCGAGGGATCAACGATGTGCGCCGCAAAGCCCGCAGACTCAAACATCTTTTTCGCGAGCAGGAATTCAGGGTAGAGATATTGCCCTTCCGGCCGCTCGTCCAGGATAGCGACAGTCTTGAGCGGCGCATCACCGCGTTCCAGCCGCCACTCGTTGCGGAACATATCGAGGAACACCTGCTCAAGATTTCCCTCCGTTCGTGCTGAGTCTATCGAAGCATGAACGGGCGCCGCGCCGGGCCACTTAACCTCGCGCTGGCTGTCGAGCAACAGCGCATTCAAAAAACCGCCGCCCGCGTTGGTATTTATCTCGATGAGGTGCGCGCCCTGCTCGTTGATGTGGAAGTCGTAGCCGTAAAATATTCCTTTAGCTCCGTGCAGTTCCCGCTGTCCGCTCCCTGCTAACCACTCCCTGTTCCACACCACCCGCTCCACCGCTGCGATAACCGCTTGCATCTGCTCGACCTGGGCTGACGTAACAAACAAGGTCACGTCTGCAAACAGATGGTCATGCCCTGCAGAGACTGCTTCCTGAAAAGCCGCGCCTTGCGCGCGGATGGCCGCTTCAAGCAGCGCGCGGTCAAGTTTGGCGGATTGCGCGTCCGCATTCAGGCTGGCCGCCCGTTCCGCAACAGCATCAACCACCCAGCATGCCTTTCTTCAGATCATCCTGCACCGGTTTTTCGCCCAGCCAGACCTTGAGCAATGCGCGGTTGAAAGCCGCGCCAGCTATGATTCCGCGCTCAGTGCCGTTCACCGTGATCCTGGTGCCGCTTTCCGGCAGGTAATCGAGCAGGATGATGTCGCCCGATTTCACCTCATTTACCGCCTCGAATATCTGCTTCATCTGCTGAATCTTCGCGTCCAGCTCCGCCAGTTCGGCTGCGGTGTGGTTCGATTTGATCGCATCGTTGAAGGCGCCGAACAATTTCTCGCCGCTCAATTCGCGCAGGATATACAGTACCACACGATGTTTGTGCTCGCCGGCGATGATCGCTTCGGCAGAGGTCTGTTTCTGCGTCAGGTACAGCGCGCCGACATAGACCTGGAAAAAGAATTTTGTGCGGATGCCCCCGCCGTTCAACTGCAACACCGTGTCTCCCAGTTGCATTCTATCCGCCAGGCGGATGCCTGCCAGATCAAGAGCGCTGGCGTTGAAGCTCAGCAATACACCGCAGATCATCAAAAATATATTTTTCATTTTCATTCTTTCAGTTCAGGCGGGTCACGCAGATTTTACCCCCACCCTAACCCTCCCCCTGAAAGGAGGAGGGAACGAGTCAAGATTCGCCACAACAGTCTCTTCCCCCTTGCAGGGGGAAGGATAGGATGGGGGTAGAAACGAAAAACATTTACAGAGCCTCAAAAATCCCCGCCGCCCCCATCCCCGTCCCGATGCACATCGTCACCATGCCATATTTCTGTTTGCGCCGGCGCATGCCATGCAGCAGGGTCGCGGTGCGGATCGCGCCGGTCGCGCCGAGCGGGTGTCCCAATGCGATCGCGCCGCCGAGCGGATTCACGATCTTCGGGTCGAGGCCGGCATCCTGGATCACCGCCAGCGATTGCGCGGCAAACGCCTCGTTCAATTCGATCCAGCCCATGTCGTCGAGCTTCATGCCGACCTGTTTCAGCACGCGCGGAATCGCTTCCTTCGGGCCGATGCCCATGATTTCCGGCGGCACACCCGCTACGCTGAAGCCGAGGAACTTGCCGATCGGCGTGAGGTTGTAGCGTTTCAGCGCCGCCTCAGAGCACAACAGCACCGCGCCCGCGCCATCCGACATCTGCGAACTGTTGCCCGCCGTCACCGAACCTTTCTGCGCGAACACCGGCTTGAGCTTCGCCAATGCCTCCAGCGAAGTGTCGCCGCGCGGTCCCTCGTCCTGCGCTGCATCGCGCGTTTTCACTTTCACCTCGCGAGTGTTCATATCCGGCACATGCTCGGTGATGCGGTAGGGCGTGATCTCGTCCTTGAATTCGCCATTGTTGATCGCCGCAATGGCGCGCTGATGGCTCTGCAACGCGAACGCATCCTGCGCCTCGCGCGACACCTTCCAGCGCTCCGCCACCTTCTCTGCGGTCAGCCCCATGCCGTAAGCGATAGCGACATGCTCGTTCTCGAAGATGGCCGGATTAAACGCCACCTTGTTGCCCATCATCGGCACCATGCTCATGCTCTCCACGCCCGCTGCGAGCATCACATCGGCCTCGCCGAGACGGATGCGGTCCGCCGCCAGCGCCACCGCCTGCACGCCGGAAGAACAGAAACGATTGATGGTCATCCCAGGCACCGTGTTCGGCAACCCGGCCAGCAGCAACGCGATGCGCGCCACATTCATCCCCTGCTCCGCCTCCGGCATCGCGCAGCCGACGATGACATCGCCGATGCTCGCCGGATCGAGCGACGGCGCCTGCGCCAGCACGCTCTTCAATACATGCACCAGCAGATCATCGGGACGGGTGTTGCGGAACATCCCGCGCGGCGCCTTGCCCACCGGCGTGCGCGTCGCGGCGACGATGTAGGCTTCCTGGACTTGTTTGCTCATGGCGCTCTCCTAATTCGTGGTTCCGTAGGGCGGGTTACACCCGCCGCAAAATTGTTGTCGGGCAAGGCCCGACCTACGCGTCTTTCATAAATCGTGGTACGTCCCCAATGCTGTCCCCTATTACTGCTACTATTGTTCCACGACCTACATGACTAACGTTTCGCCGCAACGCGATAAACCGCATTGCGCTCCCGCTTTCCAACCGCAACCACGATCACCAACAACACGGCATCCCGCACTTCATACACCAAGCGATAGCCCACACTGCGCAGCTTGATCTTGTAACGATCTTTATGACCTGACAGTTTCGCCGCTGGCACCCGAGGATGTTGCAGGCGTTCGGCCAACTTCTTCTTGAATTGTTCGCTCACCGTCGCATCCAGCTTGCGCCACTCCGCCAGCGCATCGGAATGGAAAGCCAGCTTATAGCTCATCGAGCTTGACCTGCACCAGCTTCTTGCCGTCCTTCAAGCGCGCATCAGCAATGGCATTCAACTCCATGTCTTCCAGCTTATCCATCAGCGCCTCATAAGCCTTCGCCGGAACGCAATAGAAAGTCGGCTCATTGTGGTTCAAGATCGCCACTGGAAAACCCTCCCCAGCCGCGACCGTCGCCATTGGATTCTTTTTTAGTTCAGAAACACTCGCCGTCGTTTCCGCCAAAATCACATGTGCCATTTGATTAACCCTCCGTTTAATGGAGCCAAATATAGCACCCTAAACAGGTCTCGGCAATGGTCGCCACACATATCAGCCTAGAAGTAGGACGGGCTATGCCCGCCGTAAAATTATTGTCGGGCGAAGCTCGACCTACGCGTTTTTCAAGATGTTTTTTCAATTAACCAATCAATTAATCCATTGCGTACAACCTGCACAGCAACCTCTCTCCCATCCCATATTGTGATGTTTCGGTTTTTACGGCTAGAAACCTTGTGCGTGCCTGTGTGGTACACATAAAACATTCTTCCAAAATTATCTGACTGGCTATTACTGATATAGCTTTCTAATTCATTAGCATTTGTTTCGCTCTTGACCTGAACAAATGCCCTTTCGCCCGTCAAAGGCTGCCAAAGAGTGAAGTCAATTGTTTTCTGAACACCGCCTGTTGCACTTATTCGTTTCCATCCAGATTGAGCAAAAATAAGTTCAACCAAGACCTCAAAATCTTTCCATGTAAGCAACTTCAATAGTTCTTCCATGCACTCTACAAGTGAATCTCTTATCCTGTTCGCCTTCTCAACCTCATTGGGAAGCTTGCCGTTGATTCTATAAATAGCGTATCTGGCAGAATCCGCACTAAGACCACATATAGTGCCTTGGTAACTTGCAGTCTTGGTTAAATTTCCACCCAGGAAATCCATTGCCAATGGTTTATCATTCACGTCCTTGTTACGCCAAGGAATAGACATCTTTTTAAAACTTCCATCCCCATCAGGGTGAGCATTTGGCTGCTCCCCATTGGAAAATCCATACCACATCGCGTTCTTTGAGAAGGTAATCCAAAGCACTGATCCATCATCTTCAAAAAAAGATTTCGTTTGATTCACGTAGCTAGTTGCCGTTTGCGGAGCACTAACTTTTTTGAACCAGTATTTTTTCAATTCGTCCCATTTTGAATTTAATGCGTACCTCAAAACCCTTTCTTCACCTGTAGAGAATCCCAATCTGATAATGCCCTGTTTAAAACACTCATCCTCCCAACGCCCACCTTCACCAAGCTTGATATAGCGAATATCACTGACCTCTCTATCACAACAACTTGGCAATCCGCTCATTTTATCCCTCGATTATTCGCTCAACCCATGTACGGCACATCAACATCTTTCGCTAGTTCCGCAGCGGCTTCCCGTTCTTCAGCATGGCTCCACCCTCGCCCTGGTCTTGCCCGTCGCGAGCAATTCCATGAAGTTTTTACGCTCCAGATCGAGCAGCCATTGCTCATCCACCATGCTGCCCGCTTCCATTCCGCCTATCATGGCACAGCCGCCAGCCCAGCCCGTTCGGCAGCCACCCGCAGGCGCTGGTCGAAGACGGCGAAATACAGCGGGGTGCTGGTTTTTTCTTTCAACCACAGCGCGCTCGCCAGATGGATCGCATCAAAACCGCGCAATCCGTAAACCTCGGCGAGGTCGCCTGCGGTGCGCACTACTGCCGGAACCAGTTCGATGCGCAGCAGGTTTCCCCAATCGAGGTTCAATTGCGCCAGCCGTTGTTGATGTTTCGCTTCGGTGGAGATGCCCTGCGCCTTGAGCCGGGCGAATGCGGCGCGCGCTTCCGGGTAGGCGACGACCGATGCCGCCATCGTTTCCGCCTTGGCGGCGTATGCGCGCAATTCTTTTGAACCGGGCTCGCGCACGTAGAGCTTCACCCAGGCCGACGTGTCCAGATAGAGGATCAACGCCTATCCTCGGCGACCCAATCGGCCAGACTGACGCCGACCGGCAGCGCCTCGCCTCGCGGGAGACCGGCAACCTTGCCGCCGTTCCACGAAATGCCGGGCAGTGCTGCAAGGTCGCCCAGCGCGGCCTGTTGCCTGATCGGCACGATTTTCGCCACCGGACGGTTGTGGATATTGATGGTCACGGTTTCGCCCGCCGTTACATGGCGGATATATTCGCTCAAATGCGTTTTCAATTCCCGGATGCTCGCTTCCATGATGTACCTACTTTCTTGAAATGTGGTCACATTCTACGCTTGCCGCTTTGCACATACAATCCGGTCGAACGTCGGGTTACGCTGAGTTTATCCTGAGCGTAGCCGAAGGGCTAACCCGACCTACATCCCATCAGTTCCGCAACGGCTTCCCATTCTTCAGCATGTACTCGATGCGCGCCTGGGTCTTTTCAGAGGCGATGAGTTCCATGAAGTTGCGCCGTTCCAGATCGAGCAGCCATTGTTCGTCCACCAGACTGCCCGCGTCCACATCGCCGCCGCACATCGTCTCGGCGACGCGGCAGCCGATGTTGTAGTCATATTCCGAGATGAAACCGCCTTCCAGCATGTTGACCATCGCGGCCTTGAGCGTGGCGATGCCGGTGCGTCCGGCCACCGGTATCTGCCGCATTTGCAATGGAGGACGATAGGCGGTGGCGTTGAGCGCCAATGCTTCCTGTTTGGCGATGTGCAGCAGTTCGAAGCGGTTCAGCACGATGCGGTCCGACTGCCGCAGATAACCCATCTCGCGCGCCAGTTCTGCGCTCTTGGCCACTTCGCCCATCGCGATCTGCTGGAAGTAGCGCTTCAGGTGCGGGAAGATGTCGCCTCCTCTGGCCTCATTCGCCGCGCGCATTGCCATCTCCTTGCAGCCGCCACCCGCAGGCAGCAAGCCGACGCCGACTTCGACCAGGCCGATGTAGCTTTCCAGTGTGGCGACGATGCGCGTGCAGTGGATGGAGAATTCGCAGCCGCCGCCGAGCGCCAGACCATCCACCGCAGCGATGGTCGGCACCCGCGCGTACCTCAGGCGTTGCGAGATGAGCTGGAACTTCGCCACCACGGCCTCGACGCGCGGCACGTTGCCGGTAGCGGCATTGACGATGTCGCCCAGTCTGCCGCCGCCCGCGACGGTATATTTGACGCGGGTCACCGCGCTCTTGAGTTTGCCGAGCAGGCCGCCCGCCTCTGCCGCCGCACCGTCCTGCATGCCTTGCATCGCTTGCAGCAAATTCGCGCCTGCCGAGAACGGCGGCTCGGTCTGCCAGATGATCAGCGCCGAGAAATTCGCTTCGGCTTCATCCAGCGCGCGCAGGATGCCATCCAGCACTTCGTTGCTGAGGGTGTGCAGCTTGCTCTTGAAACTCAGTATCGCTATGCCGTCGCCCATGTGCCACATGCGCACGTCGTCGGTCTCGAACACGGTTTCGCCGTAATGTGCGATCTCGCCGAGCAGGCGGTCAGGGAAAAGTTGGCGTTTGTATACAGGCAGCGTGGAGCGTGGCTGATACTGGGACACCCTCTCCCTCCGCTGCGCTCCCCCCTCTCCCGCTTGCGGGAGAGGGGATGGGTGTGAGGGAAGTTTCCCCTCGCCCGCTTGCGGGAGAGGGGTCAGGGGAGAGGGTGCGAAAGAGCCTTGCGCAGTGTGAACACCGGTGCGGGATGGTTCGGTGACCCATGCTGGTAGCGACGCATCCGCCAATGCCTTGCCCGCCGCGATGTCGGCGGCGATCCAGCCCGCCACTTGCTGCCAGCCTGCGGCCTGCCAGATCTCGAACGGGCCGCTGTCCCAGCCGAAGCCCCAGCGCACGGCGAGGTCGAGGTCGCGCGCGTTGTCGGCGATGCTGTCCAGTTGCAGCGCGCAGTAATGGAACACATCGCGGAATGTCGCCCACAGGAATTTCGCCTGCGGGTGTGGGTTGCTGTGCAGTCCGGCGAGCTTTTTCGCCCAGTCGCGTTCGCGCAGGATATCCTTCACGCCGTCATCCACCTTTGCGTCGGACAGCCGGTATTGTTTTGAATGCAGATCGAGGACGTGGATCTCCTTGCCGACCTTCTGATAGATGCCGCGCCTGGTCTTCTGCCCCAGCGCGCCCTGATCCACCAGATAGCCGTACCAGCCCGGCAACTCGAAGTGCTTGTGCCACGGGTCGTCGGTGAGGTTCTCGCGCATCGTGTTGACCACGTGCGCGAACACGTCGAGGCCGACGATATCCAGCGTGCGGAACGTGGCGCTCTTGGGGCGGCCGAGATAGCGCCCGGTCAGCGCATCCACGGTGTCGAAGCCGAGGTTGAACGCTGCCGCGTGGTGTTTGGTGGCGAGCATCGAGAACACGCCGATGCGGTTGGCGATGAAGTTGGGCATGTCCTTGGCGCGCACCACGCCCTTGCCCAGCGTGGAGACGAGGAAGGTCTCCAGTTGGTCGAGCAGCGGCGCTTCGGTAACTGCACAGGGGATCAACTCGACCAGATGCATATAGCGCGGCGGATTGAAGAAGTGGATGCCGCAGAAGCGATGGCGCAGATTCTCGGGGAATGCCTGCGACAACTGGTTGATCGACAGGCCCGAGGTGTTGCTGGCGAAGATCGCGTGTTCACCAACATATGGCGCGACCTTCTTATACAGATCGGATTTCCAGTCGATGCGCTCGGCGATGGCCTCGATCACCAAATCGCATTCGCGCAATCTCTCCAGATGCTGCTCATAGTTGGCAGGCTGGATGAACGAAATCCTGGCGGGACTCGCGGCGGGTGCTGGGTCGAGTTTCTTCAGGCCATCCAGCGCCTTGTTCACATTGCCGTTCGGGTCGCCCTCACCCTTGTCGTTCTTCTTGGCAGGCAATTCGAACAACAGCGTTTCGACGTTGGCGTTGACCAGATGCGCGGCGATCTGCGCGCCCATCACACCCGCGCCGAGCACGGCGACTTTGCGGATGTAGAAATTTTCGCTCATCTGCTTTCTCCAATCAAATTGTTCATTCCCCCATGCAAGGGGTAGGTCAGGATGGGGGTAGAAATATCGAACGCATCCATGCCAAGTTCTACCCCCTCCCTAGCCCTCCCCCTGCAAGGGGGAGGGGATAATCTTTTTAATCTTCCGGCGGCACTACTCTTGGCTTGCGGTCTTCGCCCACCGCCACGTAGGTCAGCGTCGCCTCGGTCACTTTCACGCAAACCGGTTTGGCCGGGTCGCGCTGCGCATAGACCTCGACTTCGACGGTGATCGATGTGGTTCCAACCTTCACGATCCTGGTATAGAAGCTCACCACGTCGCCGACGAAGATCGGCTGCTTGAACACAAAGGAATTCACCGCCACCGTAGCCACCCGCCCCTTGGCGCGATGCAACGCGGGGATACTGCCCGCGATGTCCGCCTGCCCCATCAGCCAGCCGCCGAAGATATCGCCGGTGTAATTGGCATCGGAGGGCATCGCCGCCACACGGATGGTCGGTTCGCGCTGCGGCAGGGTGGTGTGTTGATGTTCACTCATGATCAATGGCCTTCATAAAGATCATTGATCTGAGCTGCAAATCTTATTGCCACCTGGGTCCGCTTCAGCTTCAGGGTGGGCGTCAGCAGGCCGTTGTCTATGCTCCACGGCTCTTGCAGCAGCAGCATGCGATGCACGTTGGCATAGCCCGGGAATCCTCGCAAGCTCAGCGCGATGCGATCCAGCACCATGGCATGGACGCGGCTGTCCGTGAGCGATTCAGGCATATCTGGATGCACACCGGTTTCTTTGGCGAACTTCAGCCATGCATCAGAATTAAGCACAACCAGCGCGACCAGATAGGGCCGCGCTTCACCGTATATCATCACTTGTTCGAACAAATGATCGCGCAGGATCGCAATCTCCATGTCGGTCGGCGGGACTTTTTCTCCGTTGGACATGACGATGATCTCCTTGATGCGACCGGTGATATAGATATGCCCGGTGTCGCTTATGCGCACGGTATCGCCGGTATTCAACCAGCCGTCAGCGCCGATCATGGCTTTGGTGGCCTCGGGATTGTTCCAGTAGCCCAGCATCACGTTCGGCCCCTTCACCATCAGAACATTGTGTTCGCCGAGCCGCACTTGCACATCGCGTATCGGTTGGCCGACGCTGTCCGGAAAATTATTCTCAAGGTGATTGCCGGTGATCACCGGGCTGGTCTCGGTCAATCCATAACCCTGCACGATGGGCAAGCCCAAGCCGACGAACACGCGCGAGATCTCCGGAGCGAGCGCGGCGCCCCCGCTGATCGCAACGCGCAGCCTGCCGCCCAGCTTATCGAGAATCTTTTGCGCGACCAGTTTTTTCAGCACCGGCCAGAGCAGGAACGAAACCTTCCACGGACCGCGCCCCTGTTCATGCTCAAAACGCGCCCAGCCGGTTTCCACCGCCAGGTTAAACAGCTTGCGTTTGAGAGGCGAACCTTCTTCCAGCTTCGCCTTGATCGCGCCATAGACGCGCTCGTAGATGCGCGGCACGGAAATCAGCAGGGTCGGATGTATGGTTTGCAAATCTTCCGACAACTGCGGGATGGAACGCGCAAAAGCCACGGTAGCGCCGGTCATCACCGTCAGGTAATAGCCCAGCGTGCGCTCGAACGTGTGCGACAACGGCAGGAATGACAAGAACAGATCGTCGCCATGCACGGCAAAGGTATCCAGGCACGCATGCGCATTGGTGAGCATATTGGCGTGGCTCAACATCACGCCTTTCGGTTTGCCGGTGGTGCCTGAGGTGTAGATGATGCTCGCCAGTTCGTTCATCCGGCAGGGTGGCGCAGCTCTCAATTGCGCATCCGGAGGAAGAAACTCCGCCATGGATTTCAGGCGCGGCTCAGCGCCGTCGCGCACCGGATCGATGCTCACGAAGCGCACCACGCCGCCAAGCTGATCGAGCACCGTGCGCAGGGACTGCCATTGCTCGTCAGTCTCGAACAGCAGCACTTTCACACCGGCATTGTTGATGATGTAAGCGGTGTTGTCAGGCCGGTCCATGGTGTACAGCGGAACCACGATCAGCCCCAGCGACATCGCCGCCTGGTCGAACATCACCCACTGCGGGCAATTGCGCAGCATGATGGCGACCCGATCACCCCGCTGCAATCCCAGCCCTGCCAGTGCCGCCTGCCAGCGCGCCACCTCTGTCAGCATCTCCCGCCAGGTTAGATCATGCCATGCATCCTGCTGAAGACCAGCTTTCAGAGAAGGCTCATGCCCGCTTGCGGGCGTGATGTCGGAACTAAAATAGCGATAGGCGATTTTATCCGGCGTGCGGCGCGCACGCTCCACGAACAGCCCATGCAAGGTACCCGCCTGTTCCGGCGTAATCACATCTTCTTTTTGCGTCTGCATCATATTGCCCCCCGATTTAACCCAGAAACAAGTCACTGAACAGCGGCGTGCCGGGCGAAACGGCATACTGATCGAAATCACTCACTCCGGCTGCACGCAACACTTCTTCGTCGATAAAATAATTCCCGCTGCAATCCGTGCTGTCCCGCGTCAATATCGCATAAGCAGCGTCCGCCATGATGGCAGGTTTGCGCGAGGCGCGCAGCGCCGGCTCGGGAAAATTGAACTCGATCGCGGCCGTGGCGATGGTGGTGCGCGGCCAGAGGCAATTCACCCCTATACTCTTGTCCACTCTGCCGTTTGCCGCGAACTCGCGCGCCATGCCCAGCGTGCACAGGCTCATGCCGTATTTCGACACGGTGTAAGCCAGGTGCGGCGCGAACCATTTTGCATCCAGATTGAGCGGCGGCGATAACGTCAGGATATGCGGATTATCCGCCTGCCTCAAATACGGGATACAGGCTTGCGAAACCAGAAAGGTCGCGCGCATGTTCACATCCCACATCAGGTCGAGACGCTTCGCGGTCGTCTCCAGCGTATTGCTCAAACTGATCGCGCCGGCGTTATTCACCAGCACGTCTATCCCGCCAAACTTCTCCACGGTTTGCGCCACGGCAGCCTGTATCGCCTGATCGTCGCGCACATCCAGCCGGATCGCCAGCGCCTGCCCGCCCGCCTGCTCCACTTCGCCGGCCACGCTGTATATGGTGCCGGGTAGTTTGGCGTGCAGCTCGGTTGTCTTGCCGGTAATCACCACCTTCGCGCCGTCGCGCGCGCAACGCAACGCGATCTCCCGGCCAATGCCGCGGCTGGAGCCGGTGATGAAAATCGTTTTGCCGCACAGGTCATTCATTCCCCAGTATCCCGCTCATTTGTCCAACCGTAGGGCGGGTCACACCCGCCATTCCAAAGTCATTCACCAAACTCCACCCGGTTATCTCGTGCAACGGCGGGTACGAAAAACTTTTGTCCCGGCACCGGTGTGACCCGCCCTACCGAACCTGCAAAGCTGGCTATTGATCCGGCACTTTATAAACATCACATTCGTCATTCCGGGCTTGACCCGGAATCCAGCAGGAATCAATATCGGCGCGCTTCGCGCGCCACTGGATACCGGCCTTCGCCCATAAGCGCTAACTTATCTTATTCCTCCCCCTTCAAGGGGGAGGTTAGGTGGGGGATGGGGTTTATAACCATGAAATTCAACCCCATCCCCACCCCAGCCCTCCCCTTGAAGGGGAGGGGGAAATACTCTGGCGCACTTAAGTTGGCGCATATGTGCCTTCGCCGGTATGACGGCGCTACTTTTTACATGCCGGATCAATAATGTTTCGCGCGCAACTCCTCCGGCGCGAAATCATCCACCATGATGACCTTGCGGCGCAGCGCGTAATCGCGCTCCAGTTGCAGCGCCTGTTCCGCGTCGATGATGCCCTTGTCGCGCGCCTCGGAGATGCGCTGCAGTTCATCGCGCGCTTTCAGCTTGCCGGCCTTGCGCGCCTCTTCCATCGTGGATTGCAGCGGTTCGCATAACAGCGTGCTGGCGAGTGCGGCTTCCAGCGCGCCCACTGCATCCTGCTCATCGTCTGGAATATACATCCCCGCGGTCAGGCGATCGCGCGCTGCGCCCGGTTGCATCAGCAGTGTGGCGATCTCGTGGCCAAGGTGATCGGAGGGCGGCGCGATGCGCTTGCCGGCCGGAAAGATCAGCACGCGCAACAGCCGGCGCACCAATGCATTCGGAAAATTCTGCATCACGCCGTCGAATGCCTGCTGGATATTGTAGAGCGCGTCCTGCATCGCCCAGTTTAACAACGGCAGGTCCTCATCGGGGCGGCCATCATCCTCGAAGCGTTTCAGCGCCGCCGAACACAGATACATCAGGCTCAGCACATCGCCAAGGCGCGCGGAAATCTTCTCGCGCCGCTTCAGCGTGCCGCCCAGCGCAGCCATGGCCAGATCCGCGCTCAATGCAAAGGCCGCCGAAAACCGCGTCAATTGCTGGTAATAGCGGCGGGTCGCGCTTCCCTCGGGAGCGCTTATCCCGCGTCCTGCGCTCAAGCCGAAAAGAAAGCTGCGCACGGTGTTGCTCAGGGCGAAGCTGATGTGCCCGAACAGCGCCTCGTCGAATTGATGCAGGGCGCGCCGGTGGTCATGATCGTGCGCCGCGGCGATTTCCTTCAACACATAAGGATGGGAACGGATCGCCCCCTGGCCGAAGATCATCAGCGTTCGTGTCAGGATATTCGCGCCTTCCACGGTGATGGCGATCGGCATCTGCTGATAAAAACGCCCCAGATAATTATCCTTCCCCAGGCAAATACCTTTGCCGCCGTGCACGTCCATCGCGTCGTTGATGAGAATGCGGCAACGCTCAGTGGCGTGGTATTTGATGATCGCCGAAACCACCGATGGCTTCTCTCCCATATCTATCGCCAGGGCGGTCAACCTGCGCGCCGCATCCACCATGTAGGTGTGCGCGCCGATGCGCGCCAGGGCTTCTTCAACACCCTCGAATTTTCCGATCGGCATTTTGAATTGTTTGCGCACCCGGCAGTACGCCCCGCTGGTGCGCGCGATCAGCTTCATGCCGCCGATACTGCTGGCCGGCAGCGAGATCGAACGGCCCGCCGCGAGACACTCCATCAGCATGCGCCAGCCCTGGCCTACCCGGATCGTGCCGCCGATGATGTATTCCATCGGGATGAACACGTCTTCGCCCTGCGTCGGGCCGTTCAGAAAAGCGGAATTCAACGGGAAGTGGCGGCGGCCGATACGCACGCCCGGCGTGTCCGTGGGGATCAGCGCAAGCGTGATGCCGCGGTTGGTTTCGCCGCCGAGCAAACGCTCCGGGTCGTACAACTTGAATGCGAGACCGAGCAGCGTCGCCACCGGCGCCAGCGTGATGTAGCGCTTCTCCCAGGTCAACCGGATTCCCAGCACATTCTGCCGCCCGGCGAATTCGCTGTGGCACACCACGCCGGAATCGGGGATCGCGCCGGCATCGGAACCGGCGAACGGGCCGGTCAGCGCAAAGCAGGGAACCTCCTGCCCCCTGGCGAGACGATGCAGATATTTTTCCTTTTGCTCGTCAGTGCCGTAGTGCAGCAACAGCTCCGCAGGCCCCAGCGAATTCGGCACCATCACCGTCACGCAAGCCGTGCCGCTGCGCGAGCCGACTTTGCTCACCACCGCCGAATGCGCCTGCGCGGAAAACTCCAGCCCTCCATATCGCTTGGGGATGATCATACCGAAGAAACCCTTGTCCTTGATGAACTGCCAGACTTCGGGCGGCAGATCGGCGCGATTGTGGGTGATGTCCCAATCGTCCAGCATCGCGCACAACTGCTCGACTTCGTTATCGAGAAATGATTGCTCCTCTGGGCTCAGCACAGCCTTCGGAAACGAGAGCAGCTTGCTCCAATCCGGATTGCCGCTGAACAACTCGCCATCCCACCACACGGTGCCGGCGTCGATCGCCTCCTGCTCGGTGGCGGATATCTGCGGGAGAATCTTGCGGAAGATATTGAGCACCGTGCCGCTGATCACGTTGCGGCGCATGAAAGGGATGCCGAAGAACACGAGGAACAGAAACAGCGCGGCGCCGATCACCATCAACACCTCATCCGGAAAGCTCGCCTGGATCGAGATCACCGGCACGACCACCATGACCGCCAGCACCCAGCTTGTGATCGAAGCGCGGAAAAACGCGAGCGACATGAAAATCGCCAGTACCGCCAGCAGGGTTAACGCCATCATAGAAGCTCTCCAGATATATTGATTGTTGCAGTACCGCTGCACTTTAACGCGATACCACAAAGTGCACAACAACGACAACAACTCTTCCAGATACAGGAGCGGGGCCTTCAATCATTCAGGCGCTATAGAATCAATGTGGTCATAGAATCAATGGGGGCATAGAATCAATGGGTGTCCCCTTTAATTGCTGGCCATGGGGTGGGGTTATCGAAGGAGATTTTTGTACTTTACACAGCAGTCAGTTAGTTAGGCGACACATGAACAACAATTTTTTGTAGCTATAATTTCTGACTGCTGAGTAAACTTACTGCACAGCTATTGCGCTGCGGGTTCCAATGAATGCGCCAGCGCCTGCCAGCCGACAACGCGGCACCCGTCGCGTTCATACTGGCCATCACCGCCATAAACAATGCCCGGCGGTAGTGCCGCATCGCCGAACAATGCCGACAACTTGCGCAGTGCTGCTATCCAATCGCTGCTGAAGGTTGAGCCGGATTTTATTTCCACGGGCATGAACTGGTTGCCCTGTGGGATCAACAGATCAAACTCATGTCCCGCACTGTCGCGCCAGAAATACAACTCGGCAACCTGACCGGCATTGAACTGGCGCTTTACCCACTCCGACACCACCAGCGTTTCAAACAACGCACCGCGCGAGGCATGGGTGGTCAGCGTATTCACATCGCGTATGCCCAACAAATACGCCATCAAACCAGTATCGAGAAAGTACAGCTTGGGCATCTTCACCAGCCGCTTGCCGAAATTGCGATGATGCGGGCGCAACAGATAAACGACATAACTCGCCTCCAGCACCGTCATCCATTCCCGCGCGGTTACATGAGAAATGCCGCAATCCCCCGCCAACGCGGAAAGATTGAGCAACTGCCCCGAACGCGCGGCGCACATCTTGAGGAAACGCTGGAACAGAGACAGATCGCGCACCGCCAACAACTGCCGTACATCTCTTTCCAGATATGTCGAAACGTAGTTTGGAAACCAGTCGCCGGGCGTAACGGGGCGGTCATACAGCGGCGGATAACACCCACGCAACATCGTTTCATCCAGCGTTGCGGGCAGCACGCCGCCTTCCCTCAACTCGGCCAACGAAAACGGCAGCAACTGCAACAACCCCACCCGTC
>Ga0154718_1091_pt1 | contig 18756 bp, 19 predicted proteins | sample Rifle2008BG16ft_FD_105726 | JGI IMG/M metagenome (GOLD analysis project Ga0154718, IMG submission 105726) | Betaproteobacteria bacterium RBG_16_56_24
GAAACCCGGATCGTTCACGTCCGGCGAGATCGACGCGGTTCGTGTGGTCGGTCCCAGCACCCCCGCTACGAAACGCGGCTTGTCTGCCGATGTATACTCATCGCATACCCCGCGCGCCAATTTCGCACCGGCAAAATTCAGCTCATAAGCCAGATGCGTCATGCCGTAATCGGCCAACGATACCGCATTGGAATTGAAGGTGCAGGTCTCCAGAATGTCCGCCCCCGCCGCCAGATATTCGGCGTGGATGCCGCGGATGATGTGCGGCTGGGTCAGCAGCAGCAGGTCGTTGTTGCCCTTGACGTCGATCGGATGGCCGGCAAAAGATTTGCGCTCACCGGAGTAATTGCCATACAGCGCCGTGCCGCGATAGTGTTCCTCGGTCAGTTTGTAACGCTGGATCATGGTGCCCATCGCGCCGTCCAGGATCAGGATGCGTTGCCGGATCAGATGCTCTATCGGGTGGGGCGTGCGGTTCATCGGATGCGGCCTGAAAAATGAGCGTGGATTTTACCATGCGGGACTGGCGGTGCATCGTAGTTTGGGCTTGATAGTTTGTGGCGGGGGATTACTATGTGCGACACAATATGCTTGTTTTGGCTATTGTGCCCTTCCATCACATTCAAGGAGAAAATTATGCGTAACTTGTCCATGCTGGCACTTGTACTCACAGGCCTTGCCGCACCGCTGGCTGTGGCCGCCGAATCAAAAGTTGAAATCAGTTCGCCCAAGGATGGCGCCAGGCTCGATGCCATGGAGCAAAACAAGCTGGTCTATAACATCACTCCCGGCGGTGCAGGGGATCATATGCATGTTTATGTGGATGGCAAAGAGACCGCCCTGCTGCGCCAGATGAAGGGCAGCCACACGCTGGAAACTTTGGCGCCGGGTAAACATGAGATTTGCATCAAGATCGTCAACAAGAACCACACTCCCATCGGTGTGGAGCGCTGTATCAAAGTCACGGCGGAATAGCGATGGACTGGCAGAACCTTGCCTACGCCGTCACACAGATTGCCCATAATTTCGGGGCGGTGGCGGTAGTGGGTGGCGCGGCTTGCGCGCTTGCGTGGCGCGAGACTGAAGCGCAGCGCAGGCTTGCCTGGCTGGTGCTCGCCGGTTGGCTGGTCCAAGCGGTGAGCGGGGCGGCTTTCGGCGCGATCAGCTACTACTACTATGCAAAATTTCCCGATATACACGGCATCGCCGTAGCCGCGCTCAGGGTAAAAGTGATTTGTGCAGCACTCGGCTTTATACTGGCGGCGCGGCTGTTGTTCGCCCATCTTCCGGAACTGCCCCGCCGGTATTCCTGGTTTGTCTTGTGCGGCCTGGGCGTGCTGGCGCTGAGCTCGGCGGCTGTGCTGCGCTGGTTCTCCTAGCCGGGCAGCCGCTACGTGCACAATTGCGTTTACCACTGGTGCGGCACGTTGTGGGAGGGGCGATTCAAGTCGAGCCTGGCGGAATAAGCGGCGAGCAAGAGAGTTTACAGTTTGGAGAGAGCGAAATGAGCATGGGCAGAATGATAGCGAGCAAACCGCAATTGGTGAAAACAATGAAACTCCGTCCCCATATTGCACACGCCCATATTGCACACGTTGTTCCAATTAAATTAGTTTTAGTGATGCTTTTCAGTATGATCATCGCGTCATGCGGCGGTGGAGGTGCAACCACAGTGCCCGGCGCCGCCCCGCTGAAAGTCTCCTCCACCAGTCCGACAATCGGCGCAACCGGAGTGGCGATCAACAGTGTCATCAGTGCGTCATTCAGTGGAACCCTGTCCGCCGCTACGATGACCGCCACCGCCTTTACCCTGAACAATGGCGCCACTGGCACGGTCACTTACAGCAGCAGCGGCACCGTCACCTTGACTCCATCTGTGAATCTTGCTTTCAACACCCCTTACACCGCTACCATCAGCGGTGTTAAGGATGCCACAGGCAATGCCATGGCAGCGCCCTACATCTGGACATTTACCACCGGCATTGCGCCTGACAACACCCCGCCGACTGTCTCAACCACCAGCCCGGCTAATAACGCCACAAATGTTGCGGTGAATGCAAAGATTATCGCCACATTCAGCGAGGCCATGACTTCATCCAGTGTTTCCACAGCCACTTTTACCCTGGACAACGGCGTCACTGGTGCGATCACTTTCAATGGCATCACTGCCACCTTGACCCCTGCTGTGGATCTCGCTCTCAACACCCCCTACACCGCCACTATCAGCAGCGGTAATGATATCGCAGGCAATGCCATGGCAGCGCCCTACATATGGACATTCACCACAATACGCCCTGCGGCCGGCTCATTGGACACTACCTTCAATACCTCCGGCAAGGTAATCACCGCCGTTGGAGCAGCTAATGAAAATGCAACTGCTACCGCTGTTGCCCTCCAGTCAGACGGCAAAATCGTGGTCGCAGGATCCGCATTTAATGGTTCAAGCGATGACTTTGCTTTGCAGCGCTACAACTCCGACGGTAGCCTGGACACTACCTTCAATACTACCGGGCAGGTGATCACCGCCGTTGGACCGATCAATGATAACGCCACTGCCGTTGCCATCCAGCCTGACGGCAAAATCGTGGTCGCAGGGCGGGCACATAACGGCGTTAACAATGATTTTGCCCTGCTGCGCTACAACCCGGACGGCAGTCTGGACACTACCTTCAACAATACCGGCAAGGTGCTCACCGCCGTTGGGCCAATCAGTGACGATGCCTATGCCATTGCCCTCCAGACTGACGGCAAGATCGTGGTCGCAGGGTCAATAAATAACGGCGTAGACTTTGATGTTGCTCTGGTGCGCTACAATTCCAACGGCAGCATGGACACCGCCTTCAACACCACCGGCAAGGTGATCACCGCCGTAGGAACGAACAACGATTTTGCCACTGCTGTCGCCGTCCAGCCTGACGGCAAAATCGTGGTCGCAGGTTCCTCGTGGAACGGCTCTGACAATGATTTTGCCCTGCTGCGCTACAACCCTGACGGCAGTCTGGACACCGCCTTCAACACCACCGGCAAGATAATCACCGCTGTGGGAACAGGATATGATTATGCCTATGCCGTTGCCCTACTGCCCGACGGCAAGATCCTGGTCGCTGGGCCTTCAAGTAACGGTCTTGACTATGACTTTGCCTTGCTGCGCTACAACACTGACGGCAGTCTGGACACCACCTTCAATACCACCGGCAAGGTGTTCACCGCTGTTGGAGCAGGCAGCGATTATGCCACTGCCATTGCCCTCCAGCCAGACGGCAAAATCGTAGTCGGGGGGTATGCATTTAGCGGCGTTGACAATGATTTTGCCTTGGTGCGCTACGACCCCGATGGCAGCCTGGACACCACCTTCAACACCACCGGCAAGGTGTTCACCGCTGTCGGAACCGGCAATGATCGAGCCAATGCCGTTGCCCTCCAGCCTGACGGCAAGATCGTGGCCGCAGGGTATGCATATAACGGCGTTAACAATGATATTGCCCTGGCGCGTTACTGGCCGTAATCAGGGAACAAGCAAGGCGATCAGGATTTACCTTAATCCTCCGGCATTGGGACGGGCGGTGCTCGCGCTCCTCGCATACTGATGTGTATGCTCCGGGCGCTGTGCTGACCGGCGGCTTAGCTGGTGTTTTTTCCAGCTTATTCGAATTCGTATTAGAAACAGCGCTAATTGCAGAGCGGCTTTAGCCGCGAAACCCAAGTTCATCGCGGCTAAAGCCGCTCGCTACGATTTCTGTCGCTATGTATAAATGCAGTAATTCCAGGTTTTGACAGGGAAGGGAATATGGCGGATTCAACCATATTGTTCACTTTGCCAAAAACCTGTTTCGCAAATACGTCTCCTGTAATGCAGAACCTGTGGAAGGGTTTTGTGGCATTAAGGAACCCAGGGAGCGATCGATGCTATCTGGAAAAGAATCGCCGGCATGACGATAGCCTTGTTGCTTTCGCCAATGGCATATTGCGATTGCGGTGTATTATTATTGCGCTTATGATGAACTTGCAGCGGGTTCCCGAGTCTTTCCAATGCAACAAATTACCCCAAACCGTTTTCCCTAACATCAGGAGAAAATCATGAAGAAGTCCCGCCTCATTGTGAAACTATTGTTCATGGCGCTGGTAGCGGTTGGCGTATCAGCCTGCTCCAGCAAGACCAAGGTGGAAAGCGACCTGGGCATCAAGGGCGCTCCGGATTGGGTCAACGAAGGCACCAATATCCTCAACAACAAGGATGGCCGCCTGTTTCACGGCGTGGGTTCGGCTTCTCCTATGAATGACATGGCGCTGCAAAGATCCATAGCCGACGACCGGGCACGCGCTGAAGTGGCGAAGATATTGTCGTCCTACATGGATGTGGTTACCAGCGATTACATGTCTTCCGCCAAGGCAGGCGGCGCCAATGTTGCCGAGGAAGCCGTATCGCGCCAGATCAAGGCGCTGACCAGGGTCAACCTGACCGGCGCCAGAATCATCGGCAACTGGCGCGATCCCAAAACCAATATCATTTATTCCATCGCCGAACTGGACATGAAGCATGTGAAGAGCACATTGGCCGGGACGCAAGACATGAACGATGACCTGAAGCGCTACATCGGAAACAATGCTGATAACATATTTGACCGCATATCCAAGGGGAAAGAATAATGAACTGGACATTTCAAAATAAAAGCCTGTCAGCGTTGCTGGCGCTGATGCTGACCGCCGCCGGTTGTTCCACCTCGGTAACGCGCATGGATGCAGGTGAGGTGAAAGACCTGAGCGGCGCCTGGAACGACACCGATTCCCAGCAGGTCTCGGAAGAGATGATCAAGGATGTGCTGGACCGCCCCTGGTTTGGCGAATTCACCCGCGAAAAAAACCGGCAGCCTGCGGTGATCGTGGGTGAAGTGAGCAACCTGAGCCACGAGCATATCAACGTCAACACCTTTGTCGCCGACATGGAGCGGGCGCTGATCAATTCCGGCAAGGTGCAATTCGTCGCCTCTTCGACGGAGCGCCAGGAAATCCGCGGCGAGCGCAAAGATCAGGATCTTCACGCCAGCGAGGCCACCCGCAAGGCTATGGGGCAAGAGAAAGGCGCCGACTTCATGCTGAAGGGAACCATCAACACCATCATCGATGCCTCCGGCAAAACGCAATTGCGTTTCTACCAGGTGGACCTGACGCTGATCAGCCTGGCAGACAACCGCAAGGTCTGGGTCGGGCAGAAGAAGATCAAGAAACTGGTGGAGCGCAGCAACCTGAAGTTCTAGCCAGTGAAGCTGGGGCTTTGATGACCGGGGTCATGGCGGTGTGCCGCATTTTGTTGTTGCCTGTAGCTGTTGCGTTGGCAGGATGCGCCACCTACAGCGATTCATTCGGCACAATCGAGCGCAATCTTTCGTCCCGGCAATACGACGCCGCCCTGCAAGACATCGAGAAACAGGCAGATTCCAGAACCGGCCGGGTGTTGTATCTGCTCAATAAAGGCATGGTGTTGCGCATGAAGCGCGATTTTGCCGGCTCCAACCAGGCGCTGGAGGCGGCCAAGACAGAGATGGAGCGGCTCTACGCCGCCAGTGTCAGCGAGAATGCGCTGTCCTTCATCGTCAACGACGCGACTGTCAGTTATGCCGGAGATGATTATGAACAGGTATTGGTGCACCTCTACATGGCGCTCAATTACCTGGAACTCGGACAACCCGGCGACGCAAGGGTCGAAGCGCTGCAGGTGGACATCAAGCTGCGCGAGATCGGTGAGAAAATTCCGGAAAGCAAGTTTACCGAAGACGCGCTGTCGCGTTACCTTACCGGCCTGATCTACGAGGAACTGGGCGAATGGAGTGATGCCATGATCGCTTACCGCAAGGCCTACGAGGCCTACAAAAAATACCAGGTCAATTTTGGGCTGGCGATGCCGGACATGCTCAAACATGACTTGCTGCGGCTTGCGCAACGGCAGGGACTGAAGGATGAGGCGGACGGATACAGGAAAGAATTCGGCATCGAGCCCCGGCAGGAAGACGGCCATAAACCGGGACAGGAAGGCGAGCTGGTCTTCATCCTGAACAATGGCCTGGCGCCGATCAAGCGCGAGAAGACCATCGGCATGTGGGTGCCGCCACCCGTGGTCGCGACAAGCACAACCAGGACGAGCGGACCCGTGCCTCGCACACAAGAGAAACCTGCAATGCCCGTGCTGGTCAACATCGCGCTGCCCTATTACGAGTCACGCCCCAGCAATGTGCTGAGCGCCCGCGTCAGCGTTTCAGGAAAACAGGCACCCACCCGGATGATGGAAGACATTGACGCAATAGCGCGCGCCAGCCTGGACTCGCGCATGCCGGCCATCACCGCGCGTTCGATCGCCCGCGCGGTGTCCAAGGGCGCGATACAGAAGTCAGTGGATAAAGCCGGAAACAACAGGGACACCGACCCTGCCGCTGCATTGATCGGCTCATTCATCGTGCGGGTGGCGGCAGCGGCCACTGAGCGTGCCGATACCCGCAGCTGGTTGACTTTGCCCGCCAATGTCCAGTTGGCGCGGCTTTCTCTGCCGCCGGGCAGCTATGATCTGACGGTTGACTTGCTGGGCGCGGATGACCGGGTGGTTTCGACCCAGGTGTTTCCGCAAGTGCTCATCCGTAAAGCGCGCAAGACTTATCTGACCCAGCACTGGGTGCCTGTTAATCCGACCACGAGGGGAACAAGATGAAACTCTCTGCCTTTGACATTGCCTGTATTGTTTCGGGGCTCATGTTCTCGCTCCTGTCCGGCTGCGCCAGCCAGCCTGCTGCCACACCCGACTGGATCGCCGGCGGCAGCGCAAAATACGGCAGCGCGCAATATCTGACCGGGCGCGGACAGGCGGCGGCGCAGGAAGAAGCCAGGGATCGCGCCCGCGCCGATCTGGCCAAGATATTTCAGGTGGCGGTAATCTCGGAAAGCGAGGATGTGCAGAAATTCAAGACTGATCCCGCCGGGACGGGGCAGTATGAGGGGCAGGCTTCACGCCGCATCACCACGCGCACCGAGCAGATCATACGCGGGATACAGATAGCGGAAATGTGGCAGGACCCCGTTTCGAAAAATCATCATGCATTGGCTGTGCTGCCGCGATTGCAGACCGCGTCCAGCCTGCGCCAGCAGATCAGCCAGCTGGATGAAGCCACCGGCAAGCATATCGAGCAGTCGCGCAACAACACAGACTTGTTCCTGAAAATAGCCGCAGCCAGCCTGGCCATGGAATCCCAGCAGGAACGAGCGTCATTGCAGAAATCCCTGCAAGTGGTGGATATCACCGGGCGTGGCACTGAACCGCAATGGAATATCGCGAAGCTTGAAAGCGATCTGGACGGCCTGCTGAAGCGGGTGCGGATTGCATCACAGGTAGCTGCCGGTTCAGCCCCCGGGCTGGCGGAAGTGGTGGCCGGCGCGCTGGCCAAAGCCGGATTCATGATCGAGACCGGACAGAATCCGGATTTTGTGTTGCAGGCGAAGATGGAACTGACTGACCTGGGCTTTCTGGAAGGCTGGTACTGGCAGCGCGGGGTACTGGAAATCACCCTGTCGGAAAAGGCCGCCAACCGCGTGCGCGGCACCCGGCGCTGGAACGTCAAGAGCAACGCACCGGACAAGGAAAGCGCGGTCAGGCGCGCCTTGAGCCAGGCAGACGCAGTCCTGAAGCAGGAGTTGCAGAAGGCGATCATTGATATGGCCAACAGCCGCTGACGGCAAAATTCACAGCGAGCAGTATATTCAGAATCAAACCTTGACTACTCGCAACCCGGCCAACTTCGCCGCGTGACACTGGCGCTGGTCTGCGGAGACAAACACCGCCGCGCTTAGCGCAAAGGCGCTACCGATATGGATGGCATCCATGCCGCGCAAAACGCTTTTCTCCAAAGCAAGGATGGAGTGGCGAATCACCTCGGGGGACAGGTCGCAAATGGCGGCATCCCGCACATCTTCGAGCAAGGAAACTTTCAGCGAGTGATATTGTTTCCGGCTTATCCGCTTCTCTCTCGACAAGCGGCAAAACGCAGAAATGATTTCCGGTAGCGCAATGCCACTCAATCCGATCTCTGAGGCTCGCTCACTCCACGACAGGACTTCATCGGAACCCGCTTCCTGCACATAGCGTTTGGCAAACGCGGATGAATCGAAGAACACCAGCATTGTTCCTCAATCACCGCGGTCTTCAAGAATCAGGTCACTGATCATTCCGCCATCCAACACCAAAGGTCGTGCCACACGGCGCTTCCAGGAAGGCACTTCTGGCGCAATCGGGACGATGTCCGCTATCGGCTTTCCGTTGCGCAGAATGCGCACTGATTTACCTGTTTCCACAAAATCGAAGAACTGCTTGGCATTATTGCGTAACTCGGTAAAAGTGGCTTGTTTCATGATTTATTCCTATGTAATGTACATCTAAATGTACATCATTCAATAGGTGCTGTCTATACTTACTACCCACTTACTACCCACGCTCCATATATGCGGCTTAAAGATTGAGCCGACGATACTGCACCGCCTCGGCAATATGTCTGGTCGCGATGTCATTGACCCCTTCCATATCGGCAATGGTGCGTGCCACTTTCAGCACTCGGTGATAAGCGCGTGCCGAGAGATTGAGGCGGCTGAGCGCTTGTTGCAGCAGCGCGATGCCTTGCGCATCGGGTGTGCATAGATCATCGATTTCGGTGACGGACAGTTGCGCATTGGCTTTGTCCTGTCGCGCGAGTTGATGTTGCCTTGCGATCTCGACACGCGCTTGCAGGTCGGCACTGGCTTCGCCATCTCCCTTGTTGAGCAAATCGTCCTGCGGCACGGCAGGCACTTCGATCTGAATGTCGATGCGATCCAGCAGCGGCCCGGAAATCCTGCTGCGGTAGCGCGAGACCTGATCCGGCGTGCAGCGGCACTTGCCGTTGTAGTGGCCGTGATAGCCGCACGGGCACGGGTTCATCGCCGCGATGAGCTGGAATTGCGCGGGAAAATCGGCACGCCGTGCAGCGCGCGAAATGGTGATGCGCCCCGACTCCATCGGTTCGCGCAACACTTCCAGAACACTGCGGTCGAATTCCGGCAACTCATCGAGAAACAGTACGCCATGCAAAGCCATCGAGATTTCGCCGGGACGCGGATTGCTGCCGCCGCCGACCAGCGCCACGCCGGAGGCGGTATGGTGCGGCGCGCGATACGGGCGGGTCTTCCACTTCACCACATCGAAGCCGCCGTCCAGTGATTGCAACGCCGCACTCTGCAACGCTTCGGTTTCCGTCATCTGCGGCAGGATGCCGGGGAATCGCGCCGCCAGCATGGATTTTCCGGTTCCGGGCGGACCCATCATCAACACGCTGTGCCCGCCGGCTGCGGCGATTTCCAGCGCGCGTTTGACTTGTGCCTGACCCTTCACTTCGCGCATGTCCGGGTAGCGCGGTTTTATGGTAAGCGGCTGGTTGACATGGGGCGTGATTTTTTCCCGCCCCGCGAGATGCGCCGCCACTTGTAACAGCGATTGTGCCGGATACACAACTGCATCCTCCACCAGCGCGGCTTCGGCGGCATTGGCTTGCGGCAGGATGAAGGCGCGCCCGCTGCTTACCGCTCGATAAGTCATCGCCAGCGCGCCGCGTATCGCACGCAGCTCACCAGTCAGCGCGAGTTCCCCGGCATATTCATATTCTGCGAGTTTTTCCGAAGGTATCTGTCCGGTCGCGGCAAGTATGCCGAGCGCGATGGGCAGATCGAAACGGCCGCTCTCCTTGGGCAGATCGGCGGGAGCCAGGTTGACGGTGATGCGCCGGGCGGGAAAATCGAATCCGCAATTCTGCAAAGCGGCGCGCACGCGATCCTTGCTCTCCTTTACTTCGGTTTCCGGCAGACCCACGATCGTGAAGTTGGGCAAGCCGTTGGCGATGTGCACCTCGACGGTGACCAGCGCTGCTTCCATGCCTGACAGGGCGCGGCTGTATAAAACTGCGAGGCTCACAAGAAGGTCTCCGGGTTAAATTTCAGATAGTTTTCTGTGGGAGCCAGCTTGCTGGCGACAGGAATTCGCGAGCGAGCTCGCTCCTAACCATTGGATGCCCGCTTGCTGGCGAAGAATTGCCGGCGAAAAACCTTCGCGAGTGAGCTCGCTCCTACATTAAATGCGGCTTTCATTTTTATTTGCGTTGCGCTTCCAGTTCCGCAACTCGCGTTTCAAGAGCGGTCAGCTTTTCCCGCGTGCGAGCCAACACTTGCGCTTGAACATCGAACTCCTCGCGCGTCACCAGATCGAGCTTGGCGAAGCCTTGCGCAAGCAGCGCGCGCATATTCTTTTCGATGTCCCTGGCGGGACCGCTGTTTGCCGCCTCGCTCAACCTGGCAGAGAGTTCCTCGAAAAATTTTGCGTTCAACATGACGCCACTCCCGGTGATATGCAATGCCGGTCAGTGTAACAAAATTCCCCCGCCCGGATGAATGCACCCAAGCGGTGCGTCAACTTGATGGCATGCCTGCAATTGGTGCGCGGGTTTTCTGTTGCGGCCATCATAACTCACTAATTCATTGTTTAATAACAATAAGCATCTTTGGCACGGATGCTGCTGATTGATGCATGCGGACTCACTCATCCCGCCTGTTAACTTAACCATAAAGGAATGCATCATGAAGAAAAGCAATTTGTTGAACTCTTTGATCCTGGCTACTCTGGCAGTGCCCGGCGTGGCGATGGCAGCGGATGCTCCTGCTGTTACCTCGAACATCGGTCTTGTTTCAAATTATCTGTATCGCGGCATTTCGCAAACCGGCGGTAAGCCGGCTTTGCAAGGCGGCTTTGATTATGCGCATGCCAGCGGTTTTTACGCCGGATTGTGGGGTTCAAACGTGAGCTGGTTGTCTGGACTGGGCGCCAGCAGTGCCAGCCTGGAGTTGGATACTTATGCGGGGTTCAAGGGCGGCTTTGCCGGAGACTTCAGCTATGACGTGGGTTACCTGCGCTACAACTATCCCGGCGTATATCCCAGCACAATGGCTGCCGGCCTTGCTAAAGCCGATACCGACGAGATCTACGGCGCGATCGGCTGGAAATGGATAACTCTTAAATATTCTCATAGCCTGGGCGATACGTTCGGTGTGGACGCCGCCGGCGGCACCAGCTATGTCGAATTGAACGCGAGTTATTCACTTGCAGACTCGGGCGTCACGCTGGGCGCGCACTATGGCAAGCAAACCTATAAGGGAACATCTGCAGACGCGCTTGAAACAGCCGGAACTACCGCGACTTACTCTGACTACAAGTTGAGCGCATCCAAGGATTTCAGCGGCTACGTAGTGGGGTTGGCATACAGCAAGACCAATGCAAAATCCGGAGGGTTCTATACCATCACCCAGGCAGATGGATCCAAGAGCGATCTGGGCAAGGGAACCGCCGTGTTGTCACTGACCCATGCGATGTAATTAAACCGTGGGCGGGGTTTACACCGCCCCTACATAAGGAGAAATGCTATGAAGATGGTCGTCGCTGTCATCAAGCCGTTCAAGCTCGACGAAGTGCGTGAGGCTCTTTCCGCGATAGGCGTGCAAGGCATCACCGTCACCGAGGTCAAGGGCTTTGGCCGGCAAAAGGGACACACCGAGCTGTATCGCGGTGCGGAATATGTGGTGGATTTCCTGCCCAAAGTGAAACTGGAAGCCGCGATCAAAAGCGACATGCTCGATCTGGTGCTGGAAGCGATCCAGAAGGCGGCCAATACCGGCAAGATCGGCGATGGCAAGATCTTTGTTTCCGATCTCGAACAAGTCATACGTATCCGCACCGGCGAGTCCGGTCCGGATGCGCTGTAAGGGGAACCCAAATGCAAAAATTATTCGTACTCTTTACTTTGGTAGCAGTATTGTTCGGTCTGTCTGTGCCGGCCTATGCCGATGATGCGGCTCCGGCTCCGGCTGCTGCCGCTGCAACTGCCGCTCCCGCCGCTGCACCTGCCGCTCCGGCAGCAGCACCCGCGCCGACCCCCAACAAGGGCGACACGAGTTGGATGTTGGTCGCCACCTTGCTGGTAATCATGATGTCCATCCCCGGACTCGCGCTGTTCTACGGAGGTCTGGTGCGCAGCAAGAACATGCTGTCGATGTTGATGCAGGTGTTCGTCATCTTCGCGATGATCACCGTGCTGTGGGCGATCTATGGCTACTCGCTGGCATTTACCACTGGCAACGCGTTTATCGGCGGTTTTGACAGGCTGTTCCTGAAGGGTATTTTCGACCCGGCCACCGGCAGCGTCGCCAATGCCGCAACTTTCAGCAAGGGCGTGGTAATTCCCGAGTTCATCTTCGTCGTGTTCCAGGCCACTTTCGCCGCCATCACCGTGGCGTTGGTCGTGGGTGCGTTCGCCGAGCGCATGAAGTTCTCCGCGTTGCTGCTGTTCTCGGCACTGTGGTTTACCTTCGCTTACTTGCCGATTGCGCACATGGTCTGGTTCTGGGCGGGTCCGGATGCCTACACTGATCAAGCTGCGGCTGATGCGGCGAATGCGACTGCGGGCTGGTTGTTCCAGAAAGGCGCGCTGGACTTTGCAGGCGGTACCGTGGTGCACATCAACGCCGCTATTGCCGGCCTGATAGGTGCGTTCCTGGTGGGCAAACGCATCGGCTACGGCAAAGAGCCAATGGCTCCGCACAATCTGGTGATGACCATGATCGGCGCTTCGCTGCTGTGGGTGGGCTGGTTCGGCTTCAACGCTGGTTCCGCGCTGGAAGCGGGCGGTACAGCCACCCTGGCTTTCGCTAACACCTTGATCGCGGCTGCCGCTGCAGTACTGACCTGGTTGGCTGCGGAATGGTTGATGAAGGGCAAGCCCAGCTTGTTGGGCGCGGCTTCCGGCGCAGTGGCTGGTCTGGTTGCCATCACTCCGGCTTGCGGTTGGGTCGGTATCGGCGGCGGTCTGGTGATCGGTGCGCTGGCTGGTGTCACCTGCTTCTGGGGTGTGACCGGACTGAAGAAACTGCTCGGTGCGGATGATGCGCTGGACGTGTTCGGCATCCATGGCATCGGCGGTATCCTGGGCGCATTGCTCACCGGCGTGTTCAACACCTGGAGCATGGGCGGCACCGGCATCGTCGATTATGTAAACAACACCATCGTCGATACCACCATCAGCGGCCAAGTGTGGGTACAGGCACAAGCCGTGCTGACCACGGTGATCTGGTCTGGCGTGGTTGCCTTCATCTGCTACAAGCTCGTGGACCTGACCATCGGCCTGCGTGTGAAGGAAGAAGACGAACGCGAAGGCCTGGATACCACGACACACGGCGAACGCGCTTATAACCTCTAAGGAAGCGCTGATTTATTCGGGCCGTTCGGGCTTGTCGAAGCCTTCGCTAACATGCAGATTCATATAGGCGGCATTTCGACAAGCTCAATGCGAACGGATTTAATCTGCGCTTCCCAAACTTTTCAACCCTCTCCTCCCGAAGCCTCACGGCTTCGTTTCAAGGGCGCCGCAAGGCGCCCTTTTCTATATCCGGAATTGAATGTTGAAATTCCTCTGGCTCTTGATAGGGCGCCTCTAAAAATTCAAAATCCTAAGCCAGGCAAGGCGCGAAATAAATTTTAGCGCGCCGCATATGTTTGATATGTAAGCGTTAAAATTTATTGAGCAACGCAGCATCGCGACGGAGTTTGGATTTTTAGAGGTGCCCGATATTGAACTCAGCTCAGTGAGATTTTCATGGCACGCTCCTTGTGCCCGGTAAAATTATTGTCGTTTAATACCCGAATTGGAACTGCACGCCTCGCCCCGGCAGAGCAGATACAAATCGTCCCCGCCCAGCCGGTATTTCTTGTGCACCTTGCCTAGCGCCTCATCGGCATCGAGCGCCACCACGAAACCGGATGACCAATCGGCAGGCGGCCATTGCAACGCGGGAGCCGGGATGCGACGCTGGTTCAGATAAGCGGTCACGCTCAAACCTGCTGCGCTCACGTTGGTGGCATAGAGCGGATGCCCATGCGCCAGAGTCAGGATGTCGGCAGCGGCCTCGTCGTAGTTCTGCCCGCGATAATGGCTCTGATAGTAAGGAAACAGCACCAGCGCCGCCGCGAATTTCAGCGCCAGCGCCGCGATTATCCATTTGCGCGCCAGAGCCAGCGCCGCTTCTCCCGATTGCCAGGTGATGCGCGCCGCAATGAGCGCGAGCAGCGGGTAGATCGGCATCAGATAACGCATGCCGCCGCGCGGCGAGATCCAGTAGGGCAGGAAATTCAGCAGCAACATCCAGCAGGCCGAGATGAACAGCAACCGGTGCGGGGCGGAAATTTCCTTCCGGTTGCGATTGCGCAGCCGGAGATAGATCGCCAGCAGCGTCAGCGGCGCCAGCCAGGTTAATATCTCGATGGGAAAGCCGAATAGTTTGCCCGCATACTCGAAGAATGCCGGCCTGACGAACTTGTAAGTCAGTTCGCCGAGCATGCGCTCGCCCTGCGCCATTCCATCCGGGATGGAGGCATACCAGATCAGCGGTCCGGCATAGGTCAGCAGCAGAATCGGCAGCGTGCGCCAGTGCACCAGGAAGCGGCGCTGCTGTGTGTTGAACAGCAACACGAACAACACGCCACCGTAAAAAATATATGCCGTGAGCGCCTTGCTCAGAAACGCACAGGTGAGCAATACGCCGGATAGGAAGACCATCGAAATGCGCTGCTCGCGCACCCCCACCCACAGTGTCGCGATGGCGGCGAAGATGAACATCGCATAATTAGGATCGACATAGCTCAGCCAGCCGTGATACAGCAGCACATCGGCCATGGTGAGATAACCCAGCGCGGCAAAAATGCCGAAGGCCTTGTCCTGAAACAAACGCCCCGCCATCCAGGCCAGCGTCAACGCGGTGATCAGTGTGAATGAGACGGTAAGCACGCGCGCGACGGTAAGCACATGCTCCCACCCGAATAACGCCGAGAACGGCATGATCAGCCAGTTGAACAGCGGGTTGTGCATCTGGTCACGCCCGTACAGATATTGCTTCAGCCAGGTACCGCGCTCCCACATCTCCTGCGACACGATAGGAAAGATCGCCTCCTCGCCGACGTAATAGAAGAACAGCGCGGGCAGGAAGCTGAGTGCCGCTAAGGCGAACAACAGCCAATAGCGTTTTTCGTCAGCGGAGAGTTGGGGCAGTACGGGCATGATTTGTCGGTGCTACAGAAAATTATTTTATGCATTCCATGATGATGTGCGTGTAAGGAATGCGCAGAAGATCATGACGGATGGACGCGCGCACCTCATCGAATCTGCTTCCGGCCAAGCCGGTATAACCTTGCTCATCGCGCACGAATTGCCCCCGGTCTCGCGACAGCAGATATTTCGCCGCACGCGACTGGCCGCGCACATAGCAGCCGTCGTAGGTGACCAGCCGCCCGTCCTTCTTGAGCGCGCGTCTGGCGATCTCAAACAATTGCATGGCCTCGGCATCGTCAAGGTGGTGCAGCACGCCGATCGCCAGCACGATGTCAAACGACTCAGGTTGCTCAAGGAACACTTGCGCCTCGGAAACACGCTGGCAGAAAAACTGCCCGCGATGTCCATACCGCCGGGTTGCCGACTCGATGTAAGACGGGCTGAAATCGAAACCGAAATAATCCACCTGCGGCAGATGGTCGAGAATCTTGCCGGGACCGCAGCCGATGTCGAGTATGCGGTCGCCGGCTGCGGGGCGCACATATTGATTGACTAAGGTGGATATGCTGTATTGCGCGCCGACCAGCGCGGAGAACAGTTTATAGATGACAGGTTGATCGAGTAAGGACTTGAGATTCATCGGGCTTGTCTGGGGGCATCAGAAAAAATCATGTATCGCCGCGCAAATGCGCGCGACATCCGCATCATCCATCTCATAATGCAGCGGCAGGCGCAGCAGGCGCTGGCTCACGTCATCCGTCACCTGCATGGTGCCGCTCACGCGGCCATAGTTGCGCCCGGCGGGCGAAGAGTGCAGCGGCACGTAATGGAACACCGGATGGATATCCTGTTTCTTGAGATGCGCGATCATGGCCGTGCGCGTGGCAAGGCTGCCGGGCAGGACGTAGAACATGTGGCTGTTGCTGCCGGCTGAGAGGTGCGGCAAGCGCAACTTGCCGGCCTGTTCGAGCGGCGCCAACTGTTCGGCGTATGCAGAGCAGATGCGCCGGCGCCGGGCAGTGATGTCATCGGCGTGCTCCAGTTGCGCGTAAAGAAAGGCACTGACCAATTCGCTCGGCAAATAAGAAGAGCCGATATCCACCCAAGTGTATTTATCCACTTCGCCGCGGAAGAACTGGCTGCGGTTTGTCCCCTTCTCGCGGATGATCTCGGCGCGTTCGATATAACGCTCATCGTTGATCAACAGCGCACCGCCTTCGCCGCTGATGATGTTCTTGGTCTCGTGAAAACTCAAACAACCGAAATGCCCCATCGTGCCCAGCGCCCGGCCTTTGTAAGTGGAAAGCAGCGCCTGCGCGGCATCTTCCACCACCAGCAGCTTGTGGCGTTGCGCGATGTCCATGATGGCATCCATCTCGCACGCCACGCCCGCGTAATGCACCGGAATGATCACTTTGGTCTTGGACGAGATGGCCGCTTCGATCAGCTTCTCATTGATGTTCAGCGTGTCCGGGCGGATGTCCACGAAAACCGGCACGGCGCCGCGCAGTACGAAAGCGTTGGCGGTGGAAACGAAGGTGTACGATGGCAGAATGACTTCATCGCCGGGCTGAATGCCGCAGAGTATTGCGGCCATTTCCAGCGCGCCGGTACAGGAATGGGTGAGCAGCGCCTTGCGGCAAGGCAATTTTTCCTCGAACCATCGATGGCACAGCCTGGTGTAATGCCCGTCGCCGGCGAGATGGCCTCTGGTAACGGCATCGGCGATCAAAGCCAGCTCGCGCCCGATAATGAACGGTTTATTGAACGGGATAGGTTTCATCAAGAATCAATAGAATTCTGTTACTGTTAAGGCTGTGTGCGGGGCGTATTGTACAGATTTCAATCAGGAAGCAGGGCATGGCGACTTATGCGATAGGCGACATTCAAGGCTGCTACACCGAACTACAGCAGTTGCTGGAGCAGGTACGCTTCGACCCGGCGCAGGACAAACTGTGGCTGGTCGGCGATCTGGTGAATCGCGGACCCGGTTCACTGGAAGTGTTGCGACTGGTCAAATCGCTGGGCGACAGCGCGATCACCGTGCTCGGCAATCACGACCTGCACCTGCTCGCCGTCGCGGAAGGCACGGCGGAACTGAACCGCAACGACACGCTGGATGAAGTGCTCAACGCGCCAGATCGCAAAGAACTGTTGCACTGGCTGCGCAACCAGCGCCTGCTGCATGCGCAAGACGGCTACGTGCTCGTCCATGCCGGATTGTTGCCGCAATGGAGCGTGGCGCAGGCCGAAAAACTTGCGCGTGAAGTAGAAGTGGCGCTGCGCGGCGGCGACTACGCCATTTTCCTATCTCGCATGTACGGCAACACCCCGCATGAATGGGACGACGACCTCACCGGGTATAAACGCCTGCGCGTCATCGTCAACGCCTTCACCCGCATGCGCATCTGCACCAAGGAAGGCGGGATGGAATTCAAGTTCAAGGGCGAAGTGGAGAAAATCCCCGCAGGCTACCTGCCGTGGTTCGACGTGCCCAAGCGCGCCAGCCGGGATGCCTCCGTTATCTTCGGCCACTGGTCGGCGCTGGGCTTGATGGTTACTGAAAAAGCAATCGCGCTGGACACCGGCTGCCTGTGGGGCGGCCCGATGAGCGCGATCCGGCTCGAAGACCGGAAACTCTTTCAGGTGAGCTGCAAGAATCCGGTGGCGAAGCATTGGTAATGTGCCATAAAGGTCAGGCAATCATTTTTGACCCTGCTTATTCCGTTTGATGGAATCTGAACTGCGGAATAACATTATGCAGTGATTCAGTCATTTGCCCGCTCTGATACCGAGAGTCTCTTTCTCAGCTATACGGTTCCCCGCTTCAAGAATATTGAACGGGTGGTCAGGCGTAAGCCGGTGGTTCAGTCCAACGAGGTTTATCCGCCGCCGATAGGTCTCCTTCCTGGGCTACCGGTTTGAGGCTGGGCGGCGTTATGTGAGGAAGAAGAGCCTGCAACGATTGAAGGAAAAGATTCTGGAGAAAACACGGCGCACGCGAGGCGACAGCCTCGCGTGCATAGTGAGCGACATAAACCCGATGCTCAAAGGCTGGTTTGCGTATTTCAAACACGCGCATGAACGGACGTTCAGCACGCTGGATGCGCAGATTCGCCGCCGCCTGCGCGCGATGTTACGCAAGCAGGAAAAGCGCCCCGGCTTTGGCCGGTGCCATGCGGACCATCAACGTTGGCCGAATGCATTCTTCGCGGAAGCCGGGCTGTTCGCCATGCACACAGTGTGGCTTAACGCGAGACAATCCCGATGAGGAAACCACCGACTGGAGAGCCGTATGCGGGAAAACCGCACGTACGGTTCGGAGGGATGGGAGAGCGGAGGCTCTTCTCTACCCCTATCAGATGATTAATAATTCCCCACGCAAGTGGGGCAACATCGTGGTTTTGTCTGCTTCGCAGAGTGTTTTTATGACTGGATTCCGGCCTGCGCCGGAATGACGGTCTAATGGATTATTTGGGATAAATCAGTGCCGACATTTAAGGGGGTCTTCGTGAAAGAGTGTGGGTAAATTTCATGTTTTTTAGAGTCTCGGGAGCATGGACGTGAGTATTTTCAGCCGCAGATATTCCTCATCGCGCAGTCCATA
>Ga0154718_1015_pt1 | contig 18752 bp, 18 predicted proteins | sample Rifle2008BG16ft_FD_105726 | JGI IMG/M metagenome (GOLD analysis project Ga0154718, IMG submission 105726) | Betaproteobacteria bacterium RBG_16_56_24
AGCCAGGCAAGGCGCGAAATAAATTTTAGCGCGCCGCATATGTTTGATATGTAAGCGTTAAAATTTATTGAGCAACGCAGCATCGCGACGGAGTCTGGATTTTTAGAGGCGCCCTAAAATGAATTTATAGAGGTTCCCTGTATTGTATCGGCTGAGATATTGCGCATGACGCCAGCAGGGCTGGCAACAGCAAAACAGTTAATTCCGCGCGAGCAACTCTCACTTTGGCAATCAAAATATTCAGGGGACAAGAAACCCATGGCAAACCGGGAGGTTTGCAAAAAGGGTAAAGGAACGCACCAACATCTTGTTGGTGATGAAAAAGGCGCACGCACCGGATAGTGCGCCCAAAACCCGACCGTACTGTGGTAAGCCCCTTACTGTCCAGACATCGAGACTACCAGGACGTCAGGGGCTGCCACCACAGCGATACGCCCGATTAGTTCGGCTTGCCGATTCCCGGTGTAGGAAAAGGCCATGTTGCAGCCGGACGAACAGGTGACGGAGCGGAAGGAGCCGGTGACGAAGGCCTGGCTACTGCAGCCGGCTTCTTCGCCGCTACTTTCTTCTTTGCAGCCGGCTTCTTCTTGGCAGCGACCTTCTTTGCTGCCGGCTTCTTCGCCGCTACTTTCTTCTTTGCAGCCGGCTTCTTCGCCGCTGCTTTCTTCTTTGCTGCTGGTTTAGCTTTCTTCTTTGCTGCCATTTTATTTCTCCTTCAGTAATGAAAGTTAAAAAATACAACAACTGCGATTACTACACCTACACCTCCAGCCCGTGCTCAACTTCGAGCGCGCGCCAAAGCCGATACCTTAAGCCCTGTCCACCACCAACCTGCTGGCAATTTCTCCAGCATGGCTGATGGATCGCACAACGCTAATTCCAGGGCAACGCGCCACCAGTCTGATATCGGTGACACGGGTTTCAAAAAAGTTTTCTCCTTCTTCAGGCCGGTCATCTCTGCCACTAGTCCTGGTCCTGGCGCGAGCGCGCGCCGATGCCGCACCCTGACCGCAATTCACCGCAGTGAACGCTTTGGTCAGTGCGATCGATATCCTGGCAGACTCAAGGAGAACCACCGAACCGTTGTGGCGGCTTGCTTTGTATTGATCGAATGAACTGGAGGAAAAAAACCGGGCAGAATCGTGAACGTCATTGGCAGGCATTGAAGGGGGCAAAACGCTATCGGTAGCGGCACGCAACATACACTTGACTCCCTTGAAAACTTTATCCGGCATAAGCTCCAAAAAACCAAAACTACTACATCTAGTATTTTTTTTAAGCGACGGGGCTAATTGTAGTAGTTAACAAAAATATTGCAAGCGAAAAGTTGCACATTTTTTTCTGGCCGAATTCATGAGCATGAGCATGGCACGGCGGTAGGGCGGGTTTCACCCGCCGTGGTGGGTGCAACCCGGCCTACAGAAACACACGTTTGATTTGGAATCGGAACTACTTCGCACTATCCGTCAGATAGCGCCCCCAATCAAAACAGGGTCCCGGATCGGTCTTGCGATGAGGGGAAATATCGCAATGCCCGGCGATGCCGCGTATCGGGTAGGCCTGGCGCAATGCCCTGGTCAACCGGTCAAGCGCCGCATATTGCGCCTCGGTAAACGGGACAGCATCGCTGCCCTCGACCTCGATGCCGATGGAAAAATCATTACAGCGGGACTTCCCCTGCCAGAAGGATTCTCCGGCATGCCAGGCACGCTTGATACAGGGAATAAACTGGATGATCTGCCCGTCGCGGCGCACAAAGAAATGCGCCGACACCTCCAGCCCGGCAAGGGTTTGATAATACGGGTGGGCGCCCATATCCAGGGTATTGGTGAATAGACGCTGCACGCCATCGCCGCCAAACTCGCCGGGCGGCAGGCTGATGTTGTGTATCACCAGCAACTCGATTGCCCCGGGGGGGCGGTCATCGCAGTTTGGAGACGGAATATATGTGCCGCCTGACAGCAATCCCTGCGGATCAATCTGCATCGTCTGCCGGGTGCCCGGACAAAAGTTTTTCGTCGCCATGCGGAGCCTTGATGCCGAGCCGCTCCATGCGGTAACGCATGGTCCGGAACGTCACCCCCAGCAACTTGGCGGCTGCGGTACGATTAAAATTGGTCTGTTCCAGCGCCTCCTGCAAGGCCTGTTTCTCGACATGATCCAGATATTCGGGCAAAGAAGATTTCTCCCCCAAGGTGTAATGCACTTCCTGCCGCGACTCATCCGTCAACAGATGCAGATCATGCACGGTGATCACTCCATCCGAGCATAATGCCAATGCGCGCTCGATGATATTCTCCAATTCGCGCACGTTGCCCGGAAAGCTGTAACCTTGCAGCGCCTGCAACGCCTCCCCGGAAAAATGCGCCTCCGCATCGCCGCGCAACCGCTCCAGTAATTGTTGCGCGATCGCGGCTATATCCTCACGCAATTCGCGCAGCGCCGGCATCTGGATCTGGATCACATTCAGCCGGTAGTATAAGTCTTGACGAAACTTGCCTTGCCGCACGAATTCGGCCAGATCGTTATGCGTGGCGCTGATGATGCGCACGTCCACGGGCTCTTCGACAGTCGCCCCCACCTTCCGGACACATTTCTCCTGGATCACGCGCAACAACTTGACCTGCATGGCCAACGGCAGATCGGCCACCTCATCCAGGAACAGTGTTCCGCGATTCGCGGCCTGGAAAAAACCATCACGGTCCTTTTCCGCCCCGGTGAAAGCGCCCTTTTTGTAGCCGAAAAATTCGCTTTCCATCAGGTTCTCCGGGATCGCCCCGCAGTTCACCGATATCATCGCCTGGTCATGGCGGGCGCCGCTCTGCACGATGAGGCGCGCAGCCAGCTCCTTGCCGCTGCCCGATTCGCCGCTGATATGCACCGGCGCCTGGCTGCGCGCCACGCGCCCGATCAACTCGCGAACTTTCTGCATGGCAGGTGCGGCGCCCAGCAAATCCTTTCCGGGCACTGAGGCGGCGTGTGGCAGATTCAGCGCGGATTTCACCAGCGCGCGCAACTGGTCCAGAGAAACCGGTTTGCTCAGGTAATCGAACGCCCCAGCCTTGAGCGCGGTAACGGCATTTTCCATGTTGCCGTGCGCGGTGATCACCGCCACCGGCACATCCAGATTGTGTTGCGAGATGTGCCGAACCACTTGCAGGCCATCGCCGTCGGGCATCCGCATGTCGGTCAAACACAGATCATAGCGTCGCGCCGCCAGTTTCTTCAACGCCTCTTGCACATTGCCGGCCTTATCCACCTCCAGACCCATCTTGCGCAGCGTCAGCTCAAGCAGCTCCAGGATATCCGGTTCGTCATCCACCAGCAACACAGTGTGGGCTTTCGCCCGATTGTTATCCGCCATGTTCATGCCCCCCGCCTTCTCTCTCCGGCTCTCCAAATGTTATACGGAAACATGCCCCCGTCTGCGCAACAGTGTCACCGGAAGTTACAGGCGCCCCGCTACGCTCCCCTTGCGGAGATTGTTCATCGCGAACATGATATTCCAGGCGGGCGCCATTTGCCTCACACAATTCCCTGGCAATATACAAGCCCAAACCTGTGCCGTCGGCCTCAGTGGTAAAAAAGGGTTCGAACAATTTGCCCTGGTGTTCACCGGAAATGCCGGGGCCGTCATCCTGCACATCCAATACCGCCCACCCATCCTCCAAACCCATCGCCAACTTCAAGCTGCCCGGCGCCTTGCGGCAATAGCGTAACGCGTTCAGGCACAAATCCCACAGCACCTGACGCAAGTGGCCACGGTCAAAAGTAACCGCTACGCCGGACATCCCGTTCAGCGCCAATACACCGGTCTCAAGCCGCTCCGTCAAGTTAAACTCTTCGATAAAAGTGCGCAACATAACGTCCAGTTCGAACACTTCAGGTTGCGCACGATCGCGCCGATTCAGCTGCATGACGTCCTGCACGATCTGATTGATGCGCTGGGTATTATCCAGCACGATCTCCAGTAGCCTCTGCCGCCTGGCATCGTCCTGCTCCTCTCCCAGCAATTCAGCCGCATAACTGATCGCCGACAGGGGATTGCGCACTTCATGAGCGATATTCGCGGTCAGGCGCCCCAGCGCCGCCAATTTAATCTGCTGCGCCTCGGCGCGCACACGCTGCATATCCTCCAGAAAGATCACCGCGCCGCTCACCGCATCGCGCTCGATCGGAACAAATCTCAGCCTGGCCTGCACACCCACATCCAATTGCAGGATATCCCGGCTCATGCTGCCGGTTTGTTTCCACAACGCATATTGCCCATACAGAATCGGGAAAGTCTCTGATAAAAGACTTTCCGTGACAATGGCCTTGCGCAACAATCTCTCGGCACGGAGATTCATTTGCATGATCATGCCTCGCCCGTCCACCACCAGCACCCCATCCTGCATGTCGCGCATCACCAGACGGTTCGCCTCTGACAAGCTGACCAGATCCCGTCCCCGGCGTTGCGCCAGCTGCTGGCTGTCCACGGCATATTTCGCCAGTGTGTGCGCCAGCCAGGCCACCGCGAAATAGGACATGCACAGCAATCCGACCTGGACATACTGTGCCGCCTCGCCACCGGCATACAGCACTTCATACGTATGCTCCAGCAGCGCGGCGATACTGGCCAGCGCGGCAAAGAACAAGGTGATCCTGCCGCGGCTGATCAACCCGGCCGCCGCCAGCGAAACCAGCAGCAACTGGCCGATGCTGCTCTGAATCCCGCCGCTCGCATAGGAAAGTACGGTCAGCCCGACTATGTCACCGCCTATCTGGCCGGCCAGATGCAAGTTGAAGCGCGGCCAGCGCAAACGCAACAACACGAATGACACAACCACCGCCGCCAGATACACCACACTCGCTGCAAAGAACAGCATCAGGTGATATGCGTCCAGCGATAGCGATGTGCCGAACACGCCGGAGAGCAACACGAACAAGCAAGCCAGTATCAGCCGGTATAGATTGAAGAAATGCAGGGATCGCCAGAAATCGGCGGGAGGAAAATCTGCAATGGGCTTGTCAGTCATCGCACCCGGCACGAATCCGGCTGGCGCCCAATTGCGCCATCTTGAATATTTGCGCCGTTCTGTTTATTTGAGATAGGCATCACGATGCCCCGCGCCGCAAAAAAAATGCCCGTCCGCCCGAATGCTCTCTCCCTTGGGCAAATGCACTCCGCAATGCGCGCAACGCACCATATCCTCGGCAACCGCCTCATCTTGTTGAGGCACATTCTTGCGATACGGAAAACTTGTGTCCCGGCACCGGTAAGACCTGATCAGCAAATATACCACTGCCACGATGGCAAGCAACAAAAACAAACGGCTCATTCGAATTTACCCCGCGTCGCAATATGACAAGTGACAACTATACCCGGCTCGTACGATGGCATCGACACCGGATTGTTGCCGAATGCAGGAAATCCGCGTTGTCACAGCGGCAAGAATAACATGCGGGGGCGTGATTCATCACGCCCTGATTGATCGCCACACCACGAGAAGGACTTGCTGCACACCCACAAAAAAACGGGCATCCCCCAATAATTAAGGGGATGCCCGTTTATTCCTGTCACGCCCGGTCATTTAATCCATTTCACACGGACGCCAAATCCAATCTCTTCTCGATGCGTTCCATTCTTCCGTCCAGCCTGTCTGATCTGCTGTGAAGAATCGCTATATCCGTGTGGATATTCGCAACACCTCTTTCAAGCAACGCCAGTTTTTCCTCCATTGAACCCATACGCAATTTCAATTCACCCATGCTCTCTTTCATCGTTCCAACGTCCCCGCGTATAGCGCGCAAATGTTCCAGGATAATGTTGTCAATGTTCTCGTTCATGTTATGTTCTCCCAAGCCGGTCGAGCCGGAACCAAAATGTACGGTTGCTTACGTCCTGCGCTTTCGCCGCGCATACTGGCGATACTGGCTTCAATCCGGGTTAGCCAGTGTTTGATTCTCCGAACTCGCTTTGATTCTCCGACCTGAAGCGAGAATCTCGTTTCTGAGTAATCGCAATTGTTCCAGAACTAAACTTCCTATGCTTTCCATGATGTTTCCTTACCAGCCGATAGCCCAGACTAAAGGATTCCGTCGGCTTTGGCAATAAAAACGGGCACCCCCCAATAATTAAGGGGATGCCCGTTTGGTTTTCTAACATTGCGTAGATCGCCCGCGTGGTGGGCTTATTTCATTTGCCGAGCAATAGAGTCGTTACGTAGGGCGGGTTCTACCCGCCAGATATAGCTGTCGGGCACAGCCCGACCTACGAATGATTTTCCGTTTGCCTACGAATGATTTCCCGCTTGAAAGAAAAATGGAAATGCTCACGCGGGAGAGGAATGGTCATAAAGTGTTTCGGGGGCAATGTCGATATTGCCGGGCCATACCCAATGCTGTTCATTTAACCGTTCGCTCTGAGCTTGTCGAACCACCAGCTTCGCAACCAGAACCCTTCGACAAGCTCAGAGCGAGCGGAAATTACCCTGCGATTTCCAGGCGTTTCTCAATCCGCTGCAATCGTTCTTTTATCGAGTCGATCACGCTTTGTTGGCGATATACATCCTCTTGCGTCCCTACATTTTCGCCACGCATACTCGCAATGCTGGATTCAACACGGGTTAGCCGGTGTTTGACTTCTCCGAACTCGCTTTGATTCTCCGATCTGAACGCAAGAATCTCGTTTCTAAGTAGTCTCAGTTGCTCCAGAACTAAATTTTCTACGTCGTCCATGATGCATCCTTATTGGTTGATGGTTCAGACTAAATGATTTCGCCGGTTTTGGCAATAAAAACGGGCATCCCCCCAATAATTAAGGGGATGCCCGCTGGTTTTCTAACTTTGCGTAAATCGCCTTCGTAGTGCGCTTGATCACGCGGGCGATGAGTGGTCATAAAGTGTTTCGGGGGCAATATCTATATTGCCAGGCCATACCACCGTTCCATAATCAATCGTTGCCAGTGCGAATAATGGAAAATCTTTTATCCGCACAAACGGTCGCTTGTTCATATATGAGGACATGTCGAAAATACGTTTCTCGCCGTTTTCGAATTCAAGCCGCAAAACATAGTCCGGCTCAACCTCAACTTTAACCACATCTAATAAAGCTTCCATGGTTATCCTTTTATTGAAGCGGTGCGATACGGAAAGGCTCTTCACCGGCAACAGCTAATGCCCAGTCGGCGAATAGCTCATCTTTGTGAATCGCTATCAGTGTGGCAATTTCATCAAAATACCAATAAGCAATGCGAACTGGGCAAAAGCCAAACCAACAATCCATTTGAGCAGATCATACTTCAATTCGTGCAAATCATTTTTGGTGGCAAGCTCTTTGGTCTTGGTTAGCTCTTCAAATGCTTCGCTTTGCGCAAGCGCAATCGCCTCGGCCTCCTTTTGAGACATACCAGCCGCTTCGAGCCGCTTAAGGGCACCTCTAAAAATCCACATTTCATCCCAACTGCTGCGTTGCGGAAAAAATTTCTTGCTTACATATCATACATATGCGGCGCTGCGAAATTTTTTCCGCGCCTTGCATTTGGGCGAACTCTGAATTTTTAGAGGTGCCCTTAACGAATTTCAGCGTGTCAAATGTAACGGTACTCATGCTGAACCCTCCTAAATAAGCTTTCAGACTAAATGATTCCGGTGGTTTTAGCAATAAAAAACGGGCATCCCCCAATGATGATGGGGATACCCGTTGGTTTTTTTGCCATTGCGCAGGGGAAACCCCTGCATCAATTTATAACCAGCGACTTGGCTGCGGTTTTTGCAGCCTAGTCGATTGGCTAGTAGTTCTATCAGAACGCGTACTTCATACCGAACGACAGTGCCGAAGGATCTGCTGCTGTGCCAGCTATGTTATCCACCGACAACTTGGAGTACAAAGCATACACCGTGGTGGCCTTGCTCATAGCGTGGTCATAACCGACAGCGAGTAACGTTGCCTTGTCTTTATTATCGTTGCCAGCCGTCTTGGTCGCGCCCCTCATGCCGTAGGCCAGCTTGACTGCATCGCTGCTGCTGACGTTGAACTTGCCGGCGAGGTACAGGTTTGTGCCCTTTGTCTCAGTGCTAGCCGGATTATCTGTGTATGTCATGCTTTCATAGACTGCACCGACCGTAAAGGCATCCATCTTGTAGCTGCCGCCCAGTTTGAAGGCCGTGGCTTTGTCGTCAACTGATGTAGCTGATCCAAGATCACCGGTACCAGCATCACCAAACTTGATGGTTTGATAAGCCAAAGCTGCGTAGATCGGGCCATTATCGTACATACCGGCCAGGGACATAGCCGAGCCCTTCTTGTCGGCAGGAGCTGCTGGCTGTGGCAATGTTTCAGCGCCAAACACGCTGGCAGCCGCTACGGTGAAACCGCTCATCGCCGGGCTGATGTAAGCGATCACGTTACCCAAACGTGAATCGTGATTCGAGCCCATAATTTTGACGCCCATCGCACTGCGGTTATCGGCAGCGACCGTATCGCCAAATACGTCCAGCTTGCGGGTGGAAATCTTGTAAGGCGTGTCATGGAGACCTACCAGCACGGTACCCATGTCGTTGCTCTTCAAGCCGAGGAAAGTATTGCGGTTGAACAGTGAAGTTCCGGTCGTACCGACATCCATGCCGACCGTGCCTTCCATTTGCAATATTGTGGACAAACCGCCGCCCAGGTCTTCGGAACTCTTAAAACCGATGCGCGAGTTGTTGCTGACCAGTTGGTTGGCGGAGGTGCTGTTGGTTGCGGCGCCATCCTTGGCCATGTCGATAGACATAGCCGCCAGACCGTACACGGTGGCATCGGCGAAAGCCATTGCCGGCGCAGTCAGGGCAGCAGCGATTGCCAGAACGATAATTTTCTTTTGCATTTAAAACTCCTTATTAAGTTTCCCGGTTATATCGGCAGCTTAAGTCACCGACCCATTGAAAATCCCCAAGACGCAGAGAATTCAAGGGTGCATTATGCATAAGCAAAAACATAGGGCAAGGGAAACCATGCGTTTATTGCAAAAGTGTTGTTTTTTTGCAACAGTTAAAAACAGAACTGAGCGACGAGGACTGAATGCGCTGTTGTAGGGCGGGTGGAACCCGCCCTACATTATGCATGGTCGGGGTGAGAGGATTCGAACCTCCGACTCCTGCGTCCCGAACGCAGTACTCTACCAGGCTGAGCTACACCCCGAATGAAACACCTGAATTGTCCATCGGAAGCAGAACGCCGTAGGAGCCCGATTTATCGGGCGATGATTCTTTGCAACAAATCGCGCAATAAATTGCGCTCCTACGGGGATGTATCGGCTTTGCGGGCCTGATGAACAATCCCGTTTTTTAAAATTGCCGTGTCGCGGCAAAGTCCGCCAATTCTATCAAACATCGCTTGTATTTGGTATCGGCCAGCGCGGCGATCGCGACACAGGCCGCCTCCGCTTCGCGCAACGCTTGCCGGCGGGTAAATTCCAGCGCGCCGGTGGCGTGGATGATATGCAGCACCTCGGCAAATTTTTCCACATCGCCTCGTTTGATCGCGTCGCGCACCACGGCGGCCTGCCCGGGAGTGCCGTGCTGCATCGCGTAGATCAGCGGCAGAGTGGGCTTGCCTTCGGCGAGATCGTCGCCGAGATGTTTGCCGGTCTGCTGCTCATCGGCGGAATAATCCAGCACATCATCTATCAATTGGAATGCCGTGCCGAGGTGCATGCCATATTCGGCCGCCGCCTGTTCATCCGCTGCATTCGCCTCGCCCAGGATCGCGCCGAGGCGCATCGCTGCCTCGAACAGCTTGGCGGTCTTGCAATGGATGACGCGCATGTAGTTGGCGATGTCCACATCCGCATCGTGGCAGTTGAGCAGTTGCAGCACCTCGCCCTCGGCGATGGTGTTGGTCGCATCGGCCAGTGTCTGCATCACGCGCATCTCGCCCACCTCGACCATCATCTGGAAGGCGCGCGAGTACAGGAAATCGCCGACCAGCACGCTGGCGGAATTGCCGAACAGCGCGCTGGCGCTGGCGCGTCCGCGGCGCAAATCGGAATCATCCACGACATCGTCGTGCAACAGCGTGGCGGTATGGATGAACTCCACCACCGCCGCCAGGTCGTGATGCCGCTTGCCCCGATAGGCGAATGCATCGGCAGACAGCACCACCAGCGCCGGTCGCAGCCGCTTGCCGCCGCTGTTGACGATATATTCGCCGACCTGATTGATCAGCAGCACTTCCGAGCGCAGCCGTGCGCGTATCACCTGGTCCACCGCAGCCATATCCGCCGCGATTAATTGTTTGAGATTTTCTATAAACACGTTTTATCCTGAAATCGCAGGGGCACGGCGCGCATTGTCGCATGAAAAAACGCCAGGGCGCGGTACACCATACCCCTATTCCCGCCGCCTCAAGTACAACCCTATCATCATGCCCACCGCGCTCAATATTTCCACATAATGTGCCGGAGCCAAAGGATCGAGCGGCAGCAACATGCTCACCGCGACCGGCGTCAATCCGCCAAATACCGCGTAAGCCACATTGTAGGAAAACGACAATCCGGAAAAACGCACCACCGGCGGAAATGCTTTCACGGCGACGCTCGGCACCACGCCGATCACGCCGACAAAAAACCCGCACAGTGCGTACAGCTCATTGATGTTTTGCGGTGCGGACGACATCTGCTGATAGAACAGCGCCGAAGTGACGCCCAGCATCGCACACCCAACCATCAGCACCCGCCCCGCGCCGTAACGATCGGCCAGCGCGCCGAACACCACGCAACCCAGACTTAAAAATAATGTTGCAATGCTGTTCGCCTGCAAGGCGATAGCCGCGGGAATGGCATAGAGTTTTTGCACCAGCGTCGGGGTCATCAATATCATCACCACAATCGCGGCGGATAGCAGCCAGGTCATCAGCATGGTCAGGATCACGGCGGGGCGATGTTCGCGTATCACCGTTTTCAACGGCAATTCGCCGGCCAATGCTTGCCGCGCCTGCATCTCCTTGAACACCGGGGTTTCATGCAGCCACCGGCGCAACCACACCGACACCAGACCGAAAATTCCGCCGATGATGAACGGCACGCGCCAGCCTTCCGCGAGCAATTCAACGGGCGCATAAAGTTTGTTGATCGCGGTTGCCATCAGCGAACCGAGCAGAATTCCGCCGGTCAGTCCGGCGGTCAGCGTGCCGCAGGCGAAGCCAACATGGCACGGCGGCACATGCTCGGAGACAAACACCCATGCGCCCGGCACTTCGCCGCCTATCGCCGCGCCCTGCAATACGCGCAAGACGAGCAGCAGCAGCGGCGCCCAGACGCCGATGACGGCATAGGTCGGCAACAAACCGATAGCCAGTGTCGGCACGGACATCAGAAAGATGCTCAGCATGAATATTCGCTTGCGCCCCAGCAGGTCGCCGAAATGCGCCATCACGACGCCGCCCAGCGGGCGCGCCAGATAACCCGCCGCAAAAATGCCGAAAGTCTGCAACTGGCGCAACCATTCCGGCATGTCGGGCGGAAAGAATAGCTTCCCGATCGCCACCGCAAAAAACACGAAGATGATGAAATCGTAAAACTCCAGCGCACCGCCCAGCGCGGCCAGCACCAGCGTCCGGTAATCGCTGCGATTCAGTGTAGGCATATATTCCGTTCCTTGTTGATTCAATCACCGTGCGGAGTGTATGTGATACGGGACGTCAGGGCTAGTTAGGCGGCGCGCATGCCCCTGCTGTGCCGGCGCCAGATCGCGTGCTTGCGAACAGATAATTAATTTGCGCAACCCGGTCTTTTTATGGATAATGCGCGCCCCCCCGAATATACACAGGGGGAGCGCGTACACCCGCCGCGCCTAACCAGGAGCAAGGAAACAGAATGAAAGCAGACATCCACCCGAATTACCAGGAAATCACCGTGACATGCAGTTGCGGCAACAGTTTCAAGACCAAGTCCGCGATGGGCAAGCCGGCGCTGCACGTCGAGGTTTGCTCCGAGTGCCACCCGTTCTACACCGGCACGCAAAAGATCGTGGATACCGCCGGTCGCATCGACAAGTTCCGCCAGAAATACGGCACAAAAGCTGCGGCGTAATAACCAGCAAGCGTAGGGCGGGTTACACCCGCCGAATGTTTGTACGGCATCCGGCGGGTGTAACCCGCCCTACTAAAAGGCAGCGTTTGCTGCCTTTTTTACTTGTAGCGACAATGCCTGATCTGATAGGGTAGCCTGCACATGTATTTCATCAAACCCACCGACCCGAACCCGATCACACCCGCCAAGGCGGTTCTTCTCGGGCTGTTGTGCCTGGTCTGGCTGGGCACCGGACTGGTCGGGCATGATCCCTGGAAGCCGGATGAAGCGTATAGCTTCGGGCTGATCTATTCCATGCTGGAAAACGGGAACTGGCTGGTTCCCACGCTTGCCGGTGAACCCTTCATGGACAAGCCGCCGTTGTTTTACTGGACTGCCGCGCTGTTCGCCAGACTGTTTTCTCCGTTGCTGTCACTGCATGACGGCGCACGCCTCGCGAGCGGCTTCTACACCGTGCTGACCTTGTTGTTCATCGGGCTCGCAAGCCGCAAATTGTACGGGGAGAATCGCGGCTGGGCGGCGGCGATCATCCTGGCCGGCTGCCTGGGCATGCTGGTGCGCGCCCACGAGATGATCACCGACCTCGCGTTGCTGGCCGGCTGCGCGATGATGCTGTACGGCTTTGCCCATAGCCAGGAGCGTATCAGGCGCGCCGGCATTTCGATCGGCACGGGCCTCGGCATCGGTTTCATGGCGAAAGGATTCATCGCGCCGGTGCTGTTCGCTCTGATTGCCGCGCTATTGCCCGCGATTTTTGAAAAGTGGCGCTTGCGGAATTATTTGCGCAGCCAGACCATCGCCGTCGCAGTTGCCTTGCCGTGGCTGACCATCTGGCCGTTGCTGCTTTATCAGCACTCCCCGCAATTGTTCGCGGCCTGGGCATGGACGCACAACATCGGCAACTGGCTGGATTACGCCAAAGCAGGGCCGGGCAAGGATGCTTTCTACTATCTGCAAAGCCTGCCCTGGCTGGCATGGCCGGCCCTGCCGCTGGCTTTCTGGGTGGTGTGGAATTCCCGCAATCGCCTGGCGCAACGCGACGACCTGCAATTGCCGCTGGTCAGTTTTACAGTGATGCTGGTCACGCTCAGCCTGGCGCCGAACATCAAGGAGGTATTTGCTTTGCCGATGTTGCTGCCATTGTCCCTGCTGGCGGCGGCATCGCTATCCATGCTGAAGCGCGGCGCGGCGAACGCGCTGGACTGGTTCGGAATAATGACTTTCGCGCTGCTCGCGATACTGATGTGGTGGGGCTGGGCCGGGTTGCTGCTGGACAACCACGCCAAGATCACGCAGTGGCTGAAGGATTACCAACCGGGCTACGATCCGGAACTGCAAACCGCGCCGTTCGTCATCGCCATCATCGCCACCGTGACATGGGTGGTGCTGGTGTGGCGTGTCGGGCGTTCGATGCGCCGCTCAGTGACCAACTGGGCGTCCGGCGTCACGCTGATCTGGATACTTGCCATGACCTTGTGGCTGCCCTGGCTGGACAGCGGCAAGAGCTATCGCAACATGGTCGCCTCGCTGAAACAGTCCCTGCCGGAGCAGTACGATTGTGTCGCGAGCGAACACCTTGGCGAAGGCCAGCGCGCGATGCTGCATTATTTCGGCAACATCATCACGCGGCGCGGCCCGAAACAGCGTTGCGACCTGCGCCTGATCCAGGGCGATAAACTATCCAGGCCGCTGCTCGACGAAACGCGCTGGAAAAAAATCTGGGAAGGCAGCCGCAAGGGCGACAAGAGCGAGCACTACCGGCTGTATCGGCGGGTGGAAAATTAACAGATTCCGTCGGGACTTGAAGTTAAGTTACGCGCGCACTTTTATAAAATTCGCGCCGCTTCATCGAAACTCAGACGCGGGCTGCGCGGGAACAGCTTATTGCTGTCGCCGTAGCCGAGGTTGATCAGGAAATTGGATCTGACCTTGCTGCCGGGGAAAAATTCTCTATCCACTTTTTCGTTGTCGAAACCGGACATAGGCCCGGCGTCGAGCCCGAGCGAGCGGGCGGCGAGCAACAGGTAGGCGCCTTGCAGCGTGCCGTTGCGAAATGCGGTGGTATCGATAAGTTGCTGGTTGCCGGCGAACCACGAGCGCGCATCGGCATGCGGAAAAAGCGCGGGCAGTTTTTCGTAGAACTCAAGATCGTGGGCGATGATGGCAGTGACCGGCGCTGCGCGGGTCTTTTCCACGTTGCCCGGCGCCATGGCCGGCAGCAAACGTTGCTTCGCCGCCGCGCTGCGCACAAACACGATGCGCGCCGGGCTGGAATTCGCGCTGGTCGGCGCCCATTTCAACAGGTCGTAAATCTGCTTCAACAGCGCATCGCCGACCGGCTTATCCAGCCAGTTGCTGTGGGTGTGCGCTTTCCGGAACAGGATATCCAGGCTGCTGTCGTCGAGCTGCATGATTTATCTCCTTATGGGCACCTCTAAAAATCCAAACTCCGTCGCGATGCTGCGTTGCTCAAAAAATTTTAACGCTTACATATCAAACATATGCGGCGCGCTAAAATTTATTTCGCGCCTTGCCTGGCTTAGGATTTTGAATTTTTAGAGGTACCCTTATGTCGCCTTGACGGGGTTACACCAGTTCGCTGGATGGTCGGCGAACCAGGTGTTACACGGGTTGAATTTTTTGCAGGAAAAACTCGCCGATCCATTTCCCTGCCCTATAGTCAATCGTGAGACGCTTCGGAACGAAGGCCTCCGGCTTGACGATGGGAAAATCTTCAAGGGGCGGATCGCCCTCGAAATCGCTTATGCGACAAGCCGTTGTCATCACCGGCCTGAACCCGATCTTCAATTGCGGACCAGCCAGGGCAAAATTCCCGGCACGCGCGTCCCGTCCAAACCGGACCGCTTTTCTGATCAAGCAACTGAAATAAAGCTCCATTTCAACCAGCAACGGCTCAGTGAGTTCTTTCATCTTTTTATCGGCGGACGAACTCCACTCCACCATGACCATCTTTCCAAGTATCTCGACTGTCGTTTGCATGTTCCCTCCTGTTTACAGATCGAAGCCTTGTAACGGAATCACGATTCCTTCCGCCATGCGATTGCTATTCCAGGTCGTCATTTGCTATGGCAAGTCGAGCACAAGGCGCTACCGGTATTGTTGAAGCGCAAATAATAATCACCGGGAGTCCCGGCTGGTGACGGCGCAGTGCCATGTTCCCTGTGGCATGACGCGCAGCCGATCATCGCTGCGCCTCTCACACCGGACAACCGTATCTCATCGCTATCCGGCTGGCTGTTGCCGTTCCTGTCAAAGAATGTGATGCCGGCGCCGTGGCCATTCGGCAGATTGTAATCCGGACTGGCAGCCGATTCGTAAGGATATTTGACGCCGACCGGGTGATGAGACTTGGGGTTGGCATAAATAGCGCTAAAATCCGCAGCAACCTTGCCGGGCGCATGGCAGAAACGGCAATCGTCCTTCTGCGCATATCCCTTCGGGGCAAAACCGTTTTGCGCACATCCCGGAATGGACACATTGAGCAACGTGATCGCGAACAACGCAGTCAGAAATATCTTTGGTTTTGGCATCATCAGTCCCCGGAGAATTGGGTGCTCACGCACTATACCCCATTGTTCGTTGCGCGTCGTCCTGATGAACCCAGCATGGGACTCGCACCGCTGATGATGCACAAGATATTGAAGCCATACGCGACATCGCCGCACTCGGCATGAGCATCCTGCTGGTCGAACAAAACGCCAGGCTCGCCCTGCAAGTTGCGCAGCGCGGCTACGTGATGGAAAGCGGCGCGATTACTTTGTCTGGTGCGGCCAGCGAACTGCTGGGTAGTGATGCGGTGCAGAGGGCGTATCTGGGGGGTTAGCTTTGTGTAGGGCGGGTTCTACCCGCCGCGTCTAGGTTGGGTTGAGCTCGCGTAGGGCGCAATAACCAACGGGCATTGCGCCGCATGTTATTCCATTTCTACATCAAACGTGACTTTTGTAGGGCGGGTCACACCGGTGCCGGGACAAAAGTTTTTCGTACCCGCCATTTCAGCATCATTCATCAAATCCCACCTCGTTATCCCGTTCAACGGCGGGTGTGACCCGCCCTACGGATTATTTCCCGTTTGAAGGAGAAATAAAATAAGTTCCGCCCGGATGCCAGGCGCGACGGTAATCAGGCATGGCGGCAGTATCGCGGAGGGAATCATCCGGCGCAATGCCCGTTGGTTATTGCGCCCTACGGCTCTGCCGCAGGTAAACCACCCAAGCTCATTATCGGTGCGATGATGCGTAAACTCATTCATGTTGCGTTCGGAGTCCTTAAGTCAGGAAAAATGTTTGATCCGGCGTTGCATGGGTGTTGACCGGGATAACAGTATCTACGTTCCCCACTGAGCAGTCAGCTTGCGGTCGCGTCGGCTCTCCATCAGGTGCAGCATGAACGCGCAGTCTTTGCGATGTATCGTGATGCCGCGGTCGCGCGTGACGTAGCCGACGATCGCATCCCCCGGTACCGGGTTGCAGCATTTGGCGATGCGGGTCATCAGGTTGTTCACGCCGCCGACGGTGATGTCTGCTTTTGAGGTGTGTTGGGTTGCTGGTTTGAAGACATTCGGCTTGGCTGCTTCTATCACCTTGGTGGGCAGTTCTTCCTGGATCGCGACGGCGATACGCCGTGTAGTGATCTCGTTGCGTCCAATGGCCGCGAGCAGGTCTTCCAGTTTGTTGAAGCGCAATCGCTGCGCGAGTTTTTCCTGGTTGACCGTGGTGACGCCGAGCCGATGCAGCTCTCGATCGAGTTGCGTTCTGCCTTGCGCGACGCTTTCGTCAAAGTTCTGTTCCTTGAACCAGGCGCGCACCTTGGCGCGGGCGCGCGAGCTTTGCAGAAAGCCGAGGGAGGAGTTGATCCAGTCGCGGCTTGGCGCACCTTGCTTGATGGTCAGTATCTCCACACGTTGGCCGTTCTGCAGTTTGTGGTTGAGCGGGACGATGCTGCCGTCCACTTTGGCGCCGCGCGTGCGGTGACCCAGGTCAGTGTGCAGGGTGTAGGCGAAATCCACCGGGGTCGCGCCTTTGGGCAGGGCTATCACTTTGCCCTGCGGGGTAAGCACGTAAACCTGGTCGTGGAACAATTCGTTTTTGAATTGCTCCTGCATGTCGCCCTTGTCGGCCAGGTCTTCTTTCCATTCCATTATCTGGCGTAGCCAGGCGATCTTTTCATCGAATCCTGTATCTGATTTGCCGCCTTCCTTGTAACGCCAATGAGCGGCGACGCCGAGTTCGGAATGCTGGTGCATCTCATGGGTGCGGATCTGCACCTCAAGTGGTAGTCCGCGCGGACCCATCACAGCGGTATGCAAAGAGCGGTAGTTGTTGCTCTTGGGGTGCGCGATGTAATCGTCGAATTCGCCGCCTATCGGCGGCCACAATTCATGCACCAAGCCGAGCGCGGTGTAGCAGCCCTTAACATCATCGACGAGGATACGCACCGCGCGCACATCGTAGAGTTCGCTGAAATCCACCTGCTTGCGCATCATCTTGTTGATGATGCTGTAGATGTGCTTGGGGCGGCCGGTCACTTCGGCCTTTACGCCGGCCTGGCTCAACACCTGTTCCAACAGTGACAACACGCCGGCGATGTATTGCTCGCGATCGACCCTGCGCTCATCCAGCAGCTTTGCGACCTTCTTGTATAGTTCCGGTTCCAGATAGCGCACCGACAGGTCTTCGAGCTCCCATTTGAGTTGCCACACTCCGAGCCGGTTGGCCAGCGGCGCAAAGATACTGCGGGTCTCTTGCGCGATCTGTTTTTGTTGTTCCGGCTGCGCGCCGGACAGATTGCGCAGGGTCTGGGTGCGCTCGGCCAATTTGATCAGCACCACGCGGATGTCCTGCACCATCGCCAACAGCATCTTGCGCAGGCTCTCGATCTGCTGCGCGGCTTCGTCCTTTTTCTTTTTACTCTGGCTGGGTATCTCGCTGAACTGCTGAATCTGCTCCATGCGCGAAATGCCTTCGACCAGCATCTTCACATTGGCGCCGAAATCCTTCTCGAGTCTTTCCGCCCAATCATCCAGATACTCGGGCACCGCATGCAGGATGGTGGCGGCGATCGTCTCATGGTCCATGTGCATGCCGGCCAGAATCGCAGCCGCGCCGAGCGCGTGTTGTAACAGCGGTGCGCCGGTCAGTTCGAGTTGCCCGTCATAGAGCGGTTCGGCCAATTCGCATGCGTGGCGGATCACGCCGATTTCTGCAGGCGCGAAAGCCGATGCTGAAGCATCAAGCCATGTGCGGATGTTTTCAGATGATTGTTGTTGATTGGAAACCATGCGGCATTATTGCACCTATCCATGAAACTCTGATTAATTCCATTTCTAATTAGATGATGCACTAATTATCCAAGGCCGCCCGGCAATTCCCCGCGCCCGTTTGGGGGACTGCTCGAAATCTGCGAGTGCCTGCTGTTCGATGGATTAGCCCGATCTGAGCCAAGAAAATAATTGTTCTCGACCTGCAGTACATCCGCCCGCTCATGCTTCGATACACCTTGCTGCGCAAGGCACTCAGCACGAATGGGGTGGCCACCAATTCGGTGAGAGTCCGTTCGCCCTGATAACCAATGACTTTGCCAGCGTTGTTTGCTGGCTTATTCTATTTCTCCTTCAAACGGGAAATAATCCGTAGGGCGGGTCACACCCGCCGCTGAACAGCTGTAATGGCGGGTACGAAA
>Ga0154718_1026_pt1 | contig 18735 bp, 18 predicted proteins | sample Rifle2008BG16ft_FD_105726 | JGI IMG/M metagenome (GOLD analysis project Ga0154718, IMG submission 105726) | Betaproteobacteria bacterium RBG_16_56_24
GTACCGCTGCTGATCGGCGGCGCGACCACTTCGCGCGTGCACACCGCCGTGAAGATAGCGCCGAACTACACCAGCGGCGCCACGGTGTACGTCACCGATGCCTCGCGCGCGGTGGGAGTGTGCAGCAATCTGTTGAGTGACACCCTGCGCGACAAATACATCGCGGGCATCAAGGCAGACTATGCTGCGGCGCGTGAACAGCACGAAGGCAAGAAGGGCAAGGCGGTATACGTTACGCTGGAAGAAGCGCGGGCGCGGGGAGAAAAAACAAGCTGGAAAAATTACACCCCGCCTGAACCACATCTGCTGGGCGTCCACAAATTCGAAGCCTATCCGCTCGACAAGATCGCCGAATACATAGACTGGACGCCGTTCTTCCATGCATGGGAACTGGCCGGGCGTTACCCGAAGATACTGCGGGACGAAGTGATGGGGGAGGAAGCGCGCAAGCTGTTCGCCGATGCGCAGGCGATGCTGAAGAAGATCATCGCCGATAAATGGCTCACCGCGAATGCCGTTTTCGGCCTGTTTCCGGCGAATACCGTGAACAGTGACGACATCGAAATCTACACCGATGAATCGCGCAGCAAAGTGGCGATGACCTGGCACAACCTGCGCCAGCAGACCAAAAAGCCGGCGGACATTCCGAACTACTGCCTGGCAGACTACATCGCGCCCAAGGCATCCGGAATCAAGGACTACATCGGCGCTTTCGCCGTCACCGCCAGCATCGGTATCGACGCGCGCATCGAAAGGTTCGAAAAGAATCATGACGACTACAACGCCATTCTGCTCAAATCTCTGGCCGATCGCCTGGCAGAAGCTTTTGCCGAATTACTTCATGCGCGCGTGCGCCGCGAATTCTGGGGCTATGCGGCGGATGAAAGTCTGGACAACGATGCGCTGATCGCCGAAAAATATCGCGGCGTCCGCCCCGCGCCCGGCTATCCGGCCTGTCCGGAACACAGCGAAAAGGGTCCCCTGTTCGAACTGTTGCAGGCCCCGCTGAACGCGGGCATCACCATCACTGAAAGCTACGCCATGCTGCCCACCGCAGCGGTGAGCGGCTTCTACTTCTCGCACCCGCAGGCGCAGTACTTCGCCACCGGCAAGGTGGACAAAGATCAGGTCGCGGACTACGCGAAGCGCAAGGGCTGGACGCTGGAAGAGGCGGAGCGGTGGCTGGCACCAGTGTTGAGTTACTAGTGGCAAAGACATTGTATTTGAGAGTGGTTCCAAATACGCCAACCCTTCAGACTCATTTCATATTGGAAGAGGCTTTCTATTGGCTAACTTAGCCAGCGGGTGTAAACTGCGCGCGCTGTGCCAACTTATTTCAGGAGTTAACCATGCAATACAACATGCTCGAAGCCAAAAACCAACTTTCCAAGCTAGTGCAAGCTTCGTTGGCAGGTGAGGAAGTGGTGATCGCCAACAAGGGCGTTCCGGTCGTCAGGCTGGTGAAAATCGGCGCGCAAGATTTTGCGCGCAAGCCCGGCGCATGGTCGGCGCTACCCAAAGCCAAAGCGGATTGGGATACGCCCGCTACCAATGCAGCTATCGCCGATGCGCTCACTGGTGGCAAATCGCCGTGAAGCGCTACCTGCTCGACACCCACCTGATCTACTGGTGGATGACGGCGGATGCCCGCCTGGGCAAAGCCACGCAACGCATCATCGCTAAATCAGAAATCGTCGTGAGCACTGCAATCATCTGGGAAATGGTACTGAAAAATGCCAAAGGAAAATTACCTTTGCCGCAAGGTTCGATCACCGAACAATTCGAAGTGCAAGGTTTCGCCCTGCTGCCGATCTTGCCGCGCCACATCGAAGCCGCACGCAGCCTGACCTGTACACACGCTGACCCGTTCGACCGGTTGCTCATTGCACAAGCACATGATGAAAGACTGACGCTGTTGACTCGCGATACGGCGATTCTGGCGCTTGGATTGGATGGCGTGGTGGCAGGGTAAACGGTACTGATTCCATTTCTCGATCAATAGAGCAATATCGTAGGGCGGGTCACACCGGTGCCGGGACAAAAGTTTTTCGCACCCGCCATTACAGATGTTCAGCGGCGGGGGTGACCCGCCCTACGGATTATTTCCCGTTTGAAGGAGAAATAGAATGAGAGGTAAAGACTATGAACAAATCGAAAAAGCAAAAACTGCGCAATACCCATCCCGGCGAAGCAACCCTCGAAGGGCGGGATACTTCGCATCGTCTTGGTTTCATGCAAGGCGAGATCACTGCCCCTGCTGACTTCGACCGGATGGGAAAGGATGAAATTGCCCATTTGTTCAAGGCTGTGCCCATCGCCACGCGCGGTTACCGCTTCAATCGCGATGCCGCAAATGAGCGGTAAGATATTATTCAGCACGCGCAATAACCAACGGACATTGCACCAAAGGCAGGCAATTCTCTAAGCTCTTCGGAAACGCGGACCTAATCCGCGTTTCCCTAAGCTCTTCGAGCTTGAGAAGTTGACACCGCCACATGTGGACATCGAACCTCCGGTGCAATGCGCTACGCTTTTTGCACCCTACATGATCTGATACATCGCTTCGAGCCGTTGGCGGCTTAACCAGACCATGTAATCAAAGTGGCCAGGATTAGTTCAGGCTGATCCCGATCTGTTAATTTGTACTTCAAAGGAGATAAACATGAGCACTGATCCTATCGAGGCATTCAAAGCCAAACAACGTGAAACCTGGACCATGGGAAATTTCGGTGACATGGCCGTGTTCACGACACCCGTGGCCGGACATCTGGTTCGCTATGCCAGGGTGACGGGCGGCCAGGCGGTGCTGGATGTGGGGACGGGGACCGGCGTGGTTGCGATTACGGCGCGGAATATGGGCGCCAGGGTGACCGGACTTGACCTGACTCCTGCGCTACTCGCACAGGCGAGGGAAAGCGCCACGCTGGCCGGTCATGGCGATATTGCCTGGCATGAAGGAGATGCTGAAGCACTGCCTTTTCAGGATGCTTGCTTCGATGTCGTGTTGAGCCAGTTCGGGCATATGTTCGCGCCCCGCCCCGAGGTTGCGCTGAGCGAGATGCTGCGCGTCTTGAAACCAGGCGGCGTCATTGCCTTCGCCACCTGGCCCGGCGAGCAGTTGATCGGACGTCAATTCAGCTTGATCGCGAAATATATCCCGCCGCCGCAGGGCGTGGCATCGCCGGTGCAGTGGGGCGATGTATCTGTCGTGCGACAACGGCTGGGAGACAGCGTGAAACGCCTGCACCTGGAGCGGGGCATCATGGGTATCCCGGCGCTCAGCCCCAGGCATTTTCGTTTGTTCCAGGAAGCCAAGGCTGGCCCTTTCGTCCGCACTGTGCAGGCTTTGCAGCAGGACCCCGCAAGGCTCGAATCGTTGCGGAATGAAATGGACGAAATGGTCAGCGAATATCTGCATGACAATGTCGTCCGTCACGAGTACCTGCTGACACGGGCGATCAAAATCTGAAACCGACATTTGTGCTGCTTGAAGGGGCCAAAGGCTAACAATCTGACAGACCACGATTTCATGATACGACTCGTCAAAGCATTGCGTGCCTGGGGAACGCCTGATTTCAAGGCTACCCTCAAACATGAAATCGAGAGCAAGGATGCCGAACAGCTACCTTTGCAGCAGGGATTAACGTTTGGCAACTACGTTATCGCCAACCAACACACGGCGATGATCAACAGCGTTTCCGAAGCAGAAAATCTTATCCGCGTAACGGCGGGGATTTTTTACAAGAGTGTGATAGGCGGCTGCAGTTGCACGGACGACCCTACGCCCATCAACGAAATCGAAGAGTATTGCGAAGTGCTGATCGAGATCGACAAAGCCACAGCCGAAACCACCATAGCGCTCCAATCTGATTCTTTCCCAGGCCAGTCAGGCCAGTGACCAACGTTGATTAATGAGGTTACCGGGGGTATGCTGACAAGCCCAAGGTGGGCGTACAGGTTCACGCGCGGTCAAATGACAAATGGGCACCTCTAAAAATCCACATTTCATCCCAACTGCTGCGTTGCGGAAAAAATTTCTTGCTTACATATGTATGATATGCGGCGCTGCGAAATTTTTTCCGCGCCTTGCATTTGGGCGAACTCTGAATTTTTAGAGGTGCCCAAATAATCGGTTCTTGTCCCGCCACGGCAATCAAATGCTGAGCTTCAGTCAGGATTGGATACCGAAAATCATCAAGTGAACAGCATGGGCTCGCCTACTACTCGGAGTGCTTCATGATCAGACCAGGCCGCCATAATACCAAGGAGAACCGTCATGAGCTTGTTTGAGAAAGTACTTGGCCCGAAATCAAAATACGACAAGAGCATTCCTTATACCTATGAAGCCAGAATTAAAAGCGTTCCCGGGAGTGATGAATATAACTCCTACTTCTCGGACACGATTTGCGGCCTGGTGGAATATCTGAACCGGAATGGCATCAAACCCGATGAAGTCCAGATCATTGAGATTTTCCAGAAGCAGGAATCCCCGATAGATGCGATGCTTTTTACTACGCCCGGCCATCAGTGGCTTTTCAAGCCGGACTTATGCCGTTCGTTTGAAGAACATTACAAGGGGCACATACATGGTAACACTTGTTCTTTCAATGACAGGAATTGCAAAGGCTACGGTCCTTGATGAGTTTCTAAAAGCCCCCTACGGCTTATTCCAGTGATATGGGCGGAGTCCGATCACCTTGATAATCCCGCTGCGAAAACGTGCGTCAGTTGATCGGCTTTTCGATTTCGTCCGCAAATCCCTTGTCGATCAGCATGATCTCGATCCGGCGGTTATTCTGGCGCCCTTCCGGTGTGTCGCTCGGGGCCACGGGATTGTATTCGTCCCTCCCGGATGCCACCATGCAGCTAATGGGGCCAGTGTGACTCCATTGATCAACCGAATTTGTTGTAAAGGGATAATACAAGGCCGGGTTAGGCCGCAAGGCCGTAGCCCTTCGAGCTGAAGAGCGCTCAAATGCTGTTGGGTTGCGCGGAGTTTATCCTGAGCATAACCGAAGGGCTGACCCAACCTGCGAAAAGCTCGTTAGGTCGGCATTTCCTTGATGAAATTATCCGCGTTAAATTAAGCATGACTCTTAACAAACGACTATCGCAGTACCTGCAACTCACGCGATTGAATCGCCCCATCGGCATCATGCTGCTGCTGTGGCCGACGCTGTGGGGCGTGTGGATCGCGGGTAATGGCCATCCGGCCTGGGACATCATCCTTATATTCGTGCTCGGCACGGTGTTGATGCGGTCTGCAGGATGTGTCATCAATGACTACGCGGATCGCGACTTTGATCGCCATGTGAAACGCACTCAGCAACGACCCATCACCAGCGGACGCATCGCGCCGCGCGAGGCGTTGTGGCTGGCTGCCTTTCTCGCCTTTCTCGCCTTTCTGTTGATCCTGCCGCTGAATAATCTGACGCTGCTGCTGTCATTCCCGGCGGTGTTCCTCGCTGCCAGCTACCCGTACACCAAACGATTCTTCGCGATTCCGCAAGCCTATCTAGGCATCACGTTCGGCTTCGGCATCCCGATGGCGTTCGCCGCGCAACAGGGCGGTGTGCCGCCGCTGGCGTGGCTGCTGCTGCTCGCCAACGTGTTCTGGGCGATTGCCTACGATACCGAATACGCGATGGTGGACAGGGACGACGACGTTCATCTGGGCATACATTCCTCGGCTTTGTTGTTCGGTAAATATGACGTGGCAGCGGTGGTGATCTGTTACGCCATCACGCTGGCCTTGCTGGCGCGGGGAGGGCAGGTAGCAGGTCTGGGCTGGATGTATTACACAGGCCTGGCTGCTGCGGCGGGCATCGCGCTATATCACTACACGCTCATCAAGCACCGCCAGCGCGAGGCGTGCTTCAGGGCGTTTTTGCACAACAACTGGTTCGGCGCGGCGGTGTTTGCGGGTATCGCGGCGGAGTATTTGTTACAACCGTAGGGTGGATAAGCGCAGCGCATCCACCCTACTCGGCTAGTTGTTTTATCCAGAGGGAGAGGGGTAGGGTGAGGTCCGTTATTCTTCCAGCAAGCTGCGTAGCATCCACGCATTTTTTTCATGCACTTCCATGCGCGCGGAGAGCAGATCGACGGTGGGCTGGTCGCCCGCCGCCTCGGCGATCGGCAGCACTTCGCGCGCGGTGCGCGTCACAGCTTCCTGTCCGGCGACGAGTTGCTTGATCATCTCTTTCGCGCTGATGGTGCCGCTGCTGTCCTTGATGCTCGTCAGCGCCGCGAATTCCTTGTAGGTGCCGGGGGCGGGATAGCCCAGTGCGCGGATGCGTTCGGCGATGGTGTCCACCGCCATCCATATCTCGTTGTACTGGGTCATGAACATCAGGTGCAGGGTCTGGAACATCGGGCCGGTGACGTTCCAGTGGAAGTTATGGGTCTTGAGGTACAGCGTGTAGGTGTCGGCCTGCATGCGCGACAGGCCGTCAGCGATCTTCTTGCGGTCTTTTTCGGTGATGCCAATGTTGATTGTCGAAGTCTTCATGATGTCCTCCATTTGTTGGTGAATGGTTTATCCACAAGCGCAATATATTCTTATGCAAACATCGAATCAAATTGATTGTTCAAACCGCTTTGATTTATTGCGCAAATCGGAAGGCGGTTGCCCCAAGCCGGACGAGCCCGGCCTGCGGTTACGGCTTATTCCATTTCTCCTTCAAACTGAAAATAATCCGTAGGGCGGGTCACACCCGCCGTTGAACGGGATAACGAGGTGGGATTTGATGAATGATGCTGAAATGGCGGGTACGAAAAACTATTGTCCCGGCACCGGTGTGACCCGCCCTACAAAAGTCACGTTTGATGTAGAAATGGAATTAACCGCATGACAAGTTCTTCTCAGAAAATGTGTAGCGTTGAGCTATAAGAGATTGATGTGCTGCGTTGCATCGTTGGCTTGGCTTTTCATTAAGCCCTCTCCCCTCGTGGGAGAGAGTTGGGGAGAAGGCTTACTGCAGGTCACGCAGCAGAGATGCGCGTACCGCCAGCGGAACCGGATCCAGGGCGGCCTGACAGAACGGATGATCGACGCCCATGCTCAATTCAGCACCCTGCTTCAGGGCGCCTGTCATTCCTGATGTCAGTTCGATGCGCAGGAAATGGACCGCCGAGGTTTTCTGCCCGGTGGCGCGCTCCAGGTCTTCGTCAGCGACTGCAAAGACGCGCTCGAAACCGGCAATCTTCACCCATACGCGATTTTCGATGCCGACCAGACGGGTGAGCATGCGGCGGCGCTCCGCGACATCCTCGTATTCGATCATCATGGTCACTTTCCAGTTGCTGCCATCCGGAATGAGCGGGTTGTAGGCGTCGAGCTCATTCTGTATGCCGGCCTCATCGAATATTTTTTCCGCGCGCAGCATTTCCTGCACCTGATAGCGTACCGTCTTCTCGTCCTCGAAGATCAGCGTTACGTTGTCGCCCAGGGCGACGCGGCGGCTTTTCTTGTGCGCCATCACTTCGGCGCGAAACGTGTTGCGCGCCCTGGCGTAGGTTTCCAGCGTCACCAGGCTGTCTTGGGTTAGTTTTGCCATGGCTATTTATGCTGGCCGGCGATCGGCCCCTCCTTGAACAGGTTGTCTTTCAGTTCATGATCGAACGACGGATCGTGGCGGCGTATCCACTCCAGCACCATCGCGGCGTGTTCCTTTTCCTCGTCGCGGTTATGGGCGAGAATCTTTTTCAGTTCCGGGTCGGTGGCGGCGTCCACGCGCTGGTTGTACCAGTCCACCGCCTCCAGTTCCTCCATCAGGGAAACGATTGCGCGGTGCATGTCCATGGTTGCGGCGGATAGTTTCTCCACCGGCTCGTGATAACCTTCGTTTGCCATTTTTTTCTCCTTGTTGTCAGATTTATAAACCGTAAGCGATACGGATCAGGGTGAGCGGGTGCTGCTTCTGCGCAGGCGTTTCTCCGATGCCTTGCATGATGTGGCGTCCGGCAATGGCGCAATCCGAGCTGACATAGTCCGGCTCAGTGGCGGCCATTTGCTGGAACACCGGTTTGCCGATCTTCATCGAGTCTGCGAAGAATTCGCTTTTCACGCCCCAGGTGCCATCGTGGCCGGAGCAGCGCTCCACCGTGTTGACTTCGGTATCCGGAACCAGTTGCAGCATTTCGCGGGTCTTCAGGCCGAGATTCTGCACGCGCAGGTGGCAGGGCACATGATAGGAGACTTTGCCCAGCTTGTTCTTGAAATCTGTCCTGAGCAGGCCGTCCTTGTGGCGCAGCATCAGATATTCGAACGGATCGAACATCGCCTCCGCCACTGCTTTCACATCCGCGTCGCCGGGGAACATCAGCGGCAGTTCCTGCTTGTACATCAGCGTGCAGGAGGGGATCGCCGTGATGATGGCATATCCTTCGCGCGCCAGCCTGACCAGGTGCGGGATATTGGTTTCCTTGAGGCGGCTGACCGCATCCAGATCGCCCAGCTCGAGCTTGGGCATGCCGCAGCAGGCTTCCTTCTCAACCATGCGGGCGGGGATTTCGTTATGCGCCAGGATGCCGAGCAGATCGTGGCCGATGCCCGGTTCGTTGTAATTGATGTAGCAGGTGGAATAGACCGCCACCTTGCCGGGCGTGCGCTCGCCGTTCCTGACCGGGAATTTATCTTCAGGCGCGGCATGGCTGCGGAAGGTGTTGCTGGTATATTCGGGCAGCTTGCGATCCTGGTGGATGCCCAGCAGGCTGTCCATCACCTTGCGTGTGATGGAGGTGTTGTTCACTCCGTTCACAACCTGGGTGATTACCGGGATGGATGCCAGTTTGCCCAATGCATCGGTGCTGGACAGCAATTTGTCGCGGAAGCTGGTTTCGCCCTTTTTAAATTTGACCGCCTTGGCGCGCAGCATCAGATGCGGGAAATCCAGATCGAACTGATGCGGTGGCACATACGGGCATTTGGTCATGAAGCACATATCGCACAGATAGCACTGGTCCACCACCTTCCAGTAGACCGTCTTCTCGACGGTGTCCAGTTCGTTCGAGGGGCTCTCGTCTATCGCGTCGAACAGCATGGGAAAGGCGTTGCACAGATTGAAGCAGCGCCGGCAACCATGGCAGATGTCATACACCCGGTGCAGTTCATCCATCAGTGAGGCTTCGTTGTAAAAATCGGAATTCTGCCAATCGAGCGGGTGACGATGCGGCGCTTCCAGATTTCCTTCGCGTGTGCTCATTTCAATTCCTTATTCTGATTGCAGGAGCGGCTAAAGCCGCTCCTGTACCCATAAAAAAGACTGGTTAAATTACGTCCCTGCGATACTGCGTTAATACAGGAAAATCCTTTGCCGCAGGAGCGAGCTTGCTCGCGAATAAGCAAATGAAAGCAAACAATATCGCCAGCAAGCTCGCTCCTGCGCGGAGTCAGTCCGCCAGACTGTCCAGCGCTTTCTGGAAACGGTTGGCGTGCGAGCGTTCCGCTTTGGCCAGCGTCTCGAACCAGTCGGCGATCTCATCGAAACCCTCGGCGCGCGCGGTCTTGCCCATGCCCGGATACATATCGGTGTATTCGTGGGTTTCGCCGGCAATGGCGGATTTCAGGTTGGCGCGGGTGCCGCCGATGGGCATGTCAGTGGCGGGGTCGCCACAGGCCTCCATGTACTCCAGATGGCCGTGCGCGTGTCCGGTCTCGCCTTCCGCAGTGGAACGGAATACCGTGGCTACATCGTTCTGGCCTTCCACATCCGCCTTGGCTGCGAAATACAGATAACGGCGGTTGGCTTGCGATTCCCCGGCAAAGGCATCCTTGAGATGCTGATGGGTTTTGGATCCTTTGAGTTGCATGGTCGTTCTCCTTGAAAAGTTGAAATTAAAGATGAACCGCAGATAAAGTGGCCGCTGTTCACGGACGCAATCTATGCCTGTTGCGTCAATAAATCTAATTGAATTAATTGTGCCGCATGATTTATTATGCAAATCACCGGCCGCAAAGCCCATTGCTTGAAGTATACGACATGGAGGGCATGTCATGACCTTGAACGAACTGCGTTATATTGTCGCAGTGGCGCAGGAACGCAACTTCCGCCGTGCTGCTGAAAAGTCCTTCATCAGCCAGCCTGCGCTGTCGCTGGCGATACAGAAGCTCGAAGAGGAACTGGGCGTCAAGATCTTCGAACGCGGGAAAAGCGAGGTCACCATCACACCGGTCGGAACTGAAATCGTGGAACAGGCGCAACGCGCCCTGGAAGAGATCGGGCGCATCCGCGAAATCGCCAGGCAGGGCAAAGACCAGTTGGCCGGCTCGCTGCGCATGGGCATCATCTACAGTGCCGGTCCCTATCTGTTGCCCGATCTGGTTCCCGTGCTGAAGAAGCTCGCACCGGAAATGCCGCTGGAAATCGAGGAGAATATCACTGTGAATCTGGATACGCTGCTGCGCAACGGCAAACTGGATGTCATCATCATCGCGCTGCCGTTCGGCGATGGCGGCATCCTCACCAGGCCGCTGTATGACGAACCGTTCGAGGTGGTGGTCGGCAACGAACATCATTGGGCTGATCGGCGCAGCATCAAGGCGCAGGAACTTTCCGCAGAAAAAGTATTGCTGCTCGATTCAGGCCACTGTTTCAGCAACCAGGTCGCCGAGGCCTGCCCGGAGCTGGGGCGCAAGGGCGCGGATATTCAGCACGGCACGTCGCTGGAGACGATCCGCAACATGGTCGCCTCCGGCCTGGGCATTACCGTGCTGCCTGCCTCGGCGAACAGCCCGCGCTACCGCAATCGCCTGGTGAAAGTGATCCCGTTCTCCAAGCCCGCACCGGCGCGGCGCATCGCGCTGGCCTGGCGCAAAAGTTTTGCCCGCACCCAGGCGATAGATGCGCTGGCTAGAGCCATTGCGCAAACCAGAATCACCGGAGTCCGGCATCTGCCATGAAACCGCAACGCCAGCCCTGCCGCGGGAATCCCCTGCTCAGATGGAGCTACAGCCTGATCGCGCCATTCTATGATCTGGCCGTCGCGCGCTCGCTGCATCAGGTGCGCATCCGTTCGCTGCGCTCGTTGCCGGCGGATGCGGCAGGAAAGGTGTTGCTGAGCGGCATCGGCACCGGCCTCGATCTGCCGTTGCTGCCGGAACTGCATCACTACACCGCGCTCGATTTCAATGCCGCGATGTTGTCCCGCGCGAAGCTGCGCGGCGCCGGGTCAGGTGTTAAAGGCTTGCAGGTGGATTGGGTGATGGGCGACAGCATGGCGCTACCTTTTGAAAATGAACATTTCGATCATGTCGTGCTGCACCTGATCCTCGCCGTCGTGCCGCAACCGGAACTATGCCTGAGCGAAGCGGCGCGCGTGCTCAAACCCGGCGGCACGATCATCATCCTCGATAAATTCCTGCGCCCGCAACAGCACGCCTGGCTGCGCCGCGCGCTCAATCCGCTGTCGCGCCGGCTCGCCACGCGGCTGGATGTGGGGTTCGAGGAAGTATTGCGCGAGGCGCCGTCACTGCAACTGGTCGGCGACGAGCCGTTGCTTGCCGGTGGCTGGTTTCGCGGTATCGTGTTGCAGAAGCATCGCGTGGTTTAGGGAAACGCTGATTTATCCGTTCGTGGCCTCGCAGAGGTTCTTGCACCCCGTGGGTGTGAGCTGGTCGAACCATGAGCGGATTAAATCTATGGCAGTCGATTCGTTAGGGAGCAGGAAATTACAAACGTACCAATTTATCCAGCACCACCGTAGGAGCGGCTTCAGCCGCGATGTATTTGAGTTTCGCGGCTGAAGCCGCTCCTACAATTTTTGTTCCGGCTCGTCCGGCTTGGGATAAACGGTATTTTGGTAATTGCCGCCTCCCTTAGAACCGGCCCTTCGACAAGCTCAGGGCGAACGGCTATAAGGAGTGTTGTTTCGTTGTACCATTTCAAAAAATTGCCGGACGGATAATTCCGTAGCGGTATTGAAAGGCGGAAATGAACAACTCTACCGATCCCACAGCGTTCCATCAACAGATCAAGGATAGTCACAGCCTGCCAGTGCATGAGGTGTTGATTGCGCTGGCTGCGGATCATGCCGGACTATCGCCGGATGAAGCAGCGCGCCGCTTGGAACAATACGGCCCGAACCGCCTGCCCGCTGCGCACAAGGATGGTTTGCCGGTTCGCTTTGCGCGCCAGTTCCACAATGTGCTGATCTATGTGCTGCTGATCTCTGCATTCATCACCGCGCTGCTCGGCCACTGGGTGGATTGCAGCGTGATCCTCGGCGTGGTGTTGATCAACGCTATCGTCGGGGTGATCCAGGAAGGCAAGGCCGAACGTGCGCTGGATGCGATCCGCAACATGCTCTCGCTCAACGCGACGGTATTGCGCGACGGCCGCCGCCGCGAGATCCCGGCGGAGCAAGTGGTGGCCGGCGATATCGTGTTGTTGTCTTCCGGCGACAAAGTCCCTGCCGACCTGCGCCTGATCGAAGTGCGCCAGCTGCGCGTCGAAGAAGCTGCGCTGACCGGTGAATCCGAGCCGGTGGAAAAAAATATCGAAGCGGTGGATGCACAGGCGGTGATCGGCGACCGCACGTGCATGGCTTACTCCGGCACGCTGGTGGTATATGGACAGGCGCGCGGGGTGGTGACCGCCATCGGCGCGGCAACGGAGATCGGCCGCATCAGCAGCCTGATCGCGTCCGTGGGCACGCTGGAAACGCCGCTGTTGCGGCAGATGGCTGGATTCGGCAAGCAACTGACCGTAGCCATTCTGATACTGGCCGCGCTGACCTTCTCCTTCGGTGTATGGGTGCGCGGCTACGGCTGGTCGGAGATGTTCATCGCCGCCGTGGGCCTGGCGGTCGCCGCGATACCGGAGGGGCTGCCCGCCATCATGACCATCACGCTGGCAATCGGTGTGCAGCGCATGGCGCGGCGCAACGCCATCATCCGCCGCCTGCCTGCCGTGGAGACGCTCGGCTCGGTGACAGTGATCTGCTCTGACAAGACTGGCACGCTGACCAGGAACGAGATGACCGTGCAGCGCATCCTTACCGCCGAACAGGTATTCGAGGTCAGCGGTAACGGTTACGCCCCGCATGGCGGTTTTTCCATTGCCGGGCGCGAGATATTCGTCGAGGATTTTCCCGAATTGGTCGAACTGGGCCGCGCCGCGCTGCTATGCAACGATGCCGAGTTGCACTCTCATCCATCTCCCGCAGCAGGGTGGCATATCGAGGGCGACCCGACCGAGGGCGCGCTGCTTACGCTGGCCGCCAAGACCGGGCTCGACATTGCCTTCGAGCGCGAAGCGCTGCGCCGCACCGACCTGATCCCGTTCGAGTCGCAGCACCGCTTTATGGCAACCTTGCACCACGACATCGGGGGACATGGTTTCATCTTTATCAAAGGCGCACCGGAACGGGTGATGGAGATATGTCAGGCCGAGCGCGCAAACGGCGAAGACCGGCCGTTGCGTCACGCCCACTGGCAGCAAGCCATGCGGGACGCGGCACAGCAGGGACTGCGCCTGCTCGCCGTGGCGATGCGCACGGCCGTCGGCGAACAACGCGAGCTCAGTCTGGCCAATGTGCAGAACGGCTTCTCGCTGCTCGGCGTATTTGCCATCGGCGACCCGCCGCGTGACGAAGCGTTGCTCGCCGTTGCCCGCTGCCGCAGCGCCGGCATCGCCGTGAAGATGATCACCGGCGACCATCTCGACACCGCATGCGCCATCGGAACGCGTTTCGGCTTGAGTGCCGATAACGCATTGACCGGAGTCGAGATCGAACGTATGGACATGGCCGATCTGCGCGCCGCCGTAGAAAAGGCCGACATCTTCGCGCGCGCCAGCCCCGAGCATAAATTAGCGCTGGTAGAGGCATTGCAGGCCAACGGCGAAGTGGTGGCGATGACCGGCGACGGCGTGAACGATGCGCCCGCATTGAAGCGCGCCGATGTCGGCGTGGCGATGGGCAAGAAGGGCACCGAGGCGGCACGAGAAGCAGCCGAGATGGTGCTGGCCGACGACAACTTCGCCTCCATCGACGCGGCAGTGGAAGAAGGGCGCACCGTCTATGACAACCTGAAAAAATCCATCATGTTCGTCCTGCCCACCAACGGCGGCGAAGCGATGGTCATCGTCGCGGCGATCTTCCTTGGCCTGACGCTGCCGATCACGCCGGTGCAGATCCTGTGGGTGAACATGGTTACGGCGGTCACACTGTCGCTGGCGCTGGCGTTCGAAGCGCCAGAGGCTGGTGTCATGCAGCGGCCGCCGCGCGCCGCAGACGAACCGTTGCTCAGCCGTTTCCTGCTGTGGCGTGTCCTGCTGGTGTCCTGCCTGATGGTGATCGGTACACTGGGATTTTTTCTATGGGAGCAGGCGCGTGGCGAGAGCATCGAAGCGGCGCGGACGGTGGCGGTGAACGTGCTGGTGATGGGCGAGATATTCTATCTGTTCAACTGCCGCTTCCTGCTTGCACCCTCCTACGGCCACTTCGACATGCTCAGGACATGCCCGCGCGGCTTCACTGTATCGCAGCCGGTACTCTTCTCGATACTCGTCGTCGTGCTGCTGCAAGCGCTGTTCACCTATCTCCCGCTGTTTCAGCAGCTGTTCGGAACCGTTGCGATTGATGCGGCTGCCTGGTGGCGCATCCTGCTGTTTGGCGCTGGATTGTTTGTTGTGGTGGAAATTGAAAAAGCGTGGATAAAGCGCCAAACGGTTAGCTAATTTTCGCGATGCAAATGGAAACGATCTACCTGCCGGAACTCAATTCGATCTTCGAAGCACAAGCGCCGAGCATGGAAGAGCTAGCGCCGTGTCTTGCGTTATCCAGCGTGGTGTTTTTCGCGGTAGAGGCCGAAAAATGGCTGGTACGGCGGGGATCGCTATATCGCACGAGCTGAAGGTGGGAAGGCAACTTGCAGGCAGTAGTCGGCTGCTTTCGAAAACAGTTTTACCTCAACCTGAAGCAGACTGCATAATGAGTGTGCTTATCCATCAGGAAAATCAGGCCTCACTTGGCCAAGAGGGACATAGGTAAAGATAATGAGACTTTCGCTACGCTTCGTTTTGCCGCTGATGCTGGTTCTGGCAGGCATCGCCTATGCCATCGCCCCGCTGGTCGACCGGTTGACACTGGGCTGGTTTGTGCGCGATCTCGACGTCCGGGCGACGTTGATCGTCAATACCATCCAGGAACCGCTGCAGGAGCAGTTGGCAGCCCGCAAGCAGGCCAGGGTCGTGGAGTTTTTTAACCGCATTACGCGGGACGAACGGCTCTATGCCGTCGGCTATTGTGCTTCGCCGGCAGGCACGGCATTGGCCAGCCGCTCGCTTCCGGCGGAATTGCGCTGTGCCGAACTCGCCCGCTGGGAAGCATCCGGGAATCACCTGTTGACGAGCGCCCGGGGACCTTTGCACGTGGCGGTGAAGCCGATGGAAAGCGAGGCAGCGCCGGCGGGACGCCTGGTGCTGGTGCATGACATGAGTTTTGTCACCCGCCGTAGCGAGGAGACCAAACGCTACGTCTTTTTCTTCTTCATGGGACTGGCGGTCGTGGTCTCGTTGATCACGGTAATCATCGCCCAGCTCTCCTGGCGCGGATGGATGTCCGGTATGCGCGCCCTGCTGCGCGGCGAAGGGTTGCTAAGACAGCCTGGGGCAGGCGCGCAACCCAGCCTGCCCGGATTCAAGCCCATTGCCCGCGATTTGCAGCGGTTGATCAGCGAACTGGAGGCGGAGACACGTGCACGGGATGAAGGTCAGATCACCTGGACACCGGAATCCTTGCGCGCCATTCTCCACGGCGAACTGCGTGGCGAGGACGTGATCGTGGTTTCCAACCGGGAGCCCTACATTCACCAGCGCCATGGCGACCGGATCGAGGTGCAGCAACCGGCCAGCGGTCTGGTCACGGCATTGGAACCGGTCATGCGCGCCTGCTCGGGTACCTGGATCGCCCATGGCAGCGGCTCGGCCGATCGCGATGTGGTCGACAAGCATGACCGCGTCGCGGTACCGCCGGATCATCCCGCATACCAGATTCGCCGTGTCTGGCTGACCAAGGAGGAAGAGGCTGGCTACTACTACGGCTTCTCAAACGAGGGGCTGTGGCCGCTTTGTCATATTGCGCACGTGCGGCCCACTTTCCGTTCGAGTGACTGGGCACAGTATGTCGCGGTGAACCGCAAGTTTGCCCAGGCGGTAGTAAGCGAGTCCAGGACACAGAATCCTATCGTCCTCGTACAGGACTACCATTTCGCCCTGCTGCCGAAGATGATACGCGAGGCGCTCCCGGATGCCACGATCATCACCTTCTGGCACATACCATGGCCGAATCCGGAGTCATTCGCCATCTGCCCGTGGAGAAACGAAGTGCTTGAAGGGATGCTGGGCAGCAGCATTCTCGGTTTTCATACGCAGTTCCATTGCAACAATTTCGTTGATACGGTGGACCGTATTCTCGAGGCACGAGTTGACCGGGAGTCCTTCACCGTCTCTTTCGGCGGCAAGCTCACCGCCGTGCGCCGCTACCCAATTTCCATTGCTTGGCCGCCGGAAGCGGAGATGGTGCAAAAGTCCGTACCGGACTGCCGTAGCAGCATAAGGCAGATGAACAGCCTCCCACCGGAGCACAAGCTGGGGATCGGTGTCGATCGGCTCGATTACACCAAGGGCATCATGGAGCGCTTCCGTGCTATCGAGCGCCTGCTGGAACTGAATCCCGAGTGGATCGGCCGCTTCACCTTTGTTCAGGTCGCTGCGCCGACGCGATCGGGTATTGAGGAATACCAGCATTACGAGACGCAGGTGCGGGATATGGCCGCGCGCATCAATGCCCGCTTCGAGCGCAACGGGCCGCCACCCATCGTACTCAAGGTCGAGCACCACGAGCCGCGCGAGGTATACGAGTATTTCCGCGCCGCCGATCTGTGTATTGTCAGCAGCTTGCATGACGGTATGAATCTGGTCGCCAAGGAATTCGTTGCGGCCCGCGACGATGATCGCGGCGTCCTGATCCTTTCTCAATTCACCGGTGCTGCACGCGAGTTGCCTGAGGCATTGATCGTCAATCCCTACGATGCCGACCAGTGCGCTGCCGCTTTGCACATTGCGCTGACCATGCCGGCGGAGGAACAACGCGATCGCATGCGCCTGATGCGCGGGCTGGTGGCCGAGTTCAATGTCTTCCGCTGGGCCGGCCGCATGTTGTTGGATGCGGCCTCGATGCGCCGCCGTAGCCGCCTGACCGACAAGACCGGCAGCAGGGAGTCGTGAAGATGTGCTCCAGTCTTCCTCCTGCGCCCAGCGTGGATTGGGCATACTTTATAGATGTCGATGGTACCCTGATCGACATCGCCGACACACCGGATGCCGTCTGTGTCGATACAGAGCTGCTCGACCTGATCGCGCGCCTGTACCGTGAAAGCGGCGGTGCAATGGCGCTGGTCAGCGGCCGCGCGATATCCGATCTGGAGAAACACCTCGGAACGCTACACATGCCGCTGGCAGGACAGCATGGTTTGGAACGGCGCGATGCCGCTGGACGGTTGTGGATTCATGCCGCACCGCCGGTGGCAAAATGCGCAATCAAACAGGCGCTGGCGCCGGTTCTGGCGCGCCATCCCGGTTTGCTGCTGGAGGACAAGGGGCTGACACTGGCGCTGCATTATCGTCTGGCGCCACATCTGGCCTCTTACGTGCACCGCTTGATGGATCGGCTGGCGAGTGATGCCGATGCAGGACTCGAGGTGCAGCGCGGCAAGCGCGTAGCGGAAGTCAAACCCGCCGGCATCGACAAGGGCACGGCGGTGGCGGAATATCTTGCCGAGTCGCCATTCAATGGGCGACGAGCGGTATTCATCGGCGACGATCTCAACGACGAGCATGGCTTTGCCGAAGTGAATAAGCTGGAGGGAATTTCCATCAAGGTAGGCAAGGGCGGCAGTTGCGCCCGCTACCGTCTGCACGATGTGGCTGCGGTAAGGCGCTGGCTGAGCGCAGCATTAGGAGGAGGCAAATGAGAAATCTGGATCTTGCCTTGATCGGCAACTGCACCATCGGCGCGCTGGTGGATGCACGGGCGAATATCACTTGGGGTTGCTTCCCGCGCTTTGATGGCGACCCGGTGTTCTGCGCCCTGCTCAAGGAGACCGACGACTATGGATTCTTCGCCATCGAGCTCGCGGATTGCGAGCGAACCGAGCAGCATTATCTGGAGAACACGGCGATTCTGGTGACACGCCTTTACGATCGTCATGGCGGCGCGATAGAGATCACGGATTTTGCGCCGCGTTTTGGACAATACGGCCGCATGTTCCGTCCGATGATGCTGGTGCGCCGCATCAAACGTCTCGCCGGCAGTCCGCGCATCACCCTGCGCCTGCGCCCTGCCTGCGATGACGGCGCCGGGCGTCCCGAAGTCACCTGGGGCAGCAATCACATCCGCTATGTGGCACCCTCACTTACGCTCAGGTTGACCACCGATGCCTCCCTGACCGCGCTGCTGCAGGAAACCACCTTCCTCCTTGAAGACACGATCACGCTTCTGCTCGGTGCGGACGAGACCGTGCATGAGGCTGCCGGAGAAGTAAGCCGCCGCTTCTTGGAAGAGACCATTCAGTACTGGCACGAGTGGGTGCGTTTCCTCGGGATTCCCTACGAATGGCAGGAAGCCGTGATCCGCGCCGCGATCACGCTCAAGCTGAACGCTTATGACGACACCGGCGCCATTGTCGCCGCCATGACTACCTCCATACCCGAGGCGGCAGGCAGCGGGCGC
>Ga0154718_1050_pt1 | contig 18547 bp, 23 predicted proteins | sample Rifle2008BG16ft_FD_105726 | JGI IMG/M metagenome (GOLD analysis project Ga0154718, IMG submission 105726) | Betaproteobacteria bacterium RBG_16_56_24
CGATTCGGAAGAGGCGTGCATGGAAGCGATCCTCGCGCGGAAGATAAAAGCGGGCGATGTCGTGGTGATCCGTTATGAAGGCCCCAAGGGCGGACCCGGTATGCGCGAGATGTTATCGCCTACCTCGGCGATCATCGGCGAAGGTCTGGGCGATTCGGTCGGGCTGATCACCGACGGCCGTTTTTCGGGCGGCACTTATGGCATGGTGGTCGGGCATGTCGCGCCGGAAGCCGCGGTGGGAGGAAATATCGCGCTGGTGAAGGAAGGTGATTCCATCACCATTGATGCCGATGCGCGTTTGCTGCAACTGAATGTTGACGATGCCGAGCTGCAACGGCGCCGCGCCGCTTGGCGCCCGCCCGCGCCACGCTACACGCGCGGCGTGCTGGCGAAGTATGCCAGGCTGGTGTCTACGGCAAGCAAGGGTGCTGTAACGGATTAACGGAGAAAGAACCAGTCCACGAAAAACACGAAAGGCACGAAAAAGGGGAAAAGTTTGACGTAGACATGTTGTTTCTTTTCGTGCTTTTCGTGTTTTTCGTGGATAGTGTTTAATTAAAAAGTTTTGTTGAATATTTTTATGGAGTTTTGAAGATGTCAGAAGTCACTGCAAGTATGGTCAAGGAACTGCGCGAGATGACGGGTCTCGGCATGATGGAATGCAAAAAGGCGCTGGTCGAATCCAATGGGGATTTAAAAGTTGCTGAAGAGCAGTTGCGCATCAAGAGCGGAGCCAAGGCCAGCAAAGCGGCCAGCCGTGTGACCGCCGAGGGTGTGGTCAGCGCATTCATCTCGAATGATGGCAAGACCGGCGCCGTGGTGGAAGTGAACTGCGAAACCGATTTTGTCGCGAAGAACGATGACTTTGCCGCATTCGCAAAAAATACCGCCGAAACCGTGGCGAAGAAAGATCCCGCAGACATCGCCGCACTGTCCGGCATGGCTATCGCCAATGGCTCCGGAAGCGTGGAAGAAACCCGCAAAGCGCTGATCATGAAGCTCGGCGAGAATGTCAGCATCCGCCGTTTCGAGCGCTATGCGACCAGCACCGGCAAGCTGTCCAGCTATCTGCACGGCAGCAAGATCGGCGTGTTGCTGGACTACACCGGCGGCGACGCAGCACTGGGCCGCGACCTTTCCATGCACATTGCCGCAAGCAAACCAAAATCGATCGATGCTTCCGGCGTGAATCCGGCGGACATCGAGACCGAACGCCGTATCGCGATCGAAAAGGCGCGCGAGGCCGGCAAGCCCGAAGCGATGCTGGAAAAGATCGTCGAAGGCACGGTGCAGAAATTCCTCAAGGAAGTCACGCTGCTGGGTCAGGTGTTCGTCAAGGCCGAGGACGGCAAGCAGACCATAGAGCAACTGCTGAAAAGCAAGGGCGCATCGGTGACCGCTTTCCAGATGTTCGTGGTGGGCGAGGGTATCGAGAAGAAAGTCGAAGACTACGCGGCCGAAGTCGCAGCGGCTGCTGCGGCCGCAAAGAGCTGATCATCCCATGAGCGCCCCCGCCTACAAGCGCATCCTGCTCAAGCTCAGCGGCGAAGCCCTGATGGGCGACGACAGCTACGGCATCAATCGCGAGGTGATCGCGCGCATCGTTGACGAGATTGCGGAAGTAGTCGAGATGGGCGTGCAAGTGGCGATCGTGATCGGCGGCGGCAACATCTTTCGTGGAGTGGCTCCGGCTGCGGCGGGCATGGACAGGGCGACCGCCGATTACATGGGCATGCTGGCCACGGTGATGAATTCGATGGCGTTGCAGGATGCGATGACGCGCGCGGGACTGGATTGCCGTGTGCAGTCCGCTTTGAACCTGGAGCAGGTCGCCGAGCCGTTCATTCGCGGCAAAGCCTTGCGTTATCTGGAAGACGGCAAGGTGGTGATTTTTGCGGCCGGCATCGGAAGCCCGTTTTTCACCACCGACACCGCCGCCGCCTTGCGCGGCGTGGAGATGTCCGCCGAGGTGGTGATCAAGGCGACCAAGGTGGATGGTGTTTATACCGCCGACCCCAAGCTGGATCCGAAAGCAACCCGCTATCAGAGCCTGAGCTTTGACGAGGCGATCAACAGGAATCTCAAGGTGATGGATGCCACGGCGCTGACACTTTGCCGCGATCAGAAATTGCCGATCGTCGTATTCAGTATTTTCAAGCCCGGCGCGTTGAAGCGGGTGGTGATGGGCGAGGGCGAGGGTACATTGGTGCGTGTTGATTGATTCCGGCTTAGGAAGTGGGAAGTGGGAAGTGGGAAGTGGGAAACCACTCACCACTCCCCATGTTTTTTTATTAGGGACATCCCCAGGGGAATGAACCATGATTGCTGACATTAAAAAAACGACTGAACAAAAGATGAACAAGTCGCTGGATGCATTGAAAGCCGACTTGGGCAAGGTGCGCACCGGGCGCGCGCATACCGGTTTGCTGGATCATGTAATGGTGGATTATTACGGCAACCCCACTCTCATCAACCAGGTAGCCAATGTCACGCTGATCGATGCGCGCACCATCGGTGTGCAGCCGTGGGAAAAGAACATGGTCGGGCCGGTGGAACGCGCGATCCGCGATTCCGACCTGGGGCTGAACCCGGCCACCAGCGGCGATATGATACGTGTGCCGATGCCGATGCTGACCGAAGAACGCCGCCGCGATTTGATCAAGGTAATCAAGACCGAGGGCGAGACCGCCAAGGTGGCGGTGCGCAACATTCGCCGTGACGCCAATAACACGCTCAAAGACGCGCTCAAAAGCAAAGAGATCGCGGAAGACGAGGAGCGTCGCACGCAAGACGAGATCCAGAAATTGACCGATCGCTTCGTCACCGAGATCGACAAGGCTTTGACGGTTAAAGAAGCCGACTTGATGGCGGTCTGACATCAGAAGACAGATGACAGAAGACAGAAGACAGAATATTGTGTGGCTTCGCCACAACTTTATTATTAAATATTCTCTGCGCAGCATAACCAGCGACTTGGCTGGCGTTGTTTGGCAGCCAAGTCGAATGGCTAATAGTTTCATCAGACAAGATTCCGTCCTCTATCCTCTGTCCTCTGTCATCTGATCATGGCTTTATTTCAAAGCTCCACCCGTATTATCCCCGACGCTCCTGCGGTCCCGCGTCATATCGCCATCATCATGGATGGCAACGGGCGTTGGGCGAAGCAGCGCTTCATGCCGCGCGCAGCCGGGCATCAACGCGGAGTGGAGGCGTTGCGTGAGGTGGTTAAGGCCTGCCGCGAAATGGGGGTGGAATTTCTGACGGTGTTCGCATTCAGCAGCGAGAACTGGCGGCGCCCTGCCGAAGAAGTTTCTTTCCTGATGTCCCTGTTCCTGATGATGCTCGAGCGCGAAGTCGTGAAACTGCACGAGAACAACATCCGCCTGAAAATCATCGGCGACCGCAGCCGCTTCGACGGCAAGCTCAGGCAGACCATGCAGGAAGCCGAGCAGCTTACCGCGAGCAATACCGCGCTGACGCTGACCATTGCCGCAAATTATGGCGGACGCTGGGATGTGATGCAGGCGGTGAAAGCCATGCTCAGTGACCATCCGCAACTCGCGCAAAGTTTCAGCGAAGAAGACCTGCAACCCTATCTCTCGATGGGCGACGCGCCCGAACCGGATCTGTTTATCCGCACCGGCGGCGAGCAGCGCATCAGCAACTTCATGTTGTGGCAATTGGCTTACACCGAACTGTATTTTACCGGCACGCTGTGGCCGGCCTTTGATTCTGGCGAACTGGAGAAGGCAATCTCCTCCTATCAGAAGCGCGAGCGGCGTTTTGGACGCACCAGTGAACAATTAACCAAAGGACAACCGGCAGGTAAGGTCGATGCTTAGGTCGCGGGCGATCACCGCAGTCATCCTGCTGCTGCTGTTTTTGTGCGCAGTGTTCTTCCTGCCGGATGCAGGTTGGGCGGCGCTGGTGACGGTCATGGTGCTGCAAGGCGCTTCCGAATGGTCGCGGCTCGCCAGACTCGATGGCAGACAAGCGAAGATCTTTTGGGCGCTGACACTGCTGATGATGCTGGGTCTGTTATGGCTGGATGCCCATCATTCCCGCGAGCAGCAGGTATTGACGCATTTGCCGGTCTATGCCGTGTCAGCGCTGCTGTGGCTGATCATTGTGCCGGCTTGGCTGATGGCAGGCTGGAAGGTTGAGCAGCCGGTACTGATGGCGCTGACCGGCTGGGCGGTTCTGATACCCACCGGTCTGGCAATGCTGGATCTGCGTGTCATCAGCCCGTGGCTATTATTGTTTGTGATGGGTCTGGTATGGGTCGCGGACATTTCGGCTTATTTCGCCGGGCGGAGATTCGGCAAGAATAAACTCGCTCCCAGCATCAGCCCCGGCAAGACATGGGAAGGAGTCGCAGGCGCGATGCTGGGGGTAACGGTTTATGTGGTGCTGGTGTGGGGCTTCAGTCCCGATTCTGACCGGCGCGAAGTGCTGCCAATCCTGCTGCTGGCTTCATGGTGGTGGGTGGGGTTGGCGGTGATCGGCGATTTGTTCGAGTCGGCCATCAAGCGCCAGGCCGGGGTAAAGGACAGCGGCGCGCTGCTGCCCGGACACGGCGGGTTGCTGGACCGCATCGATGCGTTGACCTCGACCTTGCCGCTCGCTGCGCTGGCGATTTTGTTGCAACAGACATAACTGTGAGACGTGAAGATAATACTGTGAAAGGTGAAACGAAGCGGCGGTTCTACGTTTCACGTTTCATGTTTCACTTTTCACAGATTTGATAATGCAAAATATCACCATCCTCGGTTCCACCGGCAGCATAGGCGCCAGCACGCTGGACGTGGTGTCCCGCCATCCCGATAAATTCCAGATCGTTGCATTGACGGCAAACAGCCAGGTCGATCTGCTGTTCCGGCAATGCCGGCAATTCAAGCCGCGCTATGCGGTGTTGCTGGATGAGGATGCCGCTGCGCAGTTGCGGCAGCGTGTGCAGGAATCCGGCTTAAGCGTCGAAGTGTTGAGCGGTATTGCCGCGCTGGAGCAGGTCGTGATATTGCCTGAAGTGGACGCAGTGATGGCCGCCATCGTCGGCGCGGCGGGACTGCGTCCCACGCTGGCGGCGGCGCGCGCCGGCAAAAAGATTTTGCTGGCGAACAAGGAGGCACTGGTAATGGCGGGCGACGTGTTCATGGATGCGGTGCGCGCCAGCGGTTCTGTGCTGTTGCCGATCGACAGCGAGCACAACGCGATATTTCAGGCATTGCCTCGAGATTTTGACGGTAATCTGGCGGGCAATGGTGTGCGCCGTATTTTACTTACCGCGTCGGGCGGTCCGTTCCGCGATACGCCGTTGAGTGAACTGCAGAACGTCACGCCGGAGCAGGCTTGCGCGCACCCCAATTGGGTGATGGGGCGCAAGATCTCGGTGGATTCAGCCACGATGATAAACAAGGGTCTGGAAGTCATCGAGGCGCACTGGTTGTTCGGCGCGAGCGCCGATGATATTCAGGTGGTGGTGCATCCGCAAAGCGTGATTCATTCGCTGGTCGAGTATGTGGACGGCTCGGCGCTGGCGCAACTCGGCAATCCCGATATGCGCACGCCGATCGCCTACGGGCTGGCTTATCCGGAGCGCATCGATTCCGGAGTGGCAGCGCTGGATTTATTCAAGGTGGCGACGCTGAATTTTTTCGCGCCTGACTTCGAGCGTTTCCCCTGTCTGGGGCTGGCGTATCAGGCATTGCGCGCAGCAGGCACAGCCCCTGCTGTGTTGAATGCGGCGAATGAAGTAGCGGTGGCGGCTTTTCTCGATAATCAAATCCCATTTCTTGCCATTCCGCGCGTGATCGAAGCCGTGCTGAACACACTTCCAGCCTGCAGGGTTGGCAGTCTGGACGATGTGCTCGAAGCAGATGCCGAAGCGCGCCGCGCTGCACAACAACAAAATCGCAAATTTTTCAGATGAACCACAAAAAACTTTTGCCACAGAGATCACAGAGCACACAGAGAAAAACCTGCGCATTTTCTGTGTTCTCTGTGGCTTGAATTGAGGTTTTTAAAATGATTACCTTGCTCGCATTTGCCGGCGCGATCGCGCTGCTGGTGGTGTTCCATGAACTTGGGCACTACTGGGCGGCGCGCCGCTTTGACGTGAAGGTGCTGCGTTTTTCGGTGGGTTTCGGCAACGTGATCTACAGTAAACGCTTTGCCAACAGCGCCACCGAGTGGGTGATCTCCGCGATCCCGCTGGGCGGCTACGTCAAGATGGTGGACGAGCGCGAGGGAGAGGTTGCGCCGGAAGATATGAAATACGCCTTCAATCGCAAGCCGGTGTTGCAGCGCATGGCGATCGTGGCGGCAGGACCGCTGGCGAATCTTTTGCTGGCCATCGTGTTGTATTGGGCATTGTTCGTGCACGGCGTGCCGGGATTGAAACCGGTGCTGGGCGACGTGCCGCCAGGTACTCCGGCGGCCTTTGCACAGATGCGATCGGGCGAAACCCTGCTCAGCATCAATGGCGAGGTGATTCCGAGCTGGCAGGAGTTGCGTTGGCAGTTGTTGGATCTGTCCCTTCGACAAGACGAGGTGAACATCGAGGCGCGCAGCGCGCAGGGTGAGCCGCTTTTTCACAGGCTGGATATCAGCGCTGTGGAGGCAAAGGATCTGGATGGCGAGTTCTTTGATAAATTGGGTTTGCATTTGCACCAGCCGGTCATTCTGCCCATTATCGGAAAAATGACTGAGGATAGCGTGGCGCAGCGAGCCGGACTGCAGGAAGGCGACCATATCCTGCGCGCAAATGGAGTGCCGATCCAGAGTTGGAGCGAGCTGGTCGAAGCGGTGCGGGCACATCCCGGTCAAACCATTCAGTTTGAGATTCGTCGCGGCGAGATGACGCTGAGCGTATCGGTGGTTCCGCAAGCCGTTGCCGAGAACGATCCGAAAAACTCCTGGCCGGGCGCCCGCAAGACGGTGGGCAAGATCGGCGCGGCGCCAAGAGTCGATCAAGCCGCATTGCAAGCGATGTTTACCGAGGTGAGCTACGGCCCGGTCGAAGCGTTGGCGCAGTCGCTGCGCAAGACTTGGGAAACTTCTGCGATCAGTCTGAAAATGCTGGGGAAGATGGTGCTTGGTGAAATATCGATGAAAAATCTGAGCGGACCGATCACCATCGCCGATTACGCCGGGCAGTCCGCCAAAATGGGTTTGGCGGCTTATCTGAGCTTTCTTGCATTGATCAGCATCAGCCTCGGGGTGCTGAATTTGCTGCCTGTTCCATTATTGGATGGAGGGCACTTGCTGTATTATGTCGCGGAATTGCTCAAGGGCAGTCCGGTCTCCGAGCAAGCATGGGAAATAGGCCAGAAGATAGGCATCGCACTGCTTGGCACGCTGATGGTCTTCGCTATATACAACGATATAAGTCGTCTTGTTTCAGGTTAAATAATGAATAATAAAAAGCCGGGGGGATTGAAATTCCTGCTCTGTATGTCTGCCGCCTGGATTTCTTCCGCTTGGGCAATCGAACCGTTCACCGTCAAGGATATTCGCGTCGAGGGCATTCAGCGTACCGAGGCCGGCACGGTGTTCAGTTATTTGCCCATCAAGGTCGGCGACACCATGGATAACCAGCAGTCCGCGGCCGCGATTCACGCGTTATATGCAACCGGATTTTTCAAGGATGTGAAACTGAAGGTCGATCATGGCGTGTTGATCGTGCAGGTGCTTGAGCGTCCTTCGATCGCGAGTATCGAGATCAATGGGGCCAAGGACTTCCCCAAGGATCAGCTTAAGGACAACATGAAATATGCGGGCTTGGCCGAAGCGCGGATCTTCGACAAGGGCGCACTGGACAAGGCTACCCAGGAACTGAAGCGCCAGTACGTTGCCCGCGGCAAATATGGCGTCTCGGTTACGACTACCGTCACCGAACTTGAGCGCAACCGGGTCAGCGTCGTGTTCAACGTGGTTGAGGGCGAAGTCTCCAGGATCAAGCAGATCAATCTGGTCGGCAACCGTGACTATAAAGAAGACAAGTTGCTGGATCTGATGAATCTCGGCATCCCCGGGTGGTTCAGCTGGTTCAGCAGCAGCGACCAGTATTCCAAGCCAAAACTGTCGGCTGACCTGGAAACGCTGCGTTCATTCTATATGGACAACGGCCATCTGGAATTCAATATCGATTCCACCCAGGTTTCGATAACCCCGGACAAGAAGGATATGTACATCACGATCAATCTCACCGAGGGGGCGAAATATACCGTAGAGAAGGTGAGCGTTTCCGGTGAGATGCTGGTCCCCAAAGCCGAGATCGAGAAACTCGTGCAGGTGAAACCGGGAGACACCTTTTCGCGCAAGGCGTTGACCGAAACCAGCCAGAAGATCGGCGAGTTGCTTGGCGCGGAAGGTTATGCCTTTGCCAATGTGAATGCGATACCCGAGATCGACAAGGAAAATCACAAGGTCTCGTTCAACTTTGTAGTGGATCCCGGCCAGCGCGTGTATATCCGCCGCATCAACGTATCGGGAAACAACAAGACTCGCGATGAAGTGATACGCCGCGAATTCCGCCAGATCGAAGGAGCGTGGTTCGACGTGGGTAAAATCAAAAAATCCAAGCAGCGCGTGGATAGGCTGGATTTCTTCTCCGAGGTGAATATCGAGACTCCGCAGGTGCAGGGCGTAGCGGACCAGATGGATGTAAATATTGCGGTCAAGGAGAAATCGACCGGGAACATCTCGGTGGGGGCGGGATACAATAGCGGCGAAGGCATTGTGCTGAGCGCGGGAGTGACTCAGGCAAATCTGTTCGGCAGCGGCAATCAGCTTTCCGCCCAGGTCAACACGGGAAAGGTCAATCAGGTCTACTCGGTTTCCTACACCAATCCCTATTTCACCGATGATGGCGTAAGCCGCGGTTTTGACGTTTACAAGCGCAACACCGATTCGCAAAGCACCGCTGTCAGCCAATACTCATCCCACACATTGGGCGGAGGCGTTCGTTTCGGGGTGCCCATAGGAGAAGATACCAGCATCAGCTACGGCCTGGCGATCGAAAGAACCGAGTTGGGTTTGTCGTCCAGCCCGCCGGCGCGATTGCAGGAATTTGTCGATACATTCGGAAATACAAACAACACCTGGATGGGGACGATAGGCTGGAGCAGGGACACTCGCGACAGCGCGATCTATACTACCGAAGGAACGGTGCAGCGGGCTTTTACCGAAATTGCCTTGCCGGTGTATGAGATACGTTACTATAAAGCGAATTATCAGCATCAGTTGTTTTATCCGGTGAGGGGCGATCTTACGCTGCTGCTGAATGGCGAGGCCGGTATCGCAGGCGGCTATAACGGCAGGCCATTGCCGTTTTTCAAGAATTTTTATGCCGGCGGCAGCGGCTCTGTGCGCGGCTATGAGGCCAATTCCCTGGGCCCGCGCGATGCGACGGGTGCGGTATTGGGCGGAGTCAAGCGCGTGGTCGGCGGGGCGGAACTGATGTTGCCATTCCCGGGTATGGGCAAGGAAAAGTCTGTGCGTTTGAGCGGGTTTCTCGACGCAGGCGCAGTTTATGGGCCGGGGGACCTGCCGGGAAGCGCCGGTTTGCGTTATTCTACCGGTGTGGCCTTTACCTGGTTGTCGCCGGTAGGACCACTTAAATTCAGTTATGCAGTGCCGATCGATAAGCAGCCGGAAGACAAGTTGCAGAGATTCCAGTTTACTTTGGGTTCGATGTTCTAATCAGCGTGAGGCTGGTAGCCGGTAGCAAAACCCGCCTGGCTGCACGCTGCAAGCTACTGGCTACGTTTTATGATGTGTAAGGAGCAGGTATGAAAACAATGATTATGCTGGCCTTGCTGCTGGGCGCCGGAGTGGCGCAGGCCGCGGATTTCAAAGTGGGCGTGGTGGATACCGAGCGCGTGCTGCGCGAGTCGGCGCCCGCGATCAAGGCGGAAAAAAAGATCGAAAAGGAATTTTCCGGACGCGATCTGGAGATTAAAAAACTGATGAAGCAGGCCAAGGAATTGCAGGCCGAGCTGGAAAAGGAAGATGGAAAACTTTCCGATGCCGACAGGCGCAACAAGGAGCGCGAATTGTCAGCCTTGAACGTGAACCTGCAGCGCATGCAGCGCGAGTTTCGCGAAGACCTGAATCTGCGCAAGAACGAAGAATTGGCCATGGTGCTGGAGCAGGCCAACAAGGCGATACAGGCGATCGCCGATGCTGAAAAATACGACCTGATCCTGCAGGAGGCGGTGTATCGTAATCCCAGGATAGACATCACCGACATGGTGATCCGGCATCTTTCCACTGACACGCCTGGCAGCAAGGGAGAAGACAAAACCGACAGCAAGGCCGGCCAGTAAGAGGGCATCGATGGCATGACTGTCTCCTACCGGTTATCCGAGATCGCAGCGCAGTTAGGCGGGCGCGTAATGGGCGATGCCGAAGTGCGCATCTCGCAAATCGCAACCCTGGAAACCGCCAATTCCTCTCAGATCAGCTTTCTTACCAACAGCAAATATCGCGCGCAGCTTGCCGGTACCCGGGCAGGCGCGGTGATTCTTGCCGGGGCTGATGCGGATGCGACCGATTTGCCGCGCATCATCTCCGATAATCCCTACGCGTACTTCGCCAGGGTTTCGGCCATGCTCAACCCACTGCCGGAAGCCAGGCCGGGAGTGCATCCCGGCGCGATCGTCGGAACAGGCGCAAAAATTGACAAAACGGCCAGCATCGCCGCGACCGCGGTGATCGGAGAAGGCGCAACGATAGGCGCGCACAGCGTGATCGGCGAGGGATGCAGCATAGGCGCAAATGTGGTCATCGGCAGCCGCGCGCGTCTGTACCCGCGTGTGGTGATCTATCACGGCTGCGTGATAGGCGATGACCTGATCGCTCATTCGGGCGCGGTGATCGGCTCCGACGGTTTCGGCATCGCGATGGATGAGGGACGCTGGATCAAGATTCCGCAGATCGGCCGCGTGGTGATCGGCGATGACGTGGAGATCGGCGCGAACACCACCATCGACCGCGGCGCGCTGGATGATACGGTGATCGGGAACGGCGTGAAACTGGATAACCAGATCCAGGTCGCGCACAACGTGCGCATCGGCGCGCATACCGCCATCGCCGGTTGTGTCGGCATCGCGGGCAGCACTACCATCGGCAGCTATTGCCGGATCGGCGGCAGCGCCGGGATACTGGGGCATTTGCATATAGCGGATCATGTGGAAATCGCCGCGTTCACGCTGATCGGCAAGTCCATCCGCGAACCCGGTTCGTACTCGGGAATATTCCCGTTTGCAGCGACCGAAGACTGGCGCAGAAACGCCGTACATCTGCGCCACCTGGACGAACTGGCAAAACGTGTCAGGACGCTGGAAAAGCAGATCGAATCATTAAAACAGGCGCCGTCTTCCAGGGAACCGAAGAAAGGGAAAATCTGATGAGCACGCAAATGGATATCAACGAAATCATCAATCTGTTGCCGCACCGCTATCCGTTCCTGCTGATAGACCGCGTACTGTCCATGGAACCTGACAAGAGCATCGTGGCGCTGAAAAACGTGACCATCAACGAGCCTTTCTTCCCGGGGCATTATCCGCACCATCCGGTGATGCCCGGCGTGCTGATCATCGAGGCGATGGCGCAGGCCGCCGCGCTGCTGTCGTTCAAGTCCATGGGGGCAGGGGCCAACGAAAAATCGGTATATTACTTTGCCGGTATCGACGGCGCGCGTTTCAGGCGCCCGGTCGGCCCCGGCGACCAGTTGATCATCAAGATTACACTCATCCGCAGCATGCGCGGCCTGTTCAAGTTCAGCGCAACCGCTGAAGTGGACAACCAGCCTGTGGCTGAAGCGGAATTGATGTGCACGGTGAAATCGGTGGCCTGATGATTCATCCAACAGCCATTATTCACCCGAACGCGAAACTTGCCGGTGATGTCGAGGTGGGCGCCTATTCCATCATCGGCGAACACGTCGAGATCGGCGCCGGCACGGTGATCGGCGCGCATGTGGCGATCAACGGCCGCACGCGCATCGGCCAGCACAATCGCATCTTTCAATTCTGCTCTCTGGGCGAGATCCCGCAGGACAAGAAATACAGAAACGAGCCGACCCGCCTGGAGATCGGCGATCACAACACCATCCGCGAATTCTGCACTTTCAATATCGGCACCGCGCAGGATGTCGGCGTGACGCGCATAGGCAACCACAACTGGGTCATGGCCTATGTGCATGTCGCGCATGATTGCCAGGTGGGCGACCACGTCATTCTCGCCAACTGCACACAATTGGCCGGTCACGTCGAGGTCGGCGATCACGCGATATTGGCCGGGTTCACCGGGGTGCACCAGTTCGTCAGGATAGGCGCGCACATCATGACCGGCGTGAGCACGGTATTGCTGCAGGATGTGCCGCCTTATGTGATGGCCTCCGGCAACCCCTGCGCGCCGCATGGCATCAATTCGGAAGGATTGAAGCGGCGCGGGTTCTCCACAGAGGCGATTACGGCGATCAAGCGCGCCTACAAGACCCTGTACCGGTCCGGCCTCAGCCTGGAAGAAGCCAAAGCTGCGATCCAGTCGCAAGCGGCGGAACATGCCGAGTTGCAGCCGCTGGTTGATTTTCTGAATGCTTCCCAGCGCGGTATCGTCCGCTAACGCCTGTTTATTTCATGCCACAAAATAAAATTACGATAGGTATCGTCGCGGGCGAAGCATCGGGGGATATGCTTGGCAGCCATTTGATGGCTGCGATCAGGGAATCCCGGCCCGATGTAACGTTCGTGGGTATCGGCGGACCCAAAATGCTGTCCGCCGGCATGGAAGCGTTGTTCCCGATGGAAAAGCTGGCGGTGAACGGTTACATCGAAGTGCTGCGCCATTACCGCGAGATCGCCGGAATACGCCGCAAACTGCGCGCCTATTTTCTGGAGCACCGTCCAGACTTGTTCATCGCGGTGGATGCGCCCGACTTCAATCTCGACCTGGAGCTCGCGCTCAAACAGCATGGCATCCCCACCGTGCATTACGTCAGCCCGTCGATATGGGCATGGCGCGGCGAGCGTATCCACAAGATCAAGCGCGCGGTGACACATATGCTCGCCCTGTTTCCGCATGAGCCCAGGCTCTATCAACAGGCCGGCGTGCCGGTGGATTATGTCGGGCATCCGCTCGCCGATATATTGCCGGAGCAGCCGAAACGCGCCGAGATGCGCGAGACGATGCGCATTCCGCCGCAAGCGAAAGTGTTTGCGTTTTTGCCCGGCAGCCGCCAGAGCGAAGTTAAACGCCTGGCGCACACCTATATCGAAACCGCCAGGCTGATCCTGCAAAAATTACCGGAAGCGCGTTTTCTGGTGCCTCTGGTGAGTCGCGAGACGCGCGGGATCTTCGAACAGGCTATCCGTGATTCTGAAGCCTATGAGTTGCCGATCACCTTGCTGTTCGGGCATGCGCAGGACGCGATGATCGCAGCCGATGGCGTATTGGTCGCGTCAGGGACCGCCACGCTGGAAGCCGCGCTGCTCAAGCGCCCGATGGTGATCACCTATCGCATGAACGCCTTGACGTGGCGCCTGATGAAGCCCAGGGGCTATCAGCCCTATTACGGCTTGCCCAACATCCTGTGCGAGCGGTTTGTCGTGCCGGAATTGATGCAGGAAGATGCCACGCCGGAGAATCTTGCGCAGGCGCTGCTCAATCTGGTCGGCGACAAGAAGGCGGTCATGGAACTGGAACAGATATTCACCGGGCTGCATGAAACGCTGCGCCAGAATACCGCACAGAAAGCCGCTGCTGCCGTTTTGCAGTATCTGCCAACCGCATAAATTCCCCTCGCCCGCAGGGATTAAAGAGAGCCTTTCTCGTTCGCCTCCTCGCCCGCTTGCGGGAGAGGATTGAGGAGAGGGGCTTTTCACCGGGAGAGGGGCTAAGGGAGAGGGAAAATCACTCAATTAACCATCATCTGCGGTGTAGATGAAGCCGGGCGCGGTCCGCTGGCCGGGCCGGTCAGTGCGGCAGCGGTGATACTCGACGATGGCTATCCCATCGCGGGACTGGCCGATTCCAAAAAACTTTCCGAACGTGAGCGCGACCGGTTGGCGATCATCATCCGCGAACGCGCAGTTGCATGGTCGGTGGCCTATGCCGAAGTCGGCGAGATAGACCGGATCAACATCCTGCAAGCCACTCTGCTGGCGATGCGCCGCGCCGTGCTGGCATTGCCGGTCCGTCCGCAGCAAGTGCTGGTGGACGGCCTGTATTGCCCGCAAACCGGCATACCCAGCCAGGCGATCGTGAAAGGCGACAGCAAGGTCGCCGCGATCTCCGCCGCTTCGATCCTGGCGAAGACTGCGCGCGATGCGCTGATGCTGGAGCTGCACGAACAATATCCGCACTACGGTTTCGCCGATCACAAAGGCTATCCCACCGCCGCGCATCTCGCCGCGTTGCGCGAATACGGCGTCTCAGAAGTGCATCGCAGGAGCTTCAGACCGGTACGCGAGTTGTTGTTCCCTCTCCCGCAGGCGGGAGAGGGCTAGGGTGAGGGTCTATAGAAGAGAGCAGCCCTTTGAGGTATCTTACCTCCAACCAACAGCCACCTAAATAAACCATGACCCTGTTCAAACTCATTCATCTGCTTGCCGTCCTGATCTGGGTGGGCGGCATGTTCTTCGCCTATGTCGTGTTGCGCCCGGCTGCGGTCGAAGTGCTTGAAGCTCCGCAGCGGCTGCGCCTTTGGGACAACGTGTTCCTCCGTTTTTTCAAATGGGTATGGGGCGCGGTCGCTGCGCTGCTGGTCAGCGGCCTTTACATGATCTATCTGTATGGCGGCATCGCGCACGTGGCACTCCACATCCATATCATGCTGATCCTGGGATTGGCGATGATGGCGATCTACGGCTACGTGTTCTTCGCCTGCTACGTGCCGCTCAACCTGCACGTCGCCAAACAACGCTGGAAAGAAGCGGGCGGGCTGCTGGGCAGGATACGCAGGCTGATCGCGCTGAATCTGGCGCTGGGGCTGCTGACTGTGTGCGTGGCGGTGATTGGAGCGGCGTGGGCGTAGGCTGGTTCGATAGTGAAACGACACAATCAATGGGGACTCGATTGATTCTGCGCCAAAAGCACCTGAGTCGAATTGTTTTCCATCCTCGTTATCACTGCTCTCCCAGACTCAGCCGCCTGATGTAGTGGCAGGTATAACCGCCGCGATTTTTGATCAGGTATTTCTGGTGGTATTCCTCGGCGCGAAAAAATTTCTTGAACGGCACGACTTCGGTGGCGACTTTGGCCTTCCAGTCGCCGGAGGCGTTCACGGTCTTGATGACTGCTTCGGCGGTGCGTTTTTGCTCTTCGCCGACATAAAAGATCGCCGAGCGGTATTGCGTGCCGGTGTCGTTGCCTTGCCGGTTGCGCGTGGTCGGGTCGTGCATGCGGAAGAATTCGAACAGTAGATGCCGGTAACTGAGATGTTGCGGGTCGAACACGACTTTTAGCGATTCGGCATGGCCGGTGTTGCCGGTCTTGACTTGTTCATACACTGCATTCGGCGTGTCACCGCCGGTATAGCCGGCTTCGGTCTCCAGCACGCCGGGAATCTGGCGCACCAGTTCTTCCATGCCCCAGAAGCAGCCTCCGGCCAGGTAGGCGGTTTGTCCGGCTTCGGTCATGGTCAACCGCGCTTCAGTTTTTTCATCGCCTGTTGCGCCTCCATCTTTCCTTCGCGCTCTTTCTCGGTTGCGCGCTTGTCATGTTGCTTTTTGCCCTTGGCGAGGCCGATTTCCAGTTTGACCCGTCCGGCCTTGTAGTGCATGTCCAGCGGCATCAGGGTGTAGCCGGCGCGCTGCACTTTTCCGATGATCTTGTCGATCTCGGTTTTGTGCAGCAACAGCTTGCGAGTACGCACTGGGTCGGGATGGACGTGCGTGGAGGCGTTGAGCAACGGGCTGATGTGCGAACCGAGCAGATATAACTCGCCGCTTTTTACCATGACGTAAGCTTCTTTCAGTTGTGCGCGTCCGGCGCGGATGGCTTTGACTTCCCAGCCTTCCAGCATGATGCCGGCCTCATATTTATCCTCGATGAAGTACTCGTGGTAGGCTTTTTTGTTTTGAATGATGCTCATTACAGATGTGTTTTGCGGTGTGTTCGGCTATTCTACCAGCCTTTGGAATTGCATCTTTGACAAGCAATGGCGCTAGTGGAAAAATCGATGCTGGTTCCTTACAGCGCGGAACAGATGTTCAATCTGGTGGATCGCGTGGAGGAATACCCGCAGTTCCTGCCCTGGTGCGGCGGGGCCAGCGTCACCGAGCTGGATGGCACGACGGTGCATGCCACGGTGCATATCGATTATCACCATATCAGGCAGAGTTTTACCACCAGGAACGTGCGCACGCTGCCGCACCATATCGACATCACTTTGCAGGATGGGCCATTCAAACATCTGGACGGTGATTGGAGATTCATACCGTTGAGTCCATCTGCCTGTAAAATAGAGTTCCGCCTGCACTATGAGTTCTCCAACAAGTTGCTGGAAAAACTGGTCGGGCCGGTATTTCATTACATAGCCAACAATTTCGTGGATGCTTTCATCCGCCGCGCAGAAAAGGTTTATACGAACGCATGAGCGACGTCAGAGTAGAAGTTGTATATGCCCTGCCCAATGAACAGATCCTGCTCATGCAGCAAGTGCCGGAAGGGACGATGGTGGCCGATGCCATCAAATCCAGCGGTGTACTCGGCAAACATCCCGAAATCGACCTGACCGTCAACAAGCTGGGCATATTCGGCAAGCTGACCAAGGCTGACGCCGTACTGCGCGATAAGGATCGCATCGAGATCTATCGCCCGTTGATAGCCGATCCCAAGGAAGTGCGCCGCAAGCGTGCCGAAGATGGGAAAGTCATGAAAAAAGGCGGCGGCGAAATCTGATGCTTGATTACGACCTGCATTGTCATTCCAACGTCTCCGATGGCACGCTCAATCCGTCCGAACTGGTGGATCGCGCGGCCGGGCGCGGTGTGAAGGTGTTGGCGCTGACCGATCACGATGACGTGGATGGCCTGGATGAGGCGCGCGCTGCAGCGGCAAAACACGGCATGACCTTCATCAACGGCGTGGAGATATCCGTGTCGTGGCGCACTCACACCCTGCACATCGTCGGCTTGAACATCTCTCCGGATTATCCGCCGTTGGTCGAAGGCCTGCGCGGCGTGCGCAGCGGACGCGGCGAACGCGCGAAAAAAATGGCCGATGAATTAGCCAAGGCCGGCATCGGCGGCGTGCTGGAAGGCGCATATCATTATGCGGGAAACCCCAACATGATCAGCCGCACCCACTTCGCGCGCTTTCTGGTGGAGTCCGGGCTTTGCAAGGACGTGAAGAGCGTGTTCAGCCGGTATCTGGTGAAGGGCAAGCCGGGCTACGTGCCGCATCAATGGGCGAAACTGGCCGATGCGGTGGGCTGGATACGCGGCAGCGGCGGCGTGGCAGTGCTGGCGCATCCCGGACGCTATATGTCCGGGCGTGCCGGCATGGGCAAAAAAACCATGCGCGAATTGCTCGCCGAGTTCATTGAATGCGGCGGGCGGGCGATAGAGGTTGTCTCCGGCAGCCACACGCCGGAACAGTATGCCGAGTTTGCCCGTTATGCCGAAGAATTCAATTTGCTGTGTTCGTGCGGTTCGGATTTTCACGGGCCGGGCGAGAGTTACCGCGATATGGGGCGTTTGCCGGATTTTCCGCAGGGCTGCATGCCGGTTTGGGAAACATGGGAAGCAGCAATATGAAAAAAAGAACCTTTGAAAATGAGCGTCTAAAAATTCAGAGTTCGCCCAAATGCAAGGCGCGGGAAAAATTTCGCCGCGCCGCATATGGTGTATATGTAAGCAAGAAATTTTTTCCGCAACGCAGCAGCTGGGATGAAATCTGAATTTTATGTCGCAGTTTTTCACTATCCACCCGGATAACCCCAACCCGCGCCTGATCCATCAGGCGGCGGCAGTGCTGCGTAACGGCGGTGTCGTGGTGTATCCCACCGATTCCTGTTATGCGCTGGGCTGCCATCTCGATGACAAGAATTCCGTGGCGCGCATCCGCCAGATACGCAAATTGGACGAGCATCATCACCTGACGCTGATGTGCCGCGACCTGTCGGAAATCTCGCGCTATGCCCGGGTGGACAACGCGAAATTCCGCCTGCTGAAAAGCAACACGCCGGGCAGTTATACTTTTATCCTGGAGGCGACCAAGGAGGCGCCGAAACGCTTGCAGCATCCCAGGCGCAGCACCATCGGCATCCGCATCCCGGATCATCCGGTGGCGTTGGCTCTGCTGGAAGAATTGGGCGAGCCGATGTCGAGTTCCACGCTGATCTTGCCGGAGGAAGACGGGCCGCTGAATGATGCCGAACATATTCGCGACTTGCTGGAAAAGCAGGTCGATCTGGTGATTGACGGCGGTGCGGTGGGCTTGGATTTCACCACCGTGATAGATTTGACCGGCGATGCGCCGGTGTTGCTGCGACGCGGCAAAGGCGATGTCGCCCCTTTTGGAATTGAATAAATGTAGG
>Ga0154718_1039_pt1 | contig 18407 bp, 18 predicted proteins | sample Rifle2008BG16ft_FD_105726 | JGI IMG/M metagenome (GOLD analysis project Ga0154718, IMG submission 105726) | Betaproteobacteria bacterium RBG_16_56_24
AGGCCTGTGGGATGCCGCAAAAATATTCGACTTGCCAGCCAAATTTACGCCCATTTATTCGCCTTGATGAGGCTCTAATGGAAAATCTCGGTTAAATGCCAACCCACTGCCGGCGTGCGTGGAGACGGGCTTGCAACTCAAGGAGGCGCCGTTAGCCAACACCAGTCGTTGCGACGACCTGCGGGGCATTGACGAAGTGGTAGCCGACGCTGGGAAGGGCGACCATGCGTGATGTTACTGCTGAACTTAAAGAATTGCGGTTGCACGGCATGGCCAGTGCCAGGATGGATTTGATGGCCCAGGGTGGATTACGGGATGTCTGAATCGATCACGATATTCAAACCCTTGGTGCCGGGTTTGATGGCTCCGGACAATCCTTGCAGGTCTCCGGGTTGCGCGATCGGCGTGCCGGATTTTGACACGCGCGCCACCACCACGACCTGATCGAAACCGGACAGTTTCAACTGCGGCTGCATCGCCATGCTGTCATCCAGCGTGAATTTCATCGGCAGATCCTTCACCTGCTTGCGCAATACCGCCAGCGGCATATTCGGTCCCTGTGCGGCGCGGGCGAAGATGAACACGGTATCAGCAGGTGCGACTTTGCCGGCCAATGCAGGACTCAGTGATACGCTTCCAGTGATGGCTGCAGCAGGATTTGCGGCGACTGGCGCAAGCGCGCCGCCTGAAGGCAATTGCGCGAGTTTTTCCCTGCCGCCCGGCTGCGCGAGCAATAATTCTCTTGCTCGCTGGATACCGCCATTGAACATCTGCGCATCCTCGGAACCCGGTTGCACCTGGCTGATCAGCTTTTGCCAGTAAGTGATCGCAGCGGCATAGTTGCCGCGCTCCATGGCTGCGGAGCCGGACAGCGCGAGCGCGGTCATGTTGTTGGCATCAAGTTCCAAAGCTTTGCCCAGCAGCTTGACGACCTCTTCCCCTTGCAGGGTCTGACCATGGGCCATCGCAAACACATCGGCATAATTCGCCCAGAGTTGCGCTTCGTCCGGCACCAGCTTAACAAGCTCCTGATATGCCTTGGCTGCTTCTGCGAAGCGCTTCAACTCGGTGTAGGAGCGCGCCAGTATCCACCAGTCATCGGGATTATTTGGCGTCCTCTTCAGCTTCCTCCCCAGCCTTTGCAGCGCCTCATCAGAACGGATGATGCCATCGGCATCCGCCGCGATGGTTTCCTGGGGCAGCAATGCATCGGGGTTGCCTATCGTGAGATACAGCGACACGCTGAATATCGGCAGCAGCACCGCCAATACGATCGCCAGAGGTTTGGCGGGATCACGCGGCGGTTTGACGGGTTGCCCGGATATCTTGACCTCTTCCAGCAGTCTTGCCTGCAATTCATGCTTGCCTTGCTCGTAGGTCTCACGGGTCAGCAAGCCGTTGCGCAGGTCGGTTTCGAGTTCTGCCGATTGATCGCGCAGGATGCCCAGGTTCGCGGCATCGCGCAACACATCATTACCGGGTGAAGTTTTACGCCACAGCGGCAATGCGACAAAAAGCATCGCGACCAGCAGCAAGACCGCACAAAGTATCCAGAATAAAGTCATGTCTATCAGTCTTTCGAGGAATCGTTAACGTGAAACTCGCGCAGCGATTCGTTTGCCTGGCTCCGCCCCCCTCGCTTCGCTCTCCCGCTTGCGGGAGAGGATTGAGGTGAGGGAACGGGCATGGCGAGTTTCATAATCAGGGGTGGCTACTCGCCATGCCCGTTCGGTGGGTTCAACATCGCGGCGGCCCGTTGCTCGTCTTCTGCTGAAAGCCGGGCTTCGGAGACTTTATTATTGCGCTTGCGCAGTTGAAATACCAAACCGGCAAGGCCAGCCAGTAACAAGGCGAACGGGCCATACCAAAGCAACAACGTGTAGCTTTTAACCGGCGGGTCGAGCAATACGAAATCACCGTAACGGGAAACCAGATAATCGATGATCTCCCGGTCGGTCATACCCTTTGTCATCTGCTCGCGCACTTCACGGCGCAGATCTTCGGCAAGCTCCGAACGGGAGCTGGCCAGCGATTCGTTTTGGCATACCAGGCAGCGCAGATTTTCCGCCAGGCCTATCATGCGCTTTTCCAGCACCGGGTCTTCGGCCAGATCTTTTGCTTCACCGGCGTAGGAAAAAACCGGCAGCAAACAAAACAGCAACAGCAACAAATTTTTCATTTCGCTTGCAACTCCGCAACCAATGGAAGGATCTTTTCGCGCAGATTTTGCTGCGTCACCACGCCGATCTGCTTGTAGCGGATCACGCCCTCCTTATCGATCACATAGGTTTCCGGCACACCGTACACGCCATAATCGATCCCGATGCGACCGTCCATGTCGGACACGCTCATGACGTAAGGGTCGCCGCCATCGCGCAGCCAAGCCTGGCCGTGTTCGCGCTTATCTTTGTAATCCACACCGTAGACAGGCACGATGTTCTGTCGCGCCAATGCCATAAATACCGGGTGTTCTGTCTTGCAGGCCACGCACCATGATGCCCAGAAGTTGAGCAACCACACTTGTCCCTTCATGTCCTGAGGGGAAAATTGTCTGGATGGGTCGTGCAACTGCGGCAGGGCGAACGCCGGCGCGGGTTTGTTTATCAGCGGCGAGGGCACTTCATGCGGGTCAAGTCCCAGCCCGATATACAGAAAAACCGCTAACACCATGAAAATCACGAACGGCAGTATGTAACGCATCATGATATATGTCCCGAATATGTCGAAGCGGCCTGCCCTGAGTCCTGAGCCGGTCGCAGGATTGGCTCTGTCTTCTGTCTGCGGAGGGGTGGCAGCGAAGCTGCCGGGTACCCACCGGCATCCCCCTTGCGGGGGCTTCTGTCCTCTGTCTTCTGATGTAAGCGATAACGCCGGTCGCTGATCGCCAGCACCCCGCCCAGCGCCATCATCAGGCAGCCCGCCCATATCCAGTCAACGAACGGCTTGAAATAGACGCGTACCGCCCATGCGCTTTGGCTGCCTGGTATCGGTTCCCCCATGGAGACATACAGGTCGCGGAACAGACCTGTATCGATCGCGGCCTCGGTCATCGGCATGCCCGATGCGTTGTAGCGGCGCTTCTGCGGAGACAGTTCAGTCACCGGCTTGCCATTCCTGGTAACAGTGAAATGCCCCTCTGCCGCCACATAGTTGGGGCCATTAACGTCGCGCGCGCCGTCAAAACGGAATACATAACCGCCTGCATCCACCGTGTCGCCCACGTCCATGCGCACGTCACGCTCGATCGCATAACCTTTCACTACGGTCACTCCGATGATGAACACCGCCACGCCGAGATGCGCCAATTGCATACCGTAGTAACTCAAACTTTGATTGCCCACACGCTTCATAAAATCCCGCTGCATGAATGCTCCCTGCCCCGACCAGCGTTGCTGCAAATTGACCGTCACCGATGCGATGACCCAGAATGCCAGCAACAGCCCGAATGCGATCATCGGCGTCCAGTGATTGAACACGAATGGCAACAGCATGGCGAGAATGATCGCGGCGCCGAGTCCCCAGCGCATGCGCTTGGCCAATTCCGGCACGCTGGTCTGCTTCCAGCGCGCCAGCGCGCCCAAACCCATCATCAATACCACCAATGCCATCAGCGGGACGAACACCGCTTCGAAATAAGGCGGGCCTACCGAAAGCTTGCCCATGCCCAGCGCATCCATAAACAGCGGATACAGCGTGCCGATGAACACCGAAGCGGCAACAACCGACAACAGCACATTATTCGACAGCAGCATTGATTCACGGGAGACGAGCTCGAACTTGCCGCCCAGCCCGATCTTGGGCGCACGCCAGGCAAACAGCAGCAGCGATCCGCCGATCACGACGGTCAGAAAGGCCAGAATGAAGATACCGCGCTTAGGATCGGTGGCAAACGAATGCACCGAAGTCAGCACGCCGGAACGCACCAAAAAAGTTCCCAGCAGGCTGAGGGAGAAAGCGGCTATCGCCAGCAACACCGTCCAGCTTTTGAACGCACCGCGCTTTTCCGTGACGGCCAGCGAATGGATCAGCGCAGTGCCCACCAGCCAGGGCATGAAGGAGGCGTTTTCCACCGGGTCCCAGAACCACCAGCCTCCCCAGCCGAGCTCATAGTAAGCCCACCAACTGCCCAGCGCGATGCCGCCGGTCAGAAACACCCAAGCCACAGTGGTCCACGGACGCGACCAGCGCGACCAGGTGGCGTCCAGTTTTCCGCCCAGCAGTGCAGCGATGGCGAACGCGAACGCCACCGAGAATCCCACATAGCCCATGTACAGCATCGGCGGATGAAACACCAAACCGGGATCCTGCAACAGTGGATTCAACTCCTGTCCGTCAAGCGCAGCGGGCAGCAGGCGATCGAAAGGGTTCGAAGTGAGCAGCATGAACAGTATGAAACCTACCGAGACCAATCCCATCACGCCCAGCACGCGCGCGACCATTTCTTCGGGCAGGTGTCTGCTGAACATGGCGACGGCAGCGGTCCAGACCGTCAATATGGTCACCCACAGCAACAGCGAACCTTCGTGCCCGCCCCAGATCGCGGCGAAGCGATAGTGCAGGGGCAATTGCGAGTTGGAATGTTCCGCGACATACAACACGGAAAAATCATTGTTAAGAAAAAGATTCGCCAGCATGGCGAACGCCAGCACGACGAAGACCAGTTGCCCATATGCCAAAGACCGGGCAACGCCCGTCAAAACCTGGTTATTGCGGGCGGCGCCGAGTATCGGCAGCACGCCCAGGGTAAGCGCCACAAACAGCGCGATAATTAAAGAAAAATGACCGAGCTCTGCAATCATGTCAGGCCTTTCATTGATTATTTGGCAAGTAAATTATTTTGCGGCAGGTACAGCAACAGGCGCGCTGGCAGATAATGCGGCCTTGTCAGCCGCGTTCGCTGCTTCCGCTTTCTTCAATGCATCGGCTGCTTCAGACGGCATGTAATTTTCATCGTGCTTGGCGAGCACTTCTTCAGCGCGCATCACACCGTTGGCTTCCACCTTGCCCTGTACGACCACGCTTTTGCCTTCCTTGAACAGATCCGGCAGGATGCCCTTATACACAACCGGAATGCTTTTGTGCGTATCGGTGATCACGAAATTCACTGTCATGCCGTCCTTTTCGCGCTTTACGCTGCCCTCCTCGACCAGACCGCCGATGCGGAAACTGCGCCCGTGCGGGACTTCATTATTGAACACCTGCGTCGGGGTGAAATACAAATTGACATTGCCCCTCAGCGCATACAGAACCAGGCCGACAGCCATGGCCACTCCGGCTACGCCAACAGCAATGAACACGAATCTTTTCTGGCGCGGCTTCATATTATTTTTCATCTCCCGCATTACGCAACAGGCGCACCTGCTGCAAAGTGATTTTTCTTTTGTGAATGACCATAGCAATCTCGATTGCAAAGATAAGCAGTGCAACCGCATAGGAACCCAGCCAAACGTACGCAAGAGTATTCTCTCTCATCCATATATCCAGATTCATCGTTTCACCTCCGGCAATTCGGCAATCCAGGCAGTATTTCGTTCCCGCTCCAGAATGATGCTGCGCACCCGCGCCAGTACGACCGCGATCGCATATGCCCAACAGGCCAGCAGCATGATCAACAAGGCCTGCTGCATCGCCACGTGCATCGTGGTGCCGCTGAACTTGATGGTCGAGCCCTGATGCAGGGTATTCCACCACTGCACCGAAAAATAAATGATCGGCACATTCACCGAACCCACGATGGCCAGCAATGCGGCGGCACGGTCAGCGCGGCGCGGATCGTCTATCGATGCGTGCAGCGCGATAAAGCCCAGATACAGGAACAGCAGGATGAGTTCGGAAGTAAGGCGCGCATCCCACATCCACCATGCGCCCCACATCGGCTTGCCCCACAGTGCGCCGGTCCACAGCGAGATGAACGCGAACAGCGCGCCGGTGGGCGCGATCGCGGTGGCCATCATCGAGGACAACCGGGTATTGAGAACCAATCCCAGAGCCGCATACCCTGCCATGATCAGGTAGAGGAACATGGACAATATGGAAGTCGGCACATGAATGAAAATGATGCGGTAAAACTCACCCTGCTGGGCATCCACGGGCGCGACAAAAAAACCGACATACAAACCGGCGCAAAATAACAACGCGGCGGAAACCGCAAACCACGGGATCATTTTTCCGGCCAAGCCGTAAAAAGTGGTTGGAGCAGAGTATTTGAACCAGTTAACTGTCAACTTATCACTCCATCGAAATTCGCAACGCCTGCGCGGTCACCCACGGGGTGAACACCAGGGACAATACCAGCAAAGCCCCCAGCAATGACAGATGGGACGCAATGGGTAACCCGCTTGATACTGCTTCAACCGCTCCCGTGCCAAAGATCAGCACCGGAATGCACAACGGCAACACCAACAGCGACAGCAGCACACCGCCACCGCGCAATCCCAATGTCAACGCCGCGCCGATCGCACCCAACATGCTGAGTATCGGCGTACCCAACAACAGACCGGCGACCAGCACGCCAAGCTCCCGTACCGGCATATCGAACTGCAAACCCAGCACCGGAGCCAGCATTACCAGCGGCAGTCCCGACACCATCCAGTGCGCCGTCATCTTGCCCAGCACCAGCATGGACAACGACTGCGGCGCCAGCATCATCTGCTCCAGCGTGCCATCCAGATAGTCGGCCGAGAACAACCTTCCCAGCGACAACATCGAAGACAGCAGCGCCGCCACCCACAACACCCCCGCTGCCATCTTGCGCAGCATGTCCATTTCCGGCCCGACACCGAGGGGAAACAGGCTGACCACCATCACGAAAAAAATCAGAGTGGTGAGCACATCCGCGCGGCGGCGCATCGCCAGCACCAGATCGCGCCGTATCACCAGCACCAGCAAATCAAACATCGTGGATCTCTTCATGACACTATGGCCTTCATGCCCATGACCTTCATACCAGGCATCATCATGACAGCAACAAACTGCGCATTTCCATTCCCGCCACTTGCAGCGGTTGGTGGGTGGTAAAGATCACCATTCCCTGCCGCGCCAGATGTTCCGCGATCAACTCCTGAACCAGAGCCACAGCTCCGACATCAAGCGCGGTCAAAGGTTCGTCAAGTATCCACAACCTGGCATCACTGACCAACAAACGCGCCAGCGCAACGCGACGACGCTGGCCTTGCGAAAGCACTTTGGTCGGCAGCAGCTCGCGCCCGCGCAACCCCATGCGCCGCAAGGCGATCATTGCATCTTTTTCCTCAAGCTCAACCCCGGAAAGACCCGCCGAAACGCGCAAGTTCTCCAGCGCGCTCAACTCATCCTTTATGGCATTCAAATGGCCGAGGTACAAAAGCTCGGCATAGTAATCCTCATCCAGTTCGCGGATATGCTCACCGCGCCAGACAATATCTCCCTCATCCGGCGCAATGAAGCCGCACAAAGTGCGCAACAAGCTGGTTTTTCCGCTGCCGTTCGCGCCCTGGACTTGCATGATCTGACCGGGATTCAGCGTAAAATTCAATCCGGAAAACAAACGATGATCGCCGCGAGTGCAGGCAAGATTGCTGACTTCCAGCATGAAGGGGAACCTGAATTGAACAGCCGGAGATTATATACGATTGCTTCAGGCGGTGACAACGCCATATACTCCGAAAGCATTGCCGATTATTTTTAGTGGGTCCGCTGTGCCGACACAGGTTATAATCCCCGCAATTCTGAACAACCTTATTTAGAGGATTGGCATGGGCTTTCTGGCGAACAAACGCATCCTTATCACCGGCATGATCAGCACCCGCTCGATCGCTTACGGCATCGCGCAAGCCATGCATCGCGAAGGCGCAGAACTCGCTTTTACCTATCAGGGTGAACGAGTGCATGACCGTGTCCGCGACATGGCGAAGGAATTCGGCAGCGAATTGATCTTCCAGTGCGACGTCGGCAGCGATGAGGACATCAACCAGTTGTTCGTCAATCTCGGCAAGCACTGGGACGGATTGGACGGCTTTGTGCATGCCATCGCTTTTGCGCCGCGCGAAGCCCTGGATGGAGAATTCCTCGACGGCTTCAGCCGCGAAGCTTTCCGCATCACGCATGACATCAGCGCTTACAGCTTCCCCGCCATGGCCAAAGCAGCGCTGCCGATGATGGAAGGCCGCAAGGCATCTCTGTTGACTTTGAGCTATCTCGGCGCCGTGCGCACCATGCCGCACTACAACATGATGGGCATGGCCAAGGCCAGCCTGGAGGCCAGCGTGCGTTATCTGGCGATGCAACTGGGACGCCAGGGGATACGCGCCAATGCCATTTCCGCCGGCCCGATCAAGACACTGGCTGCAGCCGGCATCGCCGATTTCAGCAAATTGCTCGCCTACAACGAGAAGCATGCGCCGCTCAAGCGCAATGTGACCATCGAAGAGGTTGGCAATGCCGCCGCTTTCCTGTGCAGTGATCTGGCCAGCGGCATCACCGGCGAGATCACCTATGTAGACGGCGGCTTCAACACCACTGCGTTGGGCACAACAGAGCCCTGATCTGCATTTGCCGTTCAGGGGCAAGGCTGCGGCGGGTCATTATTCCAATTCTCGATTAATACGACAATAATAATCCTGCGGTTGGAGCGGCTTTAGCCGCGATGTACTTGGGTTTCGCGGCTAAAGCCGCTCCTACAATTAGTGCTGTTTCTAATGCGAATTGGAATTACTCGGGCGCCTTTTTAGGCATATTCACTTTGATCTCGGCCTGCTGTTTTGCGTCGGACAAGTATGCCTTGAACATTTCCTCCCCGGTCAGCTGGCGCAATTGCTGGGCGTAACGCGCGCGTTTCGCGCCGTCTACAGCTTCGTCTTTGACGGCATCGACACGTGCAAGCACATAGCCCTTCTGCGCATCCCCCGCACCGGCATATTGCGGCAACCTGGCCGGGTCAGCCTGGAAAACCTTCCGCACCAATCCCGCATCCAGTGAGCCGGGCTTCAGGCGTGTGACGTCCTGCGCAGCGCCCCACTTGAGCGCAGGCTTGTCGCCTTTTTGCAATTTCTCCAGCAAGGCCATGCCCTGTTTCGCAGCCAGCTCCAGCGCCTGCTGGTGCGCCAATTTCTGGCGGATCGTTTCCTGCGCCTCGTTTAAAGTGCGCACAGAGGCCGGCTTGTATTCCAGTATTCGCGCGGCAACCAGCACATTCGTCGCCACTTCGACCGCAGAAGTGTTGCGTTTATTCTTCACGACTTCGTCGTTGAAGACAGCCTGCAGCATTTTTTTATTCCATATCTCACCCTCCGGCTTCCCGTTAATCAGCCATCCGCTCTGCTCAATCTTCGCGCCAGCCAGTGCAGCCGCCGGTTTCAATGCATCACTTTGTTCATATACGGTGTTGCTGAATTTCTCCGCCATTTCGGCAAACATGTCGGCAGCCTTTTGCTGGCGGAGTTTGTTCATGATTCCTTCGCGTGCCTCGTCAAAGGAAACTATTCTGGAAGGTTTGATCGCGATCAGCTTGATGATGTGATAACCGAAATCCGACTGAACCAGTCCGCTGATCTCTCCGGCTTTAAGCCCGAAAGTGGCATCTTCGAATATCTTGACCATCATGCCGTGTCCAAAATACCCAAGGTCGCCGCCGTTTGCGGCAGAGCCGGGATCCTGCGAGTTCTGCTTGGCCAATTCGGCGAACCTGGCGGGTTTTTGACTGATTTGTTGCAGCAAACTCTCTGCCTTCGCCTTGGCGGCATCCCGTTCGGCTTGCGATGCGGTTGGCGCTACAGAGATCAGAATGTGCGCCGCCCGGCGTTCCTCGGGTGTGCCAAAATTACTCTGGTGCTCGTCATAATACTTGCGTACATCATCCTTGGGAACGCCGATATTCGCCAGAAGATTATCTATTGAGAACTTTACGTATTCGACCCTGGCCTGTTCCGGAACGTGGAACTCGCTCTGATTCTCTTCGAAATATTTCTTTATTGCGGCATCATCCACTTTTACCTGCGCCATGAATTCCTGGAATGGGACAGCGGACACACTCACCATCCGCCGCTGTTCGTTCAGTCGTAATATGTTTTCGGATACGCTGTTGGGAGAAAATCCATTTTGCGCAAAAACTTCCTGCATCTTCTGCCCGAGCAGTTCATCGCGCAGGCGCGCCTCATACGTCAATGGCGACAAATTGCTGCTAGCCAAAACAGTTGCATAGCGTTTCCTGTCAAATTTCCCGCCCTCATGGAAGGCCTCGACACCGCCGATGACCTGCGCCATCTGTTCATCCGTCACAACCAGCCTCGCAGCTTTGGCGCGATCGACCAGCAACCGTTGCGTTACCAGGTTATCCAGAATCTCGCGCCTTATTCCCGGATTATCGAACATCGCCTCATCAAAGTTGGCTCCCAGTTGCTCACGCATCCTGTTTTGCTGCTGACGCAACGCGTTTTCGAACTCTTGCTGGGTAATCCTGGATCCATTCACCGTTGCGATCGCTTCTGCCGAATTAGCGGATTTTTCATATGAGCTCACTCCCCACAATGCAAATGGCAAAATGATGAGCGCAAGGACGGTCTGTACCAGGCGCTTTTTTTCATGAACAAAATCAAACATAGCGATCACATCCAAACATAAAAAGAGGAAACAGATATGAAAAAAGGCGAACTCGCGTTCGCCTTGAATTGGCGGAGTGGACGGGACTCGAACCCGCGACCCCCGGCGTGACAGGCCGGTATTCTAACCAACTGAACTACCACTCCAAAATCGTGTGGTGGGTGCTGACGGGATCGAACCGCCGACATTCGCCTTGTAAGGGCGACGCTCTACCAGCTGAGCTAAGCACCCCCGACGGCAAAGATTATTTGTTTACGGCGTCTTTCAGGCCTTTGCCGGCGCTGAATTTTGGAACCTTTGCTGCCTTGATCTTGATCGTGGCGCCTGTGCGAGGATTGCGGCCATTACGTGCAGCACGCTTGCCAACCTTGAATGTACCGAAACCAACCAGACTCACTGAATCGCCCTTCTTCAGTGCCTTGGTGATGGAGTCGACGGTAGAATCCAGCGCGCGCGCCGCTGCAGCCTTGGAGATTTCAGCAGATTTTGCGATTGCATCAACCAAATCAGATTTATTCACGTAAGTCCCCTTTGCGAGTGATTGAAAAACAGGAAAAGCCCTGTAACGGCTTTATATCAAGGCTGCTCGGCTTTGGTCAAGCGAATAATAATAAATTTTTAATCTTGCGCTGCTCAACTCAAGCTGCTAGGAATTATCGCTTCAATGCTTGGTCGCCTGTGTTGGATCGGGCTGCTTCGCATCCCCCGCCATCGCAATAACACCAACTTTATCAACAGGTTCAGCAAGCGGCTCCGGTTTGCGCTCAAGCGCCATTTCCAGCACCTGGTCTATCCACTTTACCGGATGAATGTCCAATTTGTTCTTGATGTTGTAGGGAATCTCCGCCAGATCCTTGATGTTTTCTTCAGGTATCAGCACCACCTTGATCCCGCCGCGTTGCGCAGCCAGCAACTTTTCCTTCAAGCCGCCAATCGGCAGAACTTCCCCGCGCAAGGTGATCTCACCGGTCATCGCCACATCTGCGCGCACCGGGATGCCTGTCAGCGACGAGACCATCGCAGTGCACATGCCAACCCCGGCGCTTGGGCCATCCTTGGGGATCGCGCCTTCCGGCAAGTGGATGTGCAAATCATTCTTCTGGTAAAAATCCACATCGATTCCCAGGCGCCTGGCGCGGCTGCGCACCACACTCAGCGCGGCCTGGATGGACTCCTGCATCACATCGCCCAGCTTTCCGGTAGTGGTGACCTTGCCCTTGCCCGGCAATACCGCAGCTTCGATGGTGAGCAACTCGCCGCCGACCTCCGTCCATGCCAGGCCGGTCACTTGTCCGACCTGGTTGTTCTTTTCGGCAACTCCATAAGAATGGCGGCGCACACCAAGATACCTGTCAAGATTGCGCGAGTTGATCACGACTTTCTTGTCGCGTTCTTTCAGCGAAAGGGCTTTCACCACCTTGCGGCATATCTTGGAGATTTCGCGCTCGAGGCCGCGCACCCCTGCTTCGCGCACGTAGTAGCGCACGATGTCGCGCAATGCGCTTTCGGAGATATTGATTTCCTCCGGCTTCAGGCCATTGTTCTTGATCGCCTTGGGCACCAGATAGCGCGTGGCGATATTGATTTTTTCCTCTTCCATGTAGCTGGAGACATGGATGATCTCCATGCGGTCCATCAACGCATCCGGGATATTCAGCGTATTCGCCGTCGCCACGAACATCACTTCGGACAGGTCATACTCGACCTCGACATAGTGATCGACAAAAGTGCTGTTCTGTTCCGGATCCAGCACTTCCAGCAGCGCGGAAGACGGGTCGCCGCGCATATCCATACCCATCTTGTCCACTTCATCGAGCAGGAACAACGGGTTCTTCACTCCCACCTTGCTCATGTTCTGCAATATCTTGCCCGGCATCGAGCCGATATAGGTGCGGCGATGCCCGCGGATCTCCGATTCGTCGCGCACCCCGCCCAGCGACATGCGCACGAATTTGCGATTGGTGGCGCGCGCGATGGATTGGCCCAGCGAGGTCTTGCCCACGCCGGGTGGTCCGACCAGGCAAAGGATCGGCGCCTTCATCTTGTTCATGCGCTGTTGCACGGCAAGATATTCAACGATGCGTTCCTTGACCTTATCTAGGCCATAGTGGTCTTCTTCAAGGACTGCTTCGGCCTTTTTCAGGTCAGCGCTGATCTTGGTCTTTTTCTTCCACGGCAATCCAAGCAGCACCTCGATGTAGTTGCGCACCACAGTAGCTTCAGCCGACATCGGCGACATCAGGCGCAGCTTCTTCAGCTCGGACTCGGCCTTGGCGCGTGCCTCCTTGGGCATGTGCGCAGCCTTGATCTTCTTTTCCAGCTCGTCGAAGTCGGTTCCTTCCTCGCCATCGCCCAGCTCTTTCTGTATCGCCTTGACCTGCTCGTTCAGATAATACTCGCGCTGGCTCTTTTCCATCTGACGCCGGACGCGTCCGCGGATGCGCTTCTCGACCTGAAGGATATCGATCTCGCCTTCCAGCAGTCCCAACAGGTGTTCAAGCCGCTTGCGCACGCCGAATATCTCCAGTACTTCCTGTTTCTGCTCCAGCTTGAGCGGCAGATGGGCGGCAATGGTATCGGCCAAACGTCCGGCATCATCGATGCCTGCCAGCGATGTCAGTATCTCCGGCGGTATCTTCTTGTTGAGCTTCACGTATTGGTCGAACTGCGCAATCAGCACGCGGCGCATCGCCTCGGACTCGCTGTCCGTGCCATCCTCGGCAGGGACGATCTGCACCTCGGCATCGAAATGCGTTTTTGCATCGAACACGCGGATCACGTTGGCGCGTTGCGTGCCTTCCACCAGCACCTTCACGGTGCCGTCCGGCAATTTCAGCATTTGCAGGATATTGGCCATGCTGCCGATGGCATAGAGATCATCCGTGCCGGGATCGTCCTTGGTCGCAGACTTCTGCGCCACCAGCGCGATGCTTTTGCCGCCCTCCATCGCCGTCTCCAGCGCCTTGATGGATTTGGAGCGTCCGACGAACAGCGGTATCACCATATGCGGAAAGACAACGACATCGCGCAATGGCAGTAACGGGTGCAGGTTGCTAACTATATTGCCCGGGGTATCTTGTTCAAACATGGCGAACCTTTCTGTTAAGTGGAAGGTTAGATGGGGATAGCCTGAAATAATTCAAGGGCGCCTCTAAAAATCCAAACTCCGTCGTGATACGGCGTTACTCAAAAAATTTTAACGCTTACATATCATCCATATGCGGCGCGCTAAAAATTTTTTCGCGCCTTGTCTCGCTTAGGATTTTGAATTTTTAGAGGCGCCCTCAAGTATCCACATCGAGACAAGATATAAGGACGGGCGGAAGCAGGCTGGATCAAGCCGCCTTGTGGGCATCCGCATATATGATGATGGGCTTTATTTCATTGGCCGCACCCGTTTCGTCCAGCACCACTTTGCTGACATTATCCATGGAAGGCAGATCGAACATCACATCCAGCAGGGCATTTTCCAGTATCGAGCGCAGCCCGCGCGCGCCGGCCTTGCGCGCAAGGGCTTTGCGTGCGATCGCCAGCAACACCCCTTCGCGGAACTCCAGCTTGACGTTCTCCATGTCGAACAGCTTTTGATACTGTTTGGTCAGCGCGTTCTTCGGCTCGGTCAGGATTTGCACCAGAGCGGATTCATCCAACTCTTCCAGCGTCGCCACGACCGGCAAACGCCCGACGAATTCCGGGATCAGGCCGAACTTGATCAAATCTTCCGGCTCGACCTCGCGCAAGGTCTCGCCGGTCTTGCGTTCATCCTTGCCGGTGATGGTCGCGCCGAAGCCGATGCTGGCCTTGGATGAGCGATTGCGTATGATCTTTTCCAATCCATCGAACGCGCCGCCGCAGATGAACAGAATGTTGGTGGTATCCACCTGCAAGAACTCCGTGTTCGGATGCTTGCGCCCGCCCTGTGGCGGGATCGAAGCCTTGGTGCCCTCGATCAGTTTGAGCAGCGCCTGTTGCACCCCCTCACCGGACACGTCGCGCGTGATCGAGGGGTTATCCGACTTGCGCGAGATCTTGTCGATCTCATCGATATACACAATCCCGCGCTGCGCCTTCTCGACGTCATAATCACAGGTCATCAGCAATTTCTGGATGATGTTCTCGACATCCTCGCCGACATAACCCGCTTCGGTCAGCGTAGTTGCATCGGCCATAACGAACGGCACATTCAGCAAGCGCGCCAGTGTTTGAGCAAGCAAGGTCTTGCCGGAACCGGTCGGCCCGACCAGCAGGATATTGCTCTTGGCCAATTCCACGCCGTCCTTGTCGTTGCTCTTCAGCCGCTTGTAGTGGTTGTACACCGCTACCGACAGGATTTTCTTGGCCAGTTCCTGCCCGATCACATAATCATCCAGCGCCGCGCAGATATCCTTGGGAACCGGCAGATCGGTTTTGCCCGGCTTGGCATGATCGCTCTGGATCTCCTCGCGCATGATGTCGTTGCACAGCGTGATGCACTCATCGCACACGAACACCGACGGTCCCGCGATCAGCTTGCGCACCTCATGCTGGCTCTTGCCGCAGAACGAGCAGTACAGCAATTTATCGCCTGATTTTTTGTCGCCGGAATTTTTATCGTCAGCCATCGCTATTCACCTCTCATGCAGTTTTCTGCCAGCTTTCTACACTCTGTTAAACACGTTTTTCCAACACCTGATCCACCAGCCCGTATTTCACGGCATCCTCCGCGCTCAGGAAATTATCGCGGTCGGTGTCGCGCTCGATCGTTTCCACCGATTGCCCGGTATGCTTTGCCAGCAATTGATTGAGTTTTTGCTTCAAATACAGAATCTCACGCGCATGTATTTCAATATCCGAAGCCTGGCCGCGGAATCCGCCCATCGGCTGATGGATCATCACGCGCGAATTGGGCAGACAGAAACGCTTGCCCTTCTCGCCCGCCGCCAGCAGGAACGAACCCATGCTGGCCGCCTGCCCGACACACAGCGTGCTGACATTCGGCTTGATGAATTGCATGGTATCGTAGATCGCCATCCCGGCGGTCACCGAGCCGCCCGGCGAGTTGATGTAAAAGTGTATGTCCTTATCGGGATTTTCCGATTCCAGAAACAACATCTGCGCCACGATCAGGTTCGCGCTGTGATCATCGACCTCGCCGACCAGGAACACGACTCGCTCCTTGAGCAGGCGCGAATAAATGTCATAGGCGCGCTCGCCCCGCCCGCTGGTTTCCACGACCATCGGGATCAGTCCGATATTTTGCGGTGCTTGATAGTGCGTCATATTTATGTATTTCCCATCAGTTCATTAAATTCCGCCGGTTTGTCTACGGTCTTGGTCTGAGCCATCGCCCAGCTCACCACATTTTCCTCCAGCACCAGATTTTCCACTTCCTTCATGCGCTTGGGATCGCTGGCATACCAGCGTACCACGTCTTCCGGATGATCGAAGCTCTGCGCATATTCCCGGATCATGGCCTTGATCTGTTCCGGTTTTGCCTTCAGATCGCACTTTTGCACCCGATCCGCAAGTATCAGCCCGAGCTTTACGCGTCTCTCTGCACGTTCCTTGAATAATTCCGGAGGCAAAGAGACACCTTTCACCTTCATCCCGCGCGACTCCATATCCTTCATGGTTTGCCGCATCAGTGCCTGCACTTCCCACTCCACCGAGATTTTGGGCACCTCGAACCTGGCGACTTTCAGCAGCGCATCCATCGCCGCTTCCTTGTTGCGCACCTTCAAACGGCGTGCAACTTCGCGAATCAGATTTTCGCGAATCTCAGCTTTCAGCTTGCTCACATCGCCATCCGCGATGCCGATGGATCTGGCAAACCCGGCATTCATTTCCGGCAGTCTGGAAGCGTCAACTTCATTCACGGTAATCGTGAACGTCACTTGCTTGCCCGCCACGTCCTTGCCGTGATAGGTCTCCGGGAAGGTCATATCGAAAGACTTGGTTTCGCCGGCCTTCATTCCGGTGATAGCGGCTTCGAACTCAGGCAACATGCGCCCCGCACCCAGCACCAGCGTGTAGTCTTTTGCCTCGCCGCCTTCGAACACTGCGCCGTTCAGCTTGCCGGTGAAATCGATGTTCACCTGGTCTTCATCCTGAGCCGCGCGACCGGCTTGCTCGAATGTTGCGCGCTGCTTGCGCAATGTCGCGATGGTGTTATCCACATCGGCCTGGGTCACTTCATAGGACAGACGCTCTATCGTCACGCCCGGCAGATCGCCCAGCGCCACTTCGGGATACACCTCGAAAATCGCGCTGTATTCGATCTGATCGGCATTCAGATCCCTGGTCTTGATTTCGAATTGCGGGTTGCCCACCACCTTCAGGTTATTGGTTTGCGCCGCTTCGGCAAACGACCGTTGCAGGGCTTCGCTTAATGCTTCCTGCTGGGCCTGCGCGCCGTAATATTGCTCAACGATCTTGGTGGGCGCCTTGCCCTGACGGAAACCGGCGATCTTCACGTTGCGCCCGATCTTTTTCAGACGAGTGGATACCTCGCTGCGTATGGCTTGTTGGGGAATGGAGGCGTTGAGACGACGTTCTAACGCGCTGACGGTTTCTACGCTGGGCATGCTGTATTTCCTTAGACTGAGGTTAAATTTGGGCTGGTGCAAAAGGCCGATTGTCATGGTGCGAAAGGAGAGACTCGAACTCTCACGCCGTGAGGCGCTGGAACCTAAATCCAGTGCGTCTACCAATTCCGCCACTTTCGCGCTGACTAATTCCAGCTCCGGTGGCGAATTATAACATTAACCTGCTGGTTTTATCCCCAGCACTGTGCGCCCGCGCTGCTTGCCTTGCAGCATCAATGGGAAAACCTGCGGCAACTCGGCGAACGGCACGACATGCGCCACCAGCTCCAGCAACTTCGGGCGCAAGCCTGTCCTGAGCCCAGTCGAAGGGTCAGTCGCGAGGCGTTGCCACATCTGGCGGCGCAACGGCATCGCGGTCGCAGCGGAATCGATGCCGATGAGACGAACGCCGCGCAGGATGAAAGGCAGCACCGTAGTGTGCAACTCGATGCCGCCCGCGTTGCCGAAGCTGGCGATCACGCCGTTCTGCTGCATGGTGCGCGTCAGCCATGCCAGCGTCTCGCCGCCCACCGCATCCAGCGCACCGGCCCATTGCGCTTTTTCCAGTGGACGGTTTCCCATCACTAATTCTTTGCGCGACAATATTTCAGCCACACCCAGCGACTTCAGGTAATCATGCTCGCTGTCCTTGCCGGTCAGCGCTACCACGTGATAGCCCAGTTGCGCCAGCATCTGGATCGCCAGACTCGCTACCCCGCCGGTCGCGCCGGTCACGATCACCTTGCCGTTCTCGGGACGCAGCTCGTTCTGCTCCAGGCGATGAATGGACAACGCGGCGGCAAACCCCGCCGTGCCGATCGCCATCGCGTCCAACAGCGTCAACCCCTGCGGCAACGGCACCACCCAATCGGCGGGAACCCGCACGTATTCGGCAAACCCGCCGTCGTGATCCACTCCCATGCCGTAGCCGGTAACGATCACCTCATCGCCCGCCTTGAAGCGCGCATCCTGCGAACTCGCTACTACTCCCGCGACATCAACTCCGCCCACGCATGGAAAACGGCGTATCACTTTGCCTGCGCCGGTGGCCGCAAGTGCGTCCTTGTAATTCACGCCGGAGTAATGCGCCTGTATGACGACCTCGCCGGGATCGAGATCGTCAAGCGTCAACTCGACGAAACGCCCGGCGGATTTTCCGCCCTCATCAAAATTACGATAAGCGGAGAATTTTTGCGTGGGAAAGGATTTTTCTTGCCGCATTATTGGTCGCCCTTGGTAGTGCATTTGTAGGGCTGGTTCCACCCGCCA
>Ga0154718_1099_pt1 | contig 18234 bp, 18 predicted proteins | sample Rifle2008BG16ft_FD_105726 | JGI IMG/M metagenome (GOLD analysis project Ga0154718, IMG submission 105726) | Betaproteobacteria bacterium RBG_16_56_24
CCAATCCTGGAACATCATCGCTGGTAGCAACCCATACCTCAGCTTCGTCACCCCATTCAGCGCGAACAAATAATGCTTTCATGACCATCTCCTTTACTCGATACGGCGCAAAGTATAACAGGGCGTTGCGAAATATATAGACGAAAAAACAGGGGAGACTTCAGTCTCCCCTGTCATGTAACGAGCCATTGCGCGATGGGTATCGGCTCTACCTCAACCTATCATGAGCAGGCCCTTTATCAGAATGCTGCCATCATGGTGAAACCGGGCGCGGGGAATTGCCGGATGACCTTGGATAATTAGTGCATTATCAAATTAGAAATGGAATTACCACGCAGCTTCGAGCATCAAGGTGGTCAGGCTGGTTGCAGAGCCTGCGGCGTTGTATGCAGAACCGCTACGTTTGCTGTGGTTCATGTGAAACGCAACATTCATGGCCAGATCATATACGGCTGTCAGCGTGATGGAGTTGTCTCCATCGTTGGTTGCCGCACCATTCTTGGCATTACGATACGCAGCACCGATATGCAAAGTGCTCGGAACCACGCTGTAATCGGCGCCGATAGTGAATGCCTTGAGTTCCTTGGCGCCAGCATTGAACAGATTACCTTGTGTGCCGCCAACCACTGCCGCGACTACCGGAGCTTTGGCCCAGGTAGCGTACACGCCCAGATCCTTGCCGCCCGCATGACCGTGCGCCTGGAAGTCCACTGCGGTTGCCTTGGTATCAACCAAACCGAAGAAGCCAGACGCGCCGACGCCAGTCGCGCCGGCGGCGAGCACGCCTGCGGCATCCACATAGTCCACATAGTTGGAACCGCTCCATGACTGAACACCGATGTGCATGTCCCAGTCAGCCACGGTCGGGGTCGCGGCGATACGCAGGTAGTTGGACTTGAGCTGGATCGCAGCCGTACCAGCCGCCGCAGTGAAATTAGGCGACCAGCGGCTGACGTTGATGTAGCCCATGTCGTTCAGTGCCACGAATGCCACGCCGGTCGCTGCGCCATCCGTGCCAATATATTGCTGCGCAGAAATGTCACCACGGTGTTCCGCCCAGCGCACGCCGCGCACTGCACCGGTGCTGGCCTGCTCGAAGCCGTATGAAGCACCCAGCGCATCGGTCAGGTAAGGGATCACCGACAGTTTTGCGCCGCCCGCATCAAACACGAATGGCATCTTGAAACCGGCCAGCACGGCAGGAGCGTTGGTGTTGCCTTCGAACAGGAAGCCGACGTTCTCTGCGATGCGACCGCCGAAGAACAGGCTGAATTCGTCAGGGATCTGCCATTGACCGCCATTGGTGGTTTCGCCGGAAAGCGTACCAACTGGATCGGTACCGTTTTCCTTTTGGTAACGTGCTTTCAACAACATGGATGCGTTCAGCGTGTCAGGAAGGGTCAGGTGTTCGCCTTCGACCTTGCCTTGCGCACCCATCATGGTGTAGCCGCCAGCCTTGAAGGCCTGACCGAATTTGCTCAGCACCGGGAAATGTTGCTGGTGACACGCGTTACATGCCATGCCGGTTTGACGCGCGAACGACGGCACAGCCGCAGCTTCTGGCGCAAACGCGATTGCTGCCAGCAAACCTGCCAGAGAGAGAATTACTTTGTTCATGATTTTTCTCCTTTAAAGTTGAAGATAACAGTTGGTTACCCTGCTATTTATTGAGTGCTCGCTGAGCATCCTACAACCTCTCCACAGGCACTGTGAGCAAACTGTAACATGCTTTTGTGGGCATTGAAACAATAAATTCCAGGGTTTTTTTGCAACTACGAGCATGCTTCGATGCCCCCGATACGCTCTGCTTTAACCCAAATAATCCGTTAGCCCATTTTGGATTTTTCATTGGAACACGAAAACCGTGTCTGTGAAACTTGTAGCCGGGCACCCGTAGGAGCGCAATTTACCTCGGAGAGGTTATTGTGCCCTGTGGGTATTGCGCGATTGTTGTGAAGGTCAATCGCCCGATGCCTCGCAGAGGTTCTCGCACCCGGAGGGTGAATCGGGCTCCTACGGGTGCCCGGCCAAAAGTTCTCCGGACGCCGTAATGATGGGCTTTGCGAACCTGATGGTCGCGACAATCTGGGTTTATCCATCCAGCAGCGAACCATTTTCCACATGAACCATTTTCCACATTGGCACTCTCATGCTGCGAGTGCTAGAATCACCCCCACGACGAAAAATTTTTAGCCGGACACCCGAAGGAGGAAACACCATGAATGCAGCGCTGAATTTACCTATACCGTCCGCAGTTGGCAGCCTGGAAGCTTATGTCCAGTCGGTGAACCGTTTTCCCCTGCTGACGCAGGAGCATGAGCATGCGCTGGCAACGCGCTTCAAGACTGAAAATGATCTGGATGCCGCTCGGGAATTGGTGCTTTCGCACCTGCGCGTGGTGGTCAGCGTGGCGCGCGGCTATGCCGGATACGGGCTGCCGCAGGCCGACCTGATCCAGGAAGGCAACATCGGCCTGATGAAGGCGGTGAAGCGCTACGACCCTGAGCGCGGGGTGCGTCTGGTGTCGTTCGCGCTGCACTGGATACGCGCCGAAATCCACGAGTTCGTAGTGCGCAACTGGCGGCTGGTAAAGATCGCCACCACCAAGTCGCAGCGCAAGCTGTTCTTCAATCTGCGCAGCCTGAAGCAGGGACTGCAACCGCTGTTGCCGCAGCAGGTTAGCGAGATCGCCCAACAGCTCAATGTCAGCGAACACGATGTGGTAGAGATGGAAGCGCGCTTCGCCGGGCATGAGATCGCGCTGGAACCGGGCGGCGACGATGAAGACGAGAGCTATGCGCCCATCCATTATCTGGCTGACAATGCGGAGCACGAGCCGTCGCGGATACTGGAAACAGCAGAGCGCGAGCGCTTGCAGACATCCGGCCTGAACCGTGCATTGTCCGGTCTGGACGATCGCAGCCGACGCATCGTCGAGGCGCGCTGGCTGCACGAGGGGGATGCGGCGACCTTGCATGAGCTGGCTGCCGAGTTCAACGTCTCCGCCGAACGCATCCGCCAGATCGAGCAGAAGGCGTTGGGCAAGATGCAGGCGGCGATGGTTCAGGCTAGTTTGCATTAAAAACGCAATGCCTATGTAGATACAAGGGTGCGTTTACACACCGTTGAACTTCCCTCGGTTTTTCGTCCGCTTGGGAACGTAAATCACGTTACCAGTTTTTCGTCCTGCGGCACGCTAAACCGGCTATCCAGTTACTGATCACCTCCAGCTCCGAACACTTCACAGGGGACATTAGCGGGGCATCTTGGGGCGAAAATGGCACTCAGACGTGACGTTATCGAGTGGCGATCAAGCGGATTGTTTTCTGGAAGTGTCCCGCCAGTGTCCCGCAAAAGAAAACGGCTCCCAGAGAAAACCTCTGAAAGCCGCTTGGTTATTGGTGGGTCGTGGTGGACTTGAACCACCGACCAAAGGATTATGAGTCCTCTGCTCTAACCAACTGAGCTAACGACCCATGAATGGTTCACAGGGTGTTGTAAAACGTTGCGAGCGATGGCAGAACAAGGCGCGAAAGAACGAAGCGGGTCTCGCAGGGATGGGCAGCTTGCCGACCAGCTCGCAAAAAGCGGAGTTTACATACAAGTCCATCGCTCCGCGACCCCGCATTTTGAGTTCTTAAGCAACGCAGTAATGACTTGGCTGACGTCTGTTGTTTTTGGCAGCCTGGTCTGATGGCTAGTTGTTCCATCAGTAGTTTTACACACCCTGTTAATCTTCGCTGTCGAGGAAGCTCTTGAGCTTCTCGGAACGCGACGGATGACGCAGCTTGCGCAGCGCCTTGGCTTCGATCTGGCGGATGCGTTCGCGTGTGACATCGAATTGCTTGCCCACTTCTTCCAGCGTGTGGTCGGTGTTCATCTCGATACCGAAGCGCATCCGCAACACCTTGGCCTCGCGCTGCGTCAGGCTATCCAGGATGCTGGCGGTCGCGCCGCGCAGGCTTTCGTAGATAGCCGCGTCGATCGGAACCGTAGTATGCGAATCCTCGATGAAATCACCCAGATGGGAATCATCATCATCGCCCACCGGCATTTCCATGGAGATAGGCTCTTTCGCGATCTTGAATATCTTGCGGATCTTGTCTTCAGGCATTTCCATCTTGATGACCAGAGTCGCAACATCCGGCTCCTGGCCGGTCTCTTGCATGATCTGCCGCGAGATGCGATTCATCTTGTTGATGGTTTCGATCATGTGCACCGGGATACGGATGGTGCGCGCCTGGTCGGCGATGGAACGGGTGATCGCCTGGCGTATCCACCAAGTCGCATAGGTCGAAAATTTATAACCGCGACGGTATTCAAACTTGTCCACTGCCTTCATCAGGCCGATATTGCCTTCCTGGATCAGGTCGAGGAACTGCAAACCGCGATTGGTGTATTTTTTGGCAATAGAGATCACCAGACGCAGGTTCGCCTCGATCATGTCACGCTTCGCGCGGCGTGCCTTGGCTTCGCCGTTGGTCATCTGCCGGTTAATTTCTTTTAAGTCACGGATCGGGATGCCGACACGCTGCTGCAGTTCAAGCAGGTGTTTCTGCTGCTCTACAATGGCGTGCTGGTAGCGTTCCAGCGTTTCACTATACGGTTTTTTCGTTTTCAGTTCCTGCACGACCCATTTCAGATTATCTTCATTGCCCGGGAAGGTCTTGATGAACTGAGGACGCGGCATCTTGCCTTTGCCCACGCACATCTCCTGGATGCTGCGTTCGCTGCGGCGCACTTCCTCTACCAGCCCGCGCATGGTATCGCACAAGGCATCCACTTGTTTCGCCGAGAAACGGAACTTCATCAACTCATCAGAGATTCCGGCCTGGAGCTTATCGTACTGCCTGCTGCGATACCCATACTTATCGTAAGCCTTGCCCAGCTTGGTGAACAAATCGGTGATCACGGCAAAACGCGCCAGGGCATCCGCCCTCAACTGAGCCAGATTGGCTGCGGCTGCGGCCGCGGCCGCTTCCTCGTCTTCCTCTTCATCAGTGTCATTGGCACTGATCTCTTCTACCTCTTCATCGCCCTCTGCGGCGATAATTGCATCATCTTCGACATCCACAAAACCGTCGATCAGCTCGTCGATGCGCATCTGATCGCCTTCGATCTTCGCTGCCAGCGCAAGGATTTCGGCTATCGTCGTCGGACATGCGGAAATCGCCTGAATCATATGCTTCAGGCCTTCCTCGATACGCTTGGCGATTTCGATCTCTTTTTCGCGGGTGAGCAATCCGACCGTTCCCATCTCGCGCATGTACATGCGCACCGGGTCGGTGGTGCGCCCGAATTCCGAGTCCACCGTGGAAAGCGCCGCTTCGGCTTCTTCTACAGCATCTTCGTCCGCAACTGCGGGTGCGACATCCGTCATGATGAGGGTTTCGGTGTCGGGAGCCACATCGCACACCGAAATGCCCATCTCATTGATCATGCTGACTACGCCTTCGATCTGTTCGACTTCGAGCATGTCCGGCAAATGATCGTTGATTTCCGCATAGGTCAGGTAGCCGCGCTCTTTGCCGAGCACGATCAGGGCTTTCAGGCGCGTGCGCCTCGCTTCGATATCCTGCTGCTGGTCGATGACCAGTTGCTCGATGGCAACGACTTGTTTCTTGTCCAGTTTTTTCTTGTCTTTAGGTTTTGCCATGTTCATTATTCCCGATTGCGGAAGTAGCGTTAAAGTAGCGTATAAGAAGACCGCCGAAAAGCGGCGGATTATACCCGATTCCGCCGGATTTTCCCGGCATCATTGGCTGGCCGGGGCTTGCCCGTCAATAATTCAGCCGCGTTGCAGCAGTTGCAGGTATTGCTCGCGTTCCGAATCAGTCATCCTGGACAAGCCTTTATCCTGCAAGATTTGAAACTGCTGGCGGCGTTGCCGCTCGTTGTGCTTGCCAACCAGCCCGGCAAACTCGGCAGCCACGTCGAAGTTTTCACCCCAGTGCAGCATATCCGCCTCTGCCGCCGCCAGAGTTTTCTCGTGTGTCGTGCCTTGAAACAACTGCGTAAGCGCGGGACTACTCAGATCGAAATCAGCCTCGCGCAGCACCAGCAACACATCCATAACCGCCTCAGCGTCCACTCCCTCGCCCTGCCATCCAGCCGGTAGTTGCGCACCCAGGACAGGTTGCGCAATCAGGCATTGCAGCAATAGCCGATGCGCCGAAGGGGGCGCGCGCCCAGTTTTCTGGAAGCCCGGACGGGGTGCACGCACGACCGGTTCGATTTCATACAGCGCCTCCAGTTCCGCCTGGCTGACACCGGAAAGCGCTGCGACTTCCTTGCGCAGCAACAACGCCGTAGCCGGCGCAACGATCGCGGTCAGCAATGGTTTGGCGCGTTGCAATAATTGATTGCGCCCTTCCTGAGCGCGCAAATCCAGTTCCGCGCTGACTTCGCGCAACAGGTAGGCCGACAACGGCATGGCTTCCTGCACGCGCTGCTCGAAAGCGTCCTTGCCGGATTCGCGGATGAAGCTGTCGGGATCATGCTCGACCGGCAGGAACAGAAAGCTGATGCGCTTGCCGTCCTGCAAATAGGGCAACGCGTTTTCCAGCGCGCGCCAGGCTGCCCTCTGCCCGGCTTTATCACCGTCAAAACTGAATATGATGTGCTCGGTCAGACGCAATAATTTTTGTATATGGTACGGCGTGGTCGCCGTTCCAAGGGTCGCCACGGCATATTCCACACCGTGTTGCGCCAGCGCCACCACGTCCATATAGCCTTCCACCACCAGCACTTGCTGCGCGGCGCGGATGGCTTTTTGCGCCTGGAACAAACCATACAATTCGCGGCCTTTTTCGAACAGCGGGGTTTCCGGCGAATTCAGATATTTTGGCTCGCCCTTGTCCAGCACCCGCCCGCCGAAGCCGATGACCTGGCCGCGCACGTTGATGATAGGGAACATGATGCGGTCGCGAAAACGGTCATAGCGTTTTCCCTCGTCGCCGGCAATCACCAGACCGGTTTCAACCAGAACCTCATCCTGATAATCCGGAAACGCGGCAGCAAGGTTCTGCCATGCGTCCGGCGCATAGCCGATGCCGAATCTTGCGGCGATCTCGCCGGAGAGGCCGCGCTGCTTGAGATAGTCAATTGCACGTTGGGATGACTTGAGTTGCTCGCGGTAGTAGCGCGTGGCGGTTTGCATCACCTCGTACAAATCCGGCGCGACCTTTTGAAATATCTCGCCTGCAACCGGCCGCTCATTCGGCACATCCAGCCCTACGCTGCGGGCCAATTCCTCGATCGCATCGACATAACCCAGCCCGGCGTGTTCCATGACAAAACCGATCGCCGTGCCATGCGCCCCGCAGCCGAAGCAATGGTAGAACTGCTTGGTCTGACTGACGGTGAATGAGGGGGACTTTTCGTTGTGGAACGGACAGCAGGCGACGAAATTCGCGCCGGCCTTTTTGAGAGGCACATAGCGCTCGACCACGTCCACGATATCGAGGCGATTAAGCAGATCCTGAATGAAACTTTTTGGAATCACGCCAGCACCGCCTTTTCATCGCACCCGGCCAGCTTGCCGGGGAATGGTTAACGGGGTATTACCCAGAAATGACTACTTGGAGAGTTGCGCTTTAATCAGTGCAGAGACTTTACCCATTTCGGCGCGACCGGCCAGCCTGGGTTTGAGAACGCCCATCACCTTGCCCATGTCTTGCGGGCCGGCAGCGCCGGTCGCGGCTATCGCTTCGGCCACGGCTGCCGTGATTTCGGCTTCGCTGAGTTGTTGCGGCATGTAGTCTTTCAACACGCTCATCTCGAACTTTTCGACATCTGCCAAATCCTGGCGTCCCGCCGCTTCATATTGACTGATGGAATCGCGGCGCTGTTTGTTCATCTTTTCAATAATGGCGACCACGTCCGCGTCCGACAATTCGATGCGCTCGTCCACCTCGCGCTGCTTGATGGCGGCGAGCAACAGGCGTATCGCCCCGAGGCGCGCCGTATCCCTGGCGCGCATCGCGGTTTTCATGTCGTCAGTGATTTGTTGCTTGAGACTCATTGGGCACTTCTATAAATCCAGATTTTAGTTCCGGCATAACCTGAAGGTTAGCCTTCACTGCAACTTCGTTGTATTCCAACTGCTGCGTTGCTCAAAAATTTTAGTTTCGGCCAACCTAAAGGTTACCCTGCACTGAAACTTTGGTTTTCTTGCTTACATAAAAACCATATGCGCGCAGCGAAGTGGGGTAGGCAGGCAATCCGCGCAGCGGATGCTCGCAAAATTTTCTCACGCCTTGCATTTGGACGAACTCTGAATTTCTAGAAGCGCCCAAATGTCGAAATTAATTCCTACGCCCACATCGGGCGATAGATCAATAGAGCTTGGGAGGGAGAACCTGGCTCATCAAGCGCTTGTAGTGGCGCTTCACGGCGGCAGCCAGCTTGCGCTTGCGCTCTGCGGTAGGTTTTTCGTAAAACTCGCGGGCGCGCAAATCGGTCAGTAAACCGGTTTTTTCCACGGAACGCTTGAAGCGGCGCATCGCGACTTCAAATGGCTCATTCTCTTTTACACGTACTGTTGTCATGAACAAACTACCTTCTACAGAAAAATTGAGGGCGCGATTCTAACAAAACACCCTGTCCCCCACAACCGGAATTTAATTAACCGTTATTCGGGCAAATTTGCGCTTGCCGACTTGCGCGACGACGACCGCGCCCGCCTTGAGCCGCAAGGCTTTGTCGCTGACTTTTTCGCCGTCGAGTTTGACCCCGCTCTGGGCTATCATGCGCAGCGCTTCGGAGGTGCCGGCGACCAGCCCGGCCTGTTTGAGCAGTTGGGAAATGCCGATGCTGCCGTCTGTACTGACAACGGTGATCTCAGGCATATCTTCCGGCAGGACGCCCTGCCTGAAGCGCGCCTCGAATTCCGCCAGTGCGTCCACGGCGGCTTGTTTGGAGTGAAAGCGCGCGACGATCTCTTGCGCCATCGCAACCTTGATATCGCGCGGGTTGCGCCCTTGTGTCACTTCTTCGCGCCATGTTGCAATGGTTGACAAACTTTCGAAGGAGAGCAGTTCGAGGTAGCGCCACATCAGGTCGTCCGAGACGGACATCAGCTTGCCGAACATGTCCTGCGGAGTGTCGGTGATGCCGACGTAATTGCCCAGCGACTTCGACATTTTGTTGATGCCGTCCATGCCTTCCAGCAGCGGCATGGTAATGACGCACTGCGCCGGTTGCCCATAGTGTTTCTGTAACTCGCGCCCCATCAGCAGGTTGAATTTCTGGTCGGTACCGCCCAGTTCTATATCCGCCTTGAGTGCCACGGAATCATAGCCCTGCACCAACGGATAGATGAATTCATGGATGGCGATAGGCTGGTTGGCCTTGTAACGCTTGGAAAAATCATCGCGCTCCAGCATCTGCGCCACCGTGTGCGTGGCGGCGAGGCGGATCAGGTCGACCGCGCTGAACTTGTCCATCCAGGTGGAGTTGAACACGATCTCGGTCTTGTCCGGGTCGAGCACCTTGAAAACCTGCTCGCGGTAAGACTGGGCATTCTCCAGCACTTGCTCGCGCGACAACGGCGGGCGGGTGGCATTCTTGCCGCTGGGGTCGCCTATCATGCCGGTGAAGTCGCCGATCAAAAACAGCGCATGGTGGCCGAGATCCTGCAACTGGCGCATCTTGTTGAGCAGCACGGTATGGCCGAGATGCAGATCCGGCGCGGTCGGATCGAAGCCCGCCTTCACGCGCAGCGGACGTCCCGACGCGAGTTTTTGCTTCAATTCATCTTCCAGCAGTATTTCATGGGCTCCGCGCCTGATCGCCGCCAGAGCGTCCGTGAGCGTCTTCCCGGGATGTGTCGTTTCAGTCATATTCATCATCAAATTCGATTGCGGAAGCCGCTATTGGCGCATCTCAACCATTCATCTGTTTCGTTTTGCCACCTATCAGATTGATTTTGAGGGGATACCTCTTTCTGGTAAAGTGCGCACAAATCGTTGCCGGAACAGGGCAACCCACGGGAACGCGAACAGGGAGACGCGAATGTTAACCCAAAACCCGCCCGGACAAGGCGGCAAAATACCGGGTGGCAAAAAACCGGACAGCAATAAAATGCTGCGCTGGTTCGTGGCGCTTTCCACCCTGCCTTTGCTGGGTGTGGTCACCGCCTTCGGATTGGTGCCGCAAGATGATCTGGGTTTGGTCCTGACCGATACCGCCATCGAAGAAATCGCTCTGCCTGATGTCTCCACCGAGACCACTGCTGCCAGTTTCTGGCGCAGCGAACGCATGCAACGCGGCGACACCGTCGACGATCTGTTGCGCCACCTGGATATCGAAGATGCCGATGCAAGCGATTATCTGCGCAAATCCCCCGAAGCAGGATCCTTCCGCAAATTGCCGGTCGGCACGGAAGTACAAGTTGAATCCACCGCATCCGGCGGATTGATCGCATTGCGTTATCTTGATACAAAAGGCAACCAGTTCCTGATAGAAAAAGAACAACAGGACGGTGCATTCAAAACCTCTACTCTGCCCGCACAACTTGAGCAACGCCTGTTTGTGCGCACCGGCGAAATCAAGACAAGTTTATATGCCGCTGCCGATGAAGCGGGTCTTCCGGAAGCCGCCGCCAACCAGTTGAACGAGCTATTCAGCGGCGACATTGACTTCCACCACGACTTGCGCAAGGGCGACAAATTCACCGTTGTGTATGAAATGACTTACAGCAACGGCGCCTTGCTGAGCACCGGCCGCATCAAGGCAGCAGAATTCATCAATCAAGGGCGCGCTTACCGTGCCATATATTTCCAGAGCGAAAAGCAACACGGCGATTACTACACGCCGGATGGCAAGAGCGTACACAAGGCTTTTCTGCGTTCTCCCATCGCGTTCTCGCGCATCAGCTCCGGATTTTCCACCTCACGTTTTCACCCGATACTGAACAAATGGCGCTCGCACAAGGGCACGGATTTCGCCGCCCCGGCCGGCACCGGAGTCAAGGCAACTGCGGATGGCATGATTTCCCTCGTTGACAGTCAAAACAGTTACGGCAACGTTGTCACGATCAATCATCAAGACCGCTACACTACGGTTTACGGCCATTTGTCCCGCTTCGCCAGAGGTCTGCGCCGGGGACAACGCGTGGCACAGGGCGATGTGATCGGCTATGTCGGTTCCACCGGACTGGCCACAGGACCCCATCTGCACTATGAATTCAGGGTGAACGGCCAACAGAAAAATCCGATGCGCGTTGCGTTGCCGGATGCAAGCCCCATCAACAATGAATATCTCGCCGCGTTTCAACCCGTAGCTGAAGACTTCGTTGCGCGCCTGAACCTGCTGCGCAACACCAACCTCGCCATGCTCGACTAATCAACCTGTGCAATACCCGCCGGAACTATATATAGGCCTGATGTCCGGCACCAGCCTGGACGGCGTTGATGCCGTCCTTGTTGATTTGAGCCAACCAAAACCCATTCAATTGGGTACGCACTACCTGTCCTTTGACGGTGCGCTGAAAAATGATTTGCTGGCACTGCATCTTCCCGGCCATAACGAGTTGCATCGGTCACAGATCATCGGCAACCGGCTTGCAAGGTTATATGCTGCTGCCGTTACAACGCTGCTCGCTCAAGCCAAATCATCAATCAAGGAGGTTAAGGCGATAGGCTGCCACGGCCAAACCATCCGCCACTGCCCGGAGCACGGCTACAGCCTGCAAATCGGCAACGCCGCGCTGCTCACCGAATTGACCGGCATCACCGTGGTCAGCGACTTCCGCAGCCGCGACATCGCCGCAGGTGGCCAGGGTGCGCCGTTGGTCCCGGCGTTTCACAATCATGTGCTGCGCCATCCGGACATCCACCGCGTCATCGTCAACATCGGCGGCATCAGCAATCTGACCGACCTTGCTCCCAATGGCGACACGGCAGGCTTCGACTGCGGGCCGGGCAATATGCTTATGGATGCGTGGTGTATGCAACATACCGGCAAACCCTACGACGGCAATGGCGCATGGGCTGCATCGGGCAAAGCGCTGCCAGCGCTGCTGGAGGCAATGCTCAACGAACCATTTTTTGCCCTGCCGCCGCCCAGGAGCACCGGGCGCGACCTGTTCAACATGGTATGGCTGCAAGGCAAACTTAAAGGCAATGAACGAACCGAGGATGTGCAAGCCACCTTGCTGGAACTGACTTGCTCGACCATCGTGCAATCAGTCCGCCAATACTGCGGCGGCGCGAAGGAAATCTATCTTTGCGGCGGCGGGGCGCGCAACCAGACCTTGTTCAGCCGCCTTGCCGCCTTGCTGCCTGACAGCAGCGTACAAACAACCAACGCCCTCGGGGTGGACAGCGACTATCTGGAAGCAATCGCCTTTGCCTGGCTGGCGCAGCAGACCCTGCACGGCAAAGCCGCCAACCTGCCGCCGGTCACCGGCGCAAGGCACCCATGTATACTCGGCGCGATACATCGAATTTCGTAGTGCGCGCCCATGTACTTTATCAAGCAAAGTTGAGTCGATGAACATTTCGCCTGTCTTCCTTCTGCCGGTTCTTCTGTTGCTATCGCCCGCGCCGGCAATGCCGGCAGAAACCGTGGCCGCTGTACCCGGTGATACCGGATCAACAACCGGCACAGCATCGCCGGAGGTCATTATCAGCGCAGTTGGCGACATCATGCTGGATGGCACTGCGCGGCCGGTTCTGTCCGAACAGGGCTACGATTATCCGTTCGTGCAAATGCGCCGGTATTTCAGCGACGCTCAAATAGTATTCGGCAATGTGGAAGGGCCGCTTACTGATCGCGGAGAACCCGAACAGGACAAAAAATTTATATTCCGCTCGCCACCCGCCAAAGTGAGCGCAGCGCTCAGGAAAGCCGGATTCAACGTGGTTTCGCTCGCCAATAATCACACGCTCGATTACGGCGCGGACGGGTTAGCCCAGACCATTGAGTCGCTTGAGGCAGCCGGCATCCAACATGCCGGTGCGGGAGCCGACCTGCAGGCCGCGCGCCAACCGGCCATGTTCATGGTTGAAGGTCAACGCGTCGCCATCCTTGCCTATTCGATGACTCTGCCGGAAAACTTTTTTGCCGGGATAAACAAACCTGGCACCGCCTTTGCCCATGAGGATCAGGTTCGGGATGACGTGATGGCGGCACGAAAGCAGGCCGACATCGTGCTTGTTTCATTCCATTGGGGACAGGAGGGAAAAACCGAGTTGCGCGATTATCAGACAAAGACCGGGCATCTCGCCATCGACTCCGGCGCCAGCGCGGTCATCGGACATCATCCGCATATCCTGCAAGGAATAGAGCGGTACAAGGACGGGATTATTATTTACAGCCTCGGCAATTTCACCTTCGGTTCATACAGCATGAACGCCGCCCGCAGCGCCGTAGCCAAACTGCATTTCCGCAACGGCAGTTTGCAGAAACTGCAACTGTTTCCCATCAACGTGAATAATTTCGAGGTTCAATTCCAGCCGCAACCGCTGCATGGCGAGGCGGCAGATGCCGTGATTGGCAAACTGCAAACACTGTCAGCGGCACTCAATACCGAGGTGATCAATGATAATGGAGTGGGCGAAATACTTCTGGGCAATGCAGATGCATTACACGAAGCCAAGCGGCAACCTCGTGATTGATCCAGTGAGATGAAAACAGGGAACGAGGCTCGGCCCCGTTACCCGGCCAGCCTGACTAAGACGAGAACGAAGATCCGCAACCACAGGTGGTAGTGGCATTGGGATTCTTGATGACAAACTGCGCGCCTTCCAGGTTCTCCTGGTAATCAATCTCCGCGCCAACCAGATACTGGAAGCTCATCGGGTCGATCAACAACTGCACCCCATTCTTGTTCAGTACGGTGTCATCTTCGTTGGTCACTTCGTCAAAAGTAAAGCCGTACTGAAAGCCGGAACAGCCGCCGCCGCTGACAAAAACGCGCAGCTTGAGTTCGGCATTGCCTTCCTCATCGATCAATTGCTTTACCTTGTTGGCCGCGTTGTCGGTGAACAGCAGCGGATCCTGCACATCAGTCATTGCATTCATTTTGCTCTCCTTTGATGAGTTATTCACTATTACCGGTCTTGAACGCCACCACTTTATCCTCTGCTCCGGCGTTGATATGCAATAGCCTGCCCTCAACGATTGCGCCTAACTGGATCTCGATGGTTTTGTAATGCACATCGCCTGAGACCTTGGCTTTGCTTTGCAGTTCCAGATATTCGCTGGCGGATACCGACCCGTTTATCGTCCCATTGATGACAAGATGGGTGACGCTGATTTCTCCATTCACCTGCGCATGTTCGCTCAATACCAGTGTGCTCGGTTTACCCTGCGTTGCAATGACATTGCCGTTGACCTGCCCGTCTATGCGCAATCCGCCGCTGAAATTCAGATCCCCGCCAATAACCGTATTCGCACCGATCAGGGAATCGATCTGGGTTTGAGGCTTGCTGTGTTTTTTGCTGAACATCTTTAATGCTCCCGGATTTTATGATGGATATACGTCTTGCCGCACTTTTGGCTCAGCCGTACCTTGTTCGAATATGCGCACCTGCACGTTATCCAACTGCGCATCGGGCGATAACTGGATGCTTTGTTCGATGCGCTGATAATACTTGAAATTGAGCTTGAATTGGGCATTTCCTGACTCGTCTTGCGGGAAAACATAGGTGGTGTTCTGCCCGTCTTGCATGACAGTGGCAACCAACTGATAGCTGCCGTTAAAAGTCTTGGCGCGCTGTCCGCTCTGCACCAGCAGCATGCGCAGATGATATTCACCGGGCATCTTGTCCCGGACCAGTGTTAAACGATGCACTCCAAGTTCACCATCTTTGCCACGCGTCGCAGTGAGGTTCTGGAAGAAGACCAGATCCTCCTGAAGATGGACATTTTCCTCAGCGAGGTTTTTCAGCTGATCGGAAGTTTCCTGATTGCTGGCCTGCTCGATCTGGATTTTCCGCTCATATTGCGTAACTTGATTGCTCAGCTGCGCATTTTCCGCCACCAATTTGGCGACCTGATCGTGCAGCCTGGACAGTTCCTGTTCAGCCTGACCGCGATGAAAGCCGGCGAACTCCAGCCCGCTGTCATATGCCCACCAAGCCAGTATGATTGTAACCGCCACGAATGGCACCATCATGCCCCAGCGCAAATACCAGGCGATGTGAGGGCGCACCGACATTTGCGGTGCGGAAATGCTGAATCTGCGTTCGACTCCGCGCCACATATCAGGGTAATAAAGCAACATTATTCAAGGCGCTGTCTTCCGGCAATCCGAACATGATATTCATGTTTTGCACCGCCTGACCCGCCGCGCCTTTGACCAGATTATCGATTACCGATAACACTACTACAGTATCGCCGCCCTGTGGGCGATGCACCGCGATGCGGCAATGGTTCGCGCCGCGCACCGAGCGCGTCTCGGGATGGCTTCCGGCAGGCATCACATCCACGAAGGGTTCGCTGGCATAACGCCGCTCAAACAACACCTGCAAATCCACTTCATCCGTCAGCTTGCCATACAAGGTGGCATGTATGCCGCGGATCATCGGGGCGAGATGCGGCACAAACGTCAGGCCGACAGAATTGCCGGCGGCGCGCGTCAAGCCCTGCTTGATCTCCGGCAAATGCCGATGCCCGGCCACGCCGTAGGCCTTGAAATTGTCGGCGGCTTCAGAAAACAAGAATGCCATTTCCGCCTTTCGTCCGCCGCCGGATACGCCGGATTTTGCATCGGCGATCAAACTATCCTTCTCGATCACGCCAGCTTCCAGCAACGGGATGAATCCCAATTGCACCGCAGTCGGATAACAGCCTGGATTGGCGACCAGCCGGGCGGTTTTGATCTGCGCGCGATTGATCTCCGGCAAACCGTATACCGCCTCGGCAACCAGATCGGGACAGGCGTGGCTCATGCCATACCATTTCTCCCAAGCCGGAATGTCCTGCAAACGAAAATCTGCCGCGAGATCGATCACTTTGACGCCCGCCTCCAGCAAGGCTCGCGCTTGCTGCATGGCAATGCCATTCGGGGTGGCGAAGAACACCAGATCGCATTTTTCCAGGCGCGCCTGTTCGGGATGGGTGAACGGCAGATCCACATAGCCGCGCAGACTGGGAAACATCTGGCTGACCAGCGTACCGGAATCGGCACGCGAAGTGATCACCTGCAACGCAACCTGCGGATGTGCCGCCAACAGGCGCAGCAATTCGACTCCGGTGTAGCCCGTTCCCCCGACTATGCCAACTTTGATCATCTTCACTTCCAAAAAATAATGCTTTGCATTCTACAATGAAAAAGCCGCCCGAAGGCGGCTTTGCAGCCCATCCAGCCAGCCCTTCGACAGGGCGCAGGACAAGCTTAACGCTTGGAGAATTGCTTGCGGCGGCGCGCCTTGCGCAAACCGACTTTCTTGCGCTCGACCTCGCGGGCATCGCGAGTCACCAGACCTGCGCTGCGCAACACCGGTCTCAGGGAAGCGTCATAATCGATCAGCGCACGGGTGATGCCATGGCGCACAGCGCCCGCCTGACCGGATTCGCCGCCACCGGCGACGTTCACCATGATATCGAACTTGGTCAATGTCTCGGTCAGGGTCAGGGGCTGGCGCACGACCATGCGGCCGGTTTCGCGGGAGAAGAACTCATCCACAGGCTTGTCGTTCACCACGAACTTGCCCTTGCCCGGCTTGATAAACACGCGTGCCACCGCACTCTTGCGGCGACCGGTTCCGTAGTTATAACTTACGCTCATGATTGTGCTTCCATTGAATTACGGGCCTTCAACAAATTAACAGGTTTCGGTTGCTGCGCCTCATGCGGGTGCGCCGCACCGGCATACACCTTCATCTTGCGCAGCATCGCGTAACCCAGCGGGCCTTTCGGCAACATGCCCTTGACGGCTTTTTCCAAGACACGACTGGGATGGCGCGCCTGCATCTTGGCGAAGTTGGTTGTGTACAGACCGCCCGGGTAAGTCGTGTGGCGATGATACAGCTTGGCTTCCGCCTTGTTGCCGGTCACGCGCAGCTTGTCTACATTGACCACGACGACGAAATCGCCGGTATCCACGTGTGGAGTAAATATCGCTTTATGCTTGCCACGCAGATGCGCAGCGATCTGTGCAGCCAGACGACCCAGCACCTGATCTGCTGCGTCAACCAGAAGCCAGTCATGCTGGACTTCATGGGGCTTGGCGGAAAATGTTTTCATAGCCACAATTCCTAAAAATTCAATTAAGTAAACCTCGAAAGGGCGCGCATTCTATTGCAGCGCACCCGCCACTGTCAAACGCTATTTGGCACTCCGAAACGGAACAAGCAGCCATTCTTACTTAATCCGGCAGTCCAATCAGTGTTCGGGGAAGCGGTGGAAACCCGGTAAGATGGCCGCACTTTGGAACGGAAACGCTGGGCTCGTCATGTCCTGGTTCATCACCAACTTCATTGCCGCATTCCTGCTGCCGCCGCTCAGCCTGCTGCTCGCGCTCGCGCTGGGCATCTTTCTGCTTTACCGCCGCTCCGGGTTTGCCAGGCCGCTATTGCTCGCTGCTTCCGGATTGTTGTGGATCGCATCCACGCCTTATTTCGCCGAGGGCGCGCTGCACATGCTGGAATCTCAAACCGCAGCGCTGGACGGCTCACATCAGAATGCCGATGCAATCGTGATACTCGGCTCAGGAACATATTTCCGCGCGCCGGAATACGCGGGGCAAGACACCGTCAATGGACATACCTTGCTGCGCTTGCGCTATGGCGCAAAGCTGCAACGCGAGACCGGGAAGCCGATACTGGTGACCGGCGGCAAGCCGCTGGGCAACGCCATTTCAGAAGCGCAGCAGATGCGCGCAGCGCTTGAACAGGACTTCCATGTGCCGGTTCGCTGGACTGAGGATGCATCCGGCAACACCCTGGAAAATGCGCGCTATACTTTCCAGACTCTGCAAAAGGAAGGCATCAGGAGGATATTTCTGGTCACCCACGCATGGCACATGCCGCGCGCTGCCCTGTCATTCCGCCATGCCGGATTCGAGGTCATCGAAGCGCCCACCGCTTTCACCACGCGCTATCAGACCGACCTGCTGGCATTCCTGCCGCGTGCCGAGTCTCTGCACGACAGCAAGATATTCATACACGAGGTTATCGGGTTGCTCTGGTATCGGTTTATAAAGTTCTGAAAAACTGCTGCGCCCGCCGCTGCGGTACAAACCGGAAATAACACTTGCCCAATACAAGTGGCGGGTGTGACCCG
>Ga0154718_1161_pt1 | contig 18225 bp, 16 predicted proteins | sample Rifle2008BG16ft_FD_105726 | JGI IMG/M metagenome (GOLD analysis project Ga0154718, IMG submission 105726) | Betaproteobacteria bacterium RBG_16_56_24
GGTAGAGCAGTTTGCGCAGCAGCCAGATCCTTTGCAGGATGTCCGGTTTGATCAGCAATTCTTCCTTGCGCGTGCCGGAGCGGTTCACGTTGATTGCAGGGTAGATGCGCTTCTCGGCCATGCGCCTGTCCAGATGGATTTCCATGTTGCCGGTGCCCTTGAATTCCTCATAGATCACGTCGTCCATGCGCGATCCGGTATCCACCAGCGCGGTGGCGATGATGGTCAGCGAGCCGCCTTCCTCGATGTTGCGCGCCGCGCCGAAGAAACGCTTGGGGCGGTGCAGCGCGTTGGCGTCCACGCCGCCGGTCAGCACCTTGCCGGATGAGGGAACCACGGTGTTGTAGGCGCGCGCCAGGCGGGTGATGGAATCGAGCAGGATCACCACGTCCTTCTTGTGCTCAACCAGCCGCTTGGCTTTTTCCAGCACCATCTCCGCAACCTGCACATGGCGGCTGGCCGGCTCGTCGAAAGTGGAGGCGACCACTTCGCCGCGCACGGTGCGGGTCATCTCGGTTACTTCTTCGGGGCGTTCATCGATCAGCAGCACGATCAGGGTCGCATCGGGATTGTTCGAGGAGATGGAATGCGCGATGTGTTGCAGCATCACGGTCTTGCCGGATTTCGGCGAGGCTACCAGCAGGCCGCGCTGGCCTTTGCCGATCGGCGCGACGATGTCGATGATGCGTCCGGTGATATTCTCTTCGGCCTTGATGTCGCGCTCGAGGATCAAAGGTACTGTCGGGAATAAAGGGGTGAGGTTTTCAAACAGGATTTTGTTCTTGGCGTTCTCGGGCGGTTCGCCGTTGACCCTGTCCACCTTGACCAGCGCGACATAACGTTCGCCGTCCTTGGGGGTGCGTATCTCGCCCTCGATCGTATCGCCGGTGTGCAGGTTGAAGCGGCGTATCTGGCTGGGGCTCACATAAATGTCATCCGGTCCGGCCAGGTATGAGGTGTCCGGCGAGCGCAGGAAGCCGAAGCCGTCCGGCAGGATTTCCAGCGTGCCGTCGCCGAAAATGCTTTCGCCTTTTTTGGCATGGCTCTTCAATAGCGCGAACATTACATCCTGTTTGCGCATTCGGTTGGCGTTTTCTATTTCATTGGCCGCGGCCATTTCAACGAGTTCGGTGACGTGCTTGGTCTTCAGGTCGGATAAGTGCATAGCGATGCGAGAGTGGTGATTGAAAGAAGGATGATTGGGGAAAGCTGAATGAAAGGGGTTGGTTCGGGTGAAAGATGTTCACCCGCATGGCCTAAGGACGTTCGTTTTTTATGTTTTAGTTACTTAAGGGACGAAGCTGGAGAGGCGATGCGGGTGTGACACTAAACGCTTTAAATGTGGCTGTCAATAAAAGCTGTTAATTGGGATTTTGACAATGCGCCGACCTTGGTGGCCGCGATGTCGCCGTTTTTGAACAGCATCAACGTCGGGATGCCGCGTATGCCGAACTTTGCCGGGGTTTGCTGATTCTCGTCGACGTTCAGTTTGGCGATGCTCAGGCGTCCGGCGTATTCTTTGGATATCTCGTCCAGTATGGGCGCGATCATGCGGCAGGGACCGCACCATTCGGCCCAGTAATCCACCAGAACCGGCAGGGGCGCCTGCAAAACCTCTGCGTCAAAAGTGGCGTCAGAAACATAATGTATGTGTTCGCTCATGGTTTAATCTCGCTTTGTGAGGGTTGGACGGGCGATGTGTGGGGATGTACCGCTGAATTTCAGACGGCATCCTAACCAAAAATGACCGTTCTGTGAAGTGAATTAATTCGCCTTTGCTCTGCTAGAATAGCGCGCCGTTGGTTATTGGGATGCCTTATGACTTATGTTGTATCCGAATCTTGCATCAAATGCAAATACACTGATTGTGTGGAAGTGTGTCCCGTGGACTGTTTCCGCGCGGGGCCGAATATGCTGGTGATCGATCCCGACGAGTGCATCGATTGTACGCTATGTGTGGCGGAATGTCCGGCAGAGGCGATCTATGCCGAGGATGACCTGCCCGAGAGCCAGCGGCATTTTATTGCACTGAATGCCGAATTGGCAAAGCAATGGAAGCCTATCGTCGAGAAACAGGATGCGCCTGCCGATGCGGACGAGTGGAAGGACGTTAAAGACAAGCTGAAACTTCTTGAGCGTTGACCTCCAAATTTCTTGATCGGGTAGCCAAACACATTCTGTCCTGCCATGCGCAGGACTTGCCCGATCTGCGCGGGGCAACGATCCTGTTGCCTAACTACCATGTTGCCCAGCCGCTGGCGCAGGCGTTAAGCGCGGCGGCGAAATGCTCCGTGTTATTGCTTCCGCGGATGATCACGCTCAACGACTGGGCGCTATGCGTCCCCTTCGATACTCCTGTCCAACCCGACACCCGGCGCATCACCGCCTTGTATCAGGCTTTGCGGGAACGGCGCTGGTTTGCCGATGCCGATCTGTGGAGTCTGTCGCGCGAATTGCTGGGTTTGATGGATGACCTGACGCGCCACCGGGTCGCCTTACCGGAATCTGCAGACGAATTTTCCCGGCAGCTTGCCGATGCATATCAGGCGCGCAGCGGGCAGTCCATGCAGTTCGAGGCGCGGGTGGTGCACGAGCTTTGGTATGCGATGGCGGCGGTAGAAGAACCGGACGGCGTGCGCGCTTATCAGCAGCGGCTGGCGCTGTTGGCAAAGCAGGTGGATGCGCCGTTATACATATTGCTTGCCTCTGATCTCGCGTCCCCGGAGCAGCATTTTCTCGAAGCCTGCTGTGCGCATGTTCCCGTCACGGTTTTCGATCTGCGTGAAATGGTTGCATTGGAACCGGGTTGCGCGGTGCTGCAAGCGCTTTCATCAGCCCTCACCCCAGCCCTGATGGAACCACTAGCCATTCGACTAGGCTGCCAAAAGACAGCAGCCAAGTCGCTGGTTATCTCCCGCCCGCGGGGAGAGCGAAGCGAGGGGGGCGAAGCCGAGCAAATCTCCTCCCCTCTCTCGCAGGCGGGAGAGGGGCCGGGGGTGAGGGGTGGTTTAACTTCCCTGCGCGATCAGGCAACCCGCCTGCGCGAACGCTATCCCGATGCCGCACTGACCCGTCGCCTGCGACTGTTCGGCGCGCACAGTCTGGAACAGGAGGCGCGCGCCGCCGAGGTGCAGGTGCGCCGCTGGCTGCTGGCGGGCAAACAGCACATAGCACTCGTCGCGCAAGACCGCCTGGTGGCGCGCCGGGTGCGCGCCCTGCTGGAGCGCGCCGGCGTGCTGGTGCGCGACGAGACCGGCTGGACGATTTCCACGCTTGCGGTCAGCACGGTGCTGATGCGCTGGCTGGATGCGCTGCAAGGCGATTTTTATTACCAGGATCTGCTCGACTTGCTCAAGTCGCCGTTCATATTTGCCGATCAACCGGCGCAGGAACGCAGGCAGGCCGTGTATCAACTCGAGCAGCTTGTGCGCAAGCACGGCGTAGCTTCTCACCTCGACGCATTTCTCGATCTGGCGCACGGCGAGGCCGGAGTGCAGACGGCGCTTGCGAGGCTGCGCCAGGCGGCGGAGTCATTGCGCAGAAACAGCGATACCCTGAGCGGATGGCTGCGCGCGCTGGATGAAAGCCTGTCCATACTCGGCGTATTGCAAGGCCTGGCTGCGGATGAGGCGGGCGCGCAGTTGTTGCATGCGCTGCAAACATGGCAGCAGGAACTGGCGGGGGATAACACACGTTTCAGCCGCACCGAATGGCGGCGCTGGCTGGCGCAGCAGCTCGATGAAAACACCTTCAGCGATAAATCCATCGATAGCCCTGTGATACTTACTTCGCTCGCATCCACGCGCTGGCGCGCGTTCGATGCGGTGCTGCTGCTGGGCAGCGATGCCGCGCATCTGCCCGGCACGGGCAACGGGAGCATGTGGTTCAACGATGCGGTGCGCAGCACGCTCGGTTTGCCGGCGCGCGAGGCGCACATGGCGCAGCAGCGCGATGACCTGCTGGCGCTGCTGGCCATGAACGACACCGTGCTGGCCACCTGGCAGGCCAGCAGAAACGCAGAAAAGAATCTGCTGAGTCCTTACCTCGAAATGCTGTGCGCGCTGCATCAACTGGCTTATGGCGATGATCTGGCAGACAAGGAATTGGCCGGAATGCTGGACGAAGCGCAGGTGCGCGCCGCAGAGTTTCCCTTGCCGGATGTGGCTGCGATGCCCGCACCCTGCGTGCCGCACAGCCTTATCCCGAACCGCATTTCGCCCAGCGGCTACAACAGCCTGGTCGCCTGCCCGTATCAATACTATGCGCGCCATATGCTGCACCTCAACGAACTGGACGAGGTGCGCGAGGGCGTGGAGAAGCGTGATTATGGCGAATGGGTGCATGACATCCTGCACCGCTTGCATCGTCAGTTTCCGGTACTCAACGAACACCCCCGTTCAGAATTGGAAACGGCGTTTCAGCACATCAGCAGCGAGGTGTTTGCGCCCGCGGTGGAACGCGACTATCTGGCGCGCGCATGGCTGCTGCGCTGGCAGCAGGCGATCCCGGCCTATCTGGATGCGCAGATGAAAAGCGAAGCGGAAGGCTGGCATTACCGGAGCGGCGAAGTGCCGTTTGAATTGCCATTGACCGATGATCTGACGATGCACGGGCGCATAGACCGCGTAGACGTGCAGACTGATGGTGCGGCGCGTGTGCTGGATTACAAGACGATGGATGCGGCCAGGCTGCGCAACAAGCTCAAGGAGGCGGGCGAGGATGTGCAACTTGCCTGCTACGCCCGCGTGTACGAGGCCGAGGATGCAGCATTCATCAGTATCGAAAAAGACAGCGTGGTCGCGGTCGCGCCGCCGCAGGATGTGCCGGAACTGGCGCAGGCCAGCATCGAGAGACTGCTGGCGGTGTTTGCGCAGATGCGTGAAGGCGCGGCGTTACCTGCACATGGCGTGGATGAAGTTTGTGCTTATTGCGAGATGCGCGGGCTGTGCCGCAAGCCGGAGTGGAATTCAGGAATCAGGAATCAGGAATCAGGAATCAGTCCCTCTCTCCCGCAGGCGGGAGAGGGGCAAGGAAAGAGTGCCGATGGATAACAAGATCGCCCTCGATCCCAAACATAGCGTCGTGGTGGAAGCCTGCGCCGGCAGCGGCAAGACCTGGCTGCTGGTGTCGCGCATCGTGCGCCTGCTGCTGGATGGCGTGAAGCCCGGCGAGATACTTGCGATCACTTTCACGCGCAAGGCTGCTCAGGAGATGCAGGCGCGGCTGCACGAGTGGCTGCATCTGCTTGCGGTGCAGGACGACGATAAAGTGCGGGAATTCCTGCGCGAACGCGCCATTGATGACATTGACGATGCCATGCTGGCCCGCGCACGCGGCCTCTACCGCGACGCGCTGCTGGCGCAACCGACCATCACCATCAGCACGTTTCACGGCTGGTTCATGCAGATCATCCAGCGCGCGCCGCTGAATGCCGGCATCCCGGTCGGCATGGCTTTGCTGGAACGCACGTCGGCGTTGCGCGATGAAGCGTGGCAGGCATTTTCCGGCAGCCTGCGTGCTGCGCCTGATGGCGAAACCGCGCAGGCCATGCAATGGCTGTTCGCCGAGCACGGCCTGTATAACACGCGTGCGCTGCTGGAGAATTTTGTGCACAAGCGCGCCGAGTGGTGGGCATACACGCAAGGTCAGAAAGATGCAGTGGCGTGGGCTATGGAGCAATTGCAGAACGAGTTTGAAGTGGCAGATATGGAGTTCGACCCGGTCGCGGACTGGGGCATGTGCGGCAACAGCGAGGAGATGCTGTTTGCGTTCATTGTTCAACTCGCCGGCAATGGCACCGGCCCTCAGAAAGCAAAGGCGGGAGAACTGGAGCAGGCGTGGACCGGTTCGAAGCCGGAAGCGCGTTTTGAAAAAGTGTGGCCGTTGCTGTTTACTCAAAAGGACGAGCCGCGCACCGGCAGTCCATTCAAGTCAACGGCAAAACAGAATGAGGGCGCGTTCCTGCACACCCGCAATGTGTTGCAGTCCAGCCTGCAAGGCGTGCGCGATGAACTGAACGAACTGGAAGCATTGCGCATGAATCAGGCCGCGCTGCATTGCGGCGCGGCGCTGCTGGAACACTATCAGGGATTGAAACTGCAACAGCAGCAGATGGATTTTACCGACCTGGAATGGCAGGTGTGCCGCATGCTCAACCAGAGCGATTGCGCAGAGTACATGCAGTACAAGCTGGATAGCCGCTACCGCCATGTGCTGCTGGACGAATTCCAGGACACCAACCCCTTGCAGTGGCAGATACTTCAGTCGTGGTTCGCCGCGTCGGCGGCAGTGGACTCGCGGCCCACCGTGTTTATGGTGGGTGATCCCAAACAATCCATCTACCGCTTCCGCCGCGCCGATGCGCGCCTGTTCGGCGAAGTGCGCGGATTCCTGGAACGCGAATTCAACGCGCATCACCTCATGCAAAACGAAACGCGGCGCAATGCCCCGGCAGTGCTGGATGCGGTGAACGGCGTATTCTCCTCGCATCCGGATGGCTTCGCGGATTTTGAGGAGCATGTTGCACATCATAAAGATTTGCCCGGTCGCGTCGAATGCTGCCGCTCACCAGAGGACAGAGGACAGAGGACGGAGGACAGAACGGGCAAATTTCCAGTGAATTTGAATTGCGTAATCCGCTCACTACACCGCGTGCCGAACAGCAAAGTGGCGCGCGGGAATTCGAGGCAGAGCAATTCGCAGCGCACATCGCCGACATCGCCGCGAACTGGAGCATCAATGAGAACGGCGCGGCGCGCCGCGCCGAATACCGCGACATCATGGTGCTGGTGCGCAAGCGCCTGCACCTGCGCGTGTACGAGCATGCTTTGCGCGCGCGCCGCATTCCTTTTCTGACCTCGCGCCGCGGCGGACTGCTCGACACGCTGGAGGCGGAAGACATCCAGGCGCTGCTGACTTTCCTGATCACGCCGTTTGCCGATCTCGAACTGGCGCAGGCGTTGCGCTCGCCGCTGTTCGCGTGCAGCGATGCGGATCTGATGCTGATTGCAGGGGCAGAGGATCGGGATCGAGGATCGAGGATCGGGGATCGAGGACCGAGGAGCGAGGAGCGTGAGGCCGGGGCAGAGGGGGTTTCTCAATCCTCAATCCCCGCTCCACTATCCTCCTGGTGGCAACGCCTGCAACACCTCGCTGATCCTTCGCCTGCGTTGCAACGCGCCACGGAGCTGTTGCAGCGCTGGCTCGCCCTCGCCGACAAGCTCCCCGTTCACGACCTGCTCGACCGGATATATTTCGAGGGTGACCTGCTGCATCGCTATGAGGCTGCCCTGCCTGCCGAGCTGCACGAAACGGTGCGCGCCAACCTGCAAGCCTTCATGGAGATCGCGCTCAATGTGGATGCCGGGCGCTATCCCAGCCTGCCGCGCTTCCTGGCCGAGTTGCGCGAACTGCGCACGGCGGAAAACGAATCGCCGGACGAGGGCAAGGTGAGCGAGGCCGGCAACGTGCTGCGCATCTACACCGTGCATGAGGCCAAAGGGCTGGAAGCGCCCATCGTCTGGCTGCTGGACGCCAACGACATGCAGCAGAAAGCCGACAGTTACAGCGTGCTGCTCGACTGGCAGCCCAACGCGCCCCACCCGGCGCATTTCTCCCTGTTCAGCGGCAAACGCGGGCGCGGCACAAAGCGCGCGCCTTATTTCGATGCCGACGAGGCTTATGCACAGCGCGAAGCAATGAACCTGCTCTACGTCGCCATGACCCGCGCGAAACAGGCGTTGATCGTGAGCGGCAACGGCAAGGACGAAGACAGGGAGGCAAACCGGAAGGCGCTATCGTGGTACGACCGCATCGCGGCAGTGGTGATCGAACAGCAGAATCCATTGGGTAGAAGCGGTTCTGCAGGAGTGGCTACAGCCGCGAACGACGATCGCCAGCAAGCTGGCTCCCACGATGAGATTTCACTGACGCAACTTATCCCCACCGGAAAACGCGCCGCCCGCAATACCATGCAGCAACAGCGCGGCATCTGGCTGCATGCGCTGCTGCAACACCTGGCCCCCTCCCTCAGTCCCTCCCCCGATGGGAGAGGGATGGAAGAGTTGCAACAACGTTGCGGCATTCCTCCAAACGAAATGGACGCGCTCTGGCAACAGGCGCAACGCCTGCTCAACTTGCCGCATCTCGCGCGCTTCTTCGATGCGCGGCAATATCGAAGCGCCGGTAACGAGATGCTCTACGTCAACGCAAAAGGCGAATTGAAACGCATCGACCGGCTGGTCGAGTTTGACAAAGAGGTGTGGGTGCTGGATTACAAGCTGGGCGATAGCGAAGACGCCTCGCGTTATCACGCGCAGATGCAGGAATACCGGGCTGCGATGCAATCGGTGTATGCGGGCAGGACGGTGCGCTGTGCCCTGATATTCGGCGATGGGCAAATGCTGGAAGGCTGATATGCCGGCAATTCCCGGAAACGGCGGCAGCCAGCCAGGAATACCGGCACTATCAGGCGTAAAGTTGACGCCGCTCAATGAATGCAAGCCGGATTGAATGTAGTATCTGGCGGCGTTTTAGTATTTTGTCTGCATAAATTCATATCCAAGGAGAACATAATGGAACATACCCTGCCTGCATTACCCTACGCCATGGACGCGCTGCAACCGCACATGTCAAAAGAGACCTTCGAATATCACTATGCCAAGCACCACCAGGCTTACGTGACCAACCTGAACAACCTGATCAAGGGTACCGAATACGAGAGCCTGAGTCTGGAAGCTATCATCAAAAAAGCGCCCGCCGGTGGTGTTTACAACAACTCCGCGCAAGTATGGAACCATAGTTTTTTCTGGAATTGCATGAAGCCGAACGGCGGCGGCGCTCCGGGTGGCGCACTGGCTGCCGCGATCAACAAGAAATGGGGCAGTCTGGATGACTTCAAAAAAGCTTTTCAGGCGTCCGCCGTCGGCAACTTCGGTTCCGGCTGGACCTGGCTGGTAAAAAAGGCGGACGGCAGTCTGGATATCGTCAACATGGGTGCGGCCGGAACTCCCTTGACCATAGGCGAAAAAGCCCTGTTGTGCGTGGACGTCTGGGAGCACGCCTATTACATCGATTATCGCAACCAGCGTCCCAAGTTTGTCGAAACCTTCCTCAATCACCTGGTCAACTGGGATTTTGTGGCGAAGAACTACGCCTGAAGAGGTTACATTAGGGCGCCTCTAAAAATTCAAAATCCTAAGCCAGGCAAGCCGCGAAATAAATTTTAGCGCGCCGCATATGTTTGATATGTAAGCGTTAAAATTTATTGAGCAACGCAGCATCGCGACGGAGTTTGGATTTTTAGAGGTGCCCATTACATAATCTCCGGGGATAACCGGGGATAATGCGCATGAAAGCGTTGACCTCCGGCGCGGATTGGATAAACTCCATTCACGGTTCGTTACCGGAGTCACTTACCTCATGTCTGAACACCAGGATGTCTTCGCTGCACTGAACGGCAAACTGCCATTGCCGGAAAAGATCGAGTACGTCCATGGCTTGTTGAAGGCGCGGTTTGATTTCATCGATCGGGTCTCGGTAGCGATCTATGAACCGAAAACCGATCTGCTGAAAACTTTCGTGCCTGGCAGTGGCGGCGAGAATTCATCGGCCTTGTATTCCGCCAAACTTGCCGATCTGGATTCGATGCAGGAAATTCTGAAGGCAGGCCGCCCGCGCGTGATAAACGACCTTGATATTTTCAACCACGTTCCCGCAGGGCACACGCGCCATATCGCCGCCCGGCAATACAAGTCCAGCTATACCATGCCGATGTACCGGAATGGGGATTTTTTCGGATTTTTGTACTTCAGCTCTCACCGCAAGAATGTTTTCAAAGAGAAGGTCTTGCATTATCTGGACATGGTGGGGCATCTGCTGTCGTTGCTCGTGATCCATGACATGTCGACAACGCGAAGTTTATTGGCAATCGTCAAAACGGCCGCGAACATGACAGAGCATCATAATCTCGACACGGGAGCGCATCTTGACCGGATGTCGAACTATGCGCGCCTGATCGCCAGAGAAGTGGCAAGGAAATATCATCTTGACGATGAGCTGGTGGAGCACATTTTCCTGTTCTCGCCGTTGCATGACATAGGAAAGATCGGCATATCCGACACCATCCTGCTCAAGCCCTCCAGATTGACCGACGCTGAATTCGACACCGTGAAATCACACGCCTCCAAAGGCGGGGAGATCATAGACATGATGCTGGGAAATCTCGGTCTGGCCGAATTCCCGCATGCGGAGATTCTGCGCAATATTGCGCTTTATCACCACGAGGCGATCAATGGCAGCGGATACAACGGAATGATGGACGAAGATATCCCGATCGAGGCAAAGATCGTTGCGGTAGCGGATGTATTCGATGCGCTGACCAGCAGCCGCCCATACAAAGAAGCATGGAGCAACGAAAGGGCATTCATGTTTTTGCGCTCCATGGCGGGCACCAGGTTTGATATTGATTGCGTGGCTGCATTGATAAATTGCCGTGATGAAGTCGAAGATATCCAGAAGAGATTCAAAGAGGACACCATCGGTTGACAGGCCGTAGATTATGAACCCCATCCTCGTCTTTGACATTGAAACCGTGCCGGATATCGCCGGGTTGCGCGCGCTGCACGGGCTGGATGCGCGCGTCAGCGATGCGGAGGTGGCGGAAATGGCCTTTCAACTGCGCCGCCAGAAGACCGGCAGCGATTTTTTGCCGCATCATCTGCAGCGCGTCGTGGCGATATCCTGCGCGCTGCGCGAGGGCGACAATTTCCGCGTCTGGTCGCTCGGCGGGTTGGAAGAGGATGAGGGCTCGATCATCCAGCGGTTTTTCGACGGCATCGAAAAATACACCCCGCAACTGGTGTCATGGAACGGCAGCGGCTTCGATCTGCCGGTGCTGCATTATCGCGGCCTGATCCACGGCGTGCAGTGCGCGCGCTACTGGGACATGGGCGAAGACGACAAGGAATTCAAATGGAACAATTACATCAGCCGCTACCATTCGCGCCATATCGATCTGATGGACTTGCTGGCGATGTATTCCGGACGCGCCAACGCGCCATTGGATGAAATCGCCAAACTGGTCGGTTTCCCCGGCAAGCTCGGCATGGACGGCAGCAAGGTGTGGGACGCGTATCAACAGGGCAAGCTGGACGAGATCCGCAACTATTGCGAAACCGATGTGGCAAATACTTTTCTGGTATTCGCGCGCTTCCAGATGATGCGCGGCGTGCTGACTCGCGCGCGCTATCAAAAGGAATGCGAGTTGGTGCGCAGCACATTAGGCAAATCCGACGAGCCGCACTGGAAGGAATTTCTGGCCGCATGGCCTGAGCCGAAAAAATAATAGTCCACACCGTTCGCCCTGAGCTTGTCGAAGGGTGTATTTAAAATGCCCACAGAAAACAGAGTAACAATCGAGTCCCTCGACCAGGAAGGCCGCGGCGTGGCGCACGCCGACGGCAAAGTGGTCTTCATCGAAGGCGCGCTGACCGGCGAGACAGTCAGCTATAGCTCCTATCGCAGGAAGCCTTCGTTTGAACAGGCGCAAGTCACCGGGATACACAAGGCATCTTCGATGCGCGTGCAGCCGAAGTGCACGCATTTCGGCGTGTGCGGAGGATGTTCCATGCAGCATCTCGATGCCGTCGCGCAAGTCGCAGTCAAGCAGCGCATTCTCGAAGACAGCCTGTGGCATATCGGCAAAGTGAAAGCGGAAACCATCCTGCCGCCGATCCACGGGCAGACATGGGGTTATCGCGAACGCGCGCGCATTTCGGTCAGGCACGTGATCAAAAAGGGCAAGACACTGATCGGTTTTCACGAAAGGCGCAGCAGCTTCGTCGCCGACATGCAGAGCTGCGAAATCCTTACGCCAAAGATCTCCGCGCTGATCCTCCCGCTGGCGGAGCTGATCGGCGGCCTGTCTATCCGGGATAAATTGCCGCAGATTGAAGTGGCGGTCGGCGAGCATGTTGATGTATTGGTGTTGCGCGTGCTGGAACCGCTTTCAAGCGAAGATGAAGCGGCGCTGCGCGCCTTTGCCGACCAGCACGAAATTCAATTCTGGCTGCAATCCGGCGGGCCGGATACCTTTGTTCCGTTCCATCCGCTGAACGCGCCGCAACTTTCCTACAGCCTGCCTGAATTCGGCATCATTATGCCGTTCGCGCCGAGCGAATTCACCCAGGTGAACAGCGCGATGAATCGCGTGATGGTCAGCCGCGCGATGCGACTGCTTGATCCCCAGCCGGGCGAACGCATCGCCGATTTCTTCTGCGGCCTGGGCAACTTCACTCTGCCGATCGCGCGTAGCGGCGCGCAGGCGCTGGGCATCGAAGGCAGCGCCGCGCTGGTGGCACGCGCCAGACAGAATGCCGCCCATAACGGCCTCGATAAAGACTCCCTCTCCCTTCGGGGGAGAGCTTGCGAGGGGGCAGGTGGGGAGGGGGCAGCAGAATTTGCCGCGATGAATTTGTTCGAGATGACGGAAGAGGCCTTTGCACTGCTTGGAAGATTCGACAAGGTATTGATCGATCCGCCGCGCGATGGCGCGGTCGAGTTAGTCAAATCATTGGGTGGCGAATATGCCCCGCGCCGTATCGTGTATGTCTCGTGCAGTCCCGCCACGCTGGCGCGCGATGCCGCTGAACTGGTGCAGCGCGGCTATGTGTTGAAATCCGCCGGGGTGATGAACATGTTCCCGCATACTTCGCATGTCGAATCGATTGCGGTGTTCGCCAAATCATGAGCCGCTACGATGATCTTGTTGCCGAAGCGCTTACGCGCGTGAGAGAGACCATGCCGTGGGACTTGAGCCGTTTACTCGCATCGGGCGGCAAACCAATCTTGCTCGATGTGCGCGAACCGGCAGAGTTTGCGTTGCTGCGCATCCCCGGTTCAATCAATGTGCCGCGGGGCGTATTGGAGCAATCGTGTGAGTGGGATTACGACGAAACCGTGCCGTTGCTTGCCGCCGGCCGTGAATTGGAAATCGTGGTGATCTGCCGCTCCGGCAAACGCTCGGCGCTTGCCGCCGACGTGATGTTGCGCATGGGCTTTACCAGCGTAATCTCGCTCAAGACCGGCGTGCGCGGCTGGAACGATTACGAGCAGCCGCTGGTGGATGCAAACGGCGACGCGCTGGATGCGGATGCCGCGGATGCGCTGCTTGCGCCGCGCCTGCGCCCAGAGCAGCGCAAGCCAAAAATAGCGTGAAGCGAAAAAAAGGCGGCCAGACGGCCGCCTTTTTGCTTTGATGCTGAGATAACCGTCGCGAGCAGGTGTTATCAGTCCCGTTCGCCGCTGAATGCCATCAGCAGGCTCAGCAGATGGATGAACAGGTTATAGATGTTCAGGAACAACCCCAGCGTCGCCATCACGTAATTGGTTTCGCCGCCATGCACGATCCGGCTGACATCGAACAGGATGTAGGCCGAGAAGATCAGCACCGCGATCGAGGAGATGGTCAGCGACAAGGCCGGTATCTGGAAGAACAGGTTTGCCAGCGAAGCGACGACCAGCAGGATCAGGCCGATGAACAGGAACTTGCCCATGAAGCTGAAATCTTTTTTGGTGACGGTGGCGATGGTTGCCAACGAGAAAAAGATGATCCCGGTTCCGCCGGCGGCCATGCCGACCAGTTGCGCGCCGTTCCTCAGGTGCAGCGCAACTTGCAGGATCGGGCCGAGGAGCACGCCTGCCACGAAAGTGAATCCAAGCAACGCGACGATACCCCACACGCTGTTGCGCAACGCGCCAACGGCGAACATCAGTCCCATCATCGCGCCGAACATCAGCAGCGAGGACATGATCGGGCTTGCTGCCATGAAAGAGAAGTTGGCGGACATGCCGATGAGCGCGCCGATCACTGTCGGGATCATGGTCAGAGCCAGCATCATGTAGGTATTGCGCAGCACTTTGTTCTGCGCGGACGCAACGGTGACGGCTTGCGTTGCGGGTTGGTATTCGTATTCCATGTATAACCTCCTAAAAGTTGTGCTTTAAGCAGACAGCGCGAGTAAGACTAGCGAAGTTTGGAGAAAGTTTCAATCATTTGCTCAAATGGCGGAGGGCGTGAGATTCGAACTCACGAAGGGCGTGAACCCTTGCCAGTTTTCAAGACTGGTGCCTTCAACCGCTCGGCCAGCCCTCCGGTAGTTTAATACTCGGAACTGTTGCCAGTTCCTTGAGGCCGCGCATTTTGGACTAATTCCAATACAAGAGCAAACGTGTATTTTGTAGGGCGGGTCACACCCGCCGGATCAAGCCTGTTACAAGAGAATTAAAATGGCACGCCCAGCTATTGCTTGGCCGATGGTGCATGGCGGGTGTGACCCGCCCTACCGCCGAAGACACTCGTTATCCCGGATAATCGTCAGGCTCGCACGCAGTCCGCCCAATTGTTCGGCGTTTCATAGAGGCGTATCCGCTCAAGGCGCAGATGATTGCCGTAGATGTCCTGATAGGCCGGATCCAGGATGTCGAAGGCGGCCTGCGCGAGATTTTCTGCTGTGGGCACGACATCGAGGATGACGGTCTTGTGATCCGGCAGGGTCGCAAGAAAGTCGCAAACCTGTTTGTCGCCGCGATATACCAGAAAGGCGTGATCCCACGCGTCCACCAGTTGTTCCCCGGCGATGCGTTTGACATCGGTGAAGTCCATCACCATGCCTTGTTCCGATAGTCCATCGCGGGTGATGATGTCGCCGGACAGGGTGATCTCGATGGCATAGCGGTGCCCGTGCAGGTGCTTGCATTGGCTTTTGTGGCTGGGGATGCGGTGTCCGGCGTCGAATTCAAGGCGGCGGGTGATGAACATGTCGGTCGCGGTCAGTTTGTAAGTGGCACGGATTATAGCGCAGTAGGATGGGTTGAGCGCAGCGATACCCATCATTCCACGTTATCAAATCGATGGGTATCGCTGCGCTCCACCCATCCTACGAGCTCCCGGTTCGTCATTCCGGCCCCCGCCGGAATGACGGGAATTTTTGAATGAGGCGGATGAATTCATTTTGTGCATGTTCATCCTGTGCCTTGCCGTAGCGCAGCGCGCTGTAGCGCGCGGCGAGACCGTGCATGAGATCGGCAAGTTCCGGGCGCGCGGCGGCGATGCGCGCGGCATAGTCCTGCGCGCCTTCATGCGCGGCGCGCGGCAGCCCCGCCTTCGCTAGCTTGCGGCATAGCCTGAGCCATGCCGTCTGCACTTTGTCCGTCTCGCGGGCAAAAAGATGGCGCAGCATGAACAGCGCGAACAGCGCGATCACCAGCCCTACGCCGGCCATCATGTTCAGCGCGATCTTCTTCCAGGTGATGGACTCCATGCCGAGGCGCGTCAAAAATGCGAACTGGCGTTCGGAGTCGTAGCCCAGCACCCATTGATTCCACTGATTGGCGAGCGTGTCCCAGTTCAGGCGCAGGTTGCGCAGCCACTGCGGCGGGTTGCGCGCCATGAATGGCAGGGCGGCATTGTCCGACAGAGCGGCTGACAGGCTGCCTTGCAGCCGCGCCGGGGCGATGGCGCCGGTCGGATCGACGCGAACCCAGCCTTGTCCCGCCAGCCAGACCTCGGCCCAGGCATGGGCATCCGATTGGCGCACGATGTAGTAGTTGCCGTAGTCGTTGAATTCGCCGCCCAGATAGCCGGTCACCACGCGCGCGGGGACGTTCGCGGCACGCATCAGGAACACAAATGTGGAAGCGTAGTGTTCGCAGAATCCCTGCCGGGTCTCGAACAGGAAATCATCCACGCTGTTGACGCCGAGCAGCGGCGGTTCGAGCGTGTATTGAAAACCCTGTTGCCTGAAATATGAAAGAGCGCTGCCGACCAGAATTTCATCAATTCCCGCAAGGGATCGATTGCCACCTCTCCCATTCCCCCCTTCCAACTTCCCCCCGGTGGGGGGAAGGGCGATCGCTCCCTCTTCCTTCGGGGGAGGGTTGGGGAGCGGCTTCGGCTTGGCTGCGCCACCCGGCGGCAAGTTGTTGCGCGCGCGGATTGAATTGCTTCGGCAATTCCAGAGCACGCTGGATCTGCCGCGCCGCTTCCTGCACATTGGCGCGATAAACCAGATTCGAGCGCGCCGTGTAGCGCAGCCTTTTATTGACCGGCTCTTTGCTCAGCATGCGAAAATCGTAACTGAGGGTGGCCGGCACGGAGATGTTGTCAGGCATGTCGAGCACGAACAGCCATTTCTTGTTATGCGGCTCAATCGTGACTGCATAATCGATCTGTTGATCGAGACCGGTGAATTCCGGGGTTTTGGTGAGCGTGGTTTTGCCGGGAGTCCCCACTTTTCCAGGAGTCCAAGTCCGCCCGTCGAATTCCCATAGCACCGGCCCGCGCCAGTACATCTGATTGCGGGAAGGAACCTTGCCGGCATAGCTGACGCGAAACGCCACCGCGTCCGACAGGCTCAAACGGCTCAGGCTGCCCGGTGACATTTCCTCATCCAGTCCGCTGCTTGCAAAAGCGTCCTGCGGCAATCCCCACAGCGGTCCTTCAACGCGCGGAAACAGCACGAACAGGATCAGCATCAGCGGAATTGCCTGCATCAGCAGAATCGCGGCGATGCGCAGCCGCGGCTTGAGCGCGATGCTTTGCGCCTGCAGGTGTATCCAGGCCGTGACGATGACCATCAAGGTAACGAGCAGGTACAGCGCGGTGGGGATGCTCTGCGAATAGAAAAAGTTGGTAATGATGATGAAGCAGGCCAGATAGATAACCACCATCGCATCGCGCGCCGCGCGCAGCTCCATGAGCTTGAGCGCGGCGAGCAGCATCAGCAGTGTGACACCGGCCTCGCGCCCGAACAGGGTGCGAAATTCGATGATGATCCCGGCGGTGCCGGCGAAAGTGAGCAGCAGCAACAGCCAGCGTTTTGGCAGCGGGTCGCCGCTGTAAGTGAGCCAGGCGCGCCACAACAATAACGCGCTGCACAATGCGCTGACCCATAGCGGCAGATGGCCGGCGTGCGGCGCGATGACCATCAGGATGGACAGCAACAGGCCGTAGATGAGGGGTTTGTTCATTTCCCTCTCCCCAACCCCTCTCCCACAAGTGGGAGAGGGACTTGTTTTGCTCCCCTCGCCCACTTGTGGGAGAGGGGCGGGGGGAGAGGGTCGTTTTGTTGCGGCAAATTAAACAACGCAATTCTTCGCAGGCATTCATCGCGATGCGCGATGCCATTGCTGCCTGGCAATTCGCCATCCGGCAGGCGCAGCCCATAGCGCAATCCCTGCGCTTCGGCATCCAGCACCCAGCGCGTCATGCGCGACAACTTTTCTTCTTCGCTGCGATCCGGCGCATCGGAAATATCCAGCCACAATTCTTCGCCGAGCGGTGTAGTGAATTGCTTCACCTGTAATCCGCGTTCACGCGCATAGGCCTTCCAGTCTATGCGCGGCAAGGCATCGCCCGCGATGTATTTGCGCAATCCGGCGAAATCATCGTCCCCGGTCATGCTGCGCTTGCCTGCGCCGTCCGGCGAGCCGCCTATGGGCAACGGAGCATCCTTCAATGGTTTTGGATAGATCAGGCAGCGCGTATCGAAATGCAGATACGACCAGGCGTAAAACAGGCCGAGCGGGAATTCGGTGTACAGCGTCAAACGGCCGGTTTGCAGCCAGCCGCGCCGTGTTGTGGTTACCGGAAAAGCGACCTCGGTATCCTGTTGCGCGGGCGCATCGAACTGTAGGGGCGTCCGTCCGTCAGCCAAAATCGATCCGCCGGTCTGCACCAGACAAAGCTGATAACGCGACAAGTTGCTGCGATTGTTGAAGTGCAGAATGAATTGCGCAACTTCCCCGCAGAACACCGGCTCTGCACGACCCGCGCGTATTTCAAGATAAGCCAGATTACGAAATGCGTGCAGCATCGACATCACCGCCATCATCGTCAGCAGAAAGGTCAGCACATAACCGAGGCTCAGGTTGTAGTTGATGTCACCGAGCAGCATCAGCACCAGCACAAATGCGAGCATGAAGCCCTGCCTGGTGGGGATGATGAAGATGCGGCGCTGCGTGAGCGTGACTGTGCCGGTCTCGACGGTACGGCGGAATGCCCATGAGCGGAATTTCTGTTTGAGTGCATTCAGCACGGTTTTGTCTGAATTGAATGAAGTGTTGGAAATGTTTATGGATGCTACCGGATTCGAGAGCATGCGGGAATAGTATGCGTGACAGTATGCGTAATTCCATTTCTCGATCAATAGAGCAATATCGTAGGGC
>Ga0154718_1138_pt1 | contig 17607 bp, 24 predicted proteins | sample Rifle2008BG16ft_FD_105726 | JGI IMG/M metagenome (GOLD analysis project Ga0154718, IMG submission 105726) | Betaproteobacteria bacterium RBG_16_56_24
CGAGTGAGTATTTCGATATGCCGCGCGCCCAATTTGTAAAGATCATGGGAATGTCACCTGCGACTGCTGAACGTAAGATAAAAAGTGGCAGTTTGCTCGGCCCAATCGAATCCGAACGTCTTGAACGCTTGGCCATCATCGAAAACCAGGCAGAGAAAGTCTTTGGTGATGCGGGAAAAGCCAAGAACTGGTTGATGCAAAAAAATCTTGCTCTGGGCGATACGCCTCTATCGATGCTGGACACCGAAACAGGCGCCGGTGAAGTCAGGAAGGTGCTGGGATCCATCGCCTATGGTGGGGTTGTGTAGGACACACCTCTAATAATCCAAACTTCGTCGCGATGCTGCGTTGCTCAATAAATTTTACCGCTTACATATCATACATATGCGGCGCCCTAAAATTTATTTCGCGCCTTGCCTGGCTTAGGATTTTGAACTTTTAGAGGCGCCCTGTAATGCTTGCCTGGCGTATTGCCAAAAAAAAGTATGCACTTGATCGAACAGGCATTGGGGCACGCACATACGGCGGGAGGTGGAATACACCAGGTGTGGCAGTCATCTATGCTGGCATGACACCTGAAATATCGGCCATGGAAACGTTAGTGCATGCCGGTGACATATTGCCAGTTGATTTGGTGCTGGTAAGAATAGATTTACCGGACGATGAAAGGCTGTATTGTCGTTGTTTGGTAGCCGATCTGCCTTCTGGATGGGACAATCTCCCCGGTTCCACGGTAGCAGTAGAATACGGCAATGCATTTATTAATGCAGGCACTCACCTTGGAATGATCGTTCCGTCAGTGGTAATGCCGGAAGCCAGTAATATCATTATCAATCCAAACCACGCTACATTTTCAAATGCAGGCATGACAGTCATTCGACCCTTCGAATTTGATTCCCGATTACGCGGCGATTAGTTGTTCTAATTCCATTTCTCGATCAATAGAGCAATCGTAGGGCGGGTCACACCGGTGCCGGGACAAAAGTTTTTCGTACCCGCCGTTGAACGGGATAACGAGGTGGGTTGATGAATGATGCTGAAATGGCGGGTGTGACCCGCCCTACAAAAGTCACGTTTGATGTAGAAATGGAATAAGGCATAGAAACAGGCCAGCCTTCATAGGCAGAAAACTCCCTTGCAATTTTAGGGTTGGGTTCAAGCTGCCTCTACTTCATGTGATGGTAGCTGACCACCACGGAAAGAAAGATACAAGGTTGAGTTACACCCGCCGTCATCTACTATGGCGGGTGGGACCCGCCCTACAGACCATCTATTCCTTCATAGCGACAGAAATCGTATCCATAGGTGCGCAAGCTTGCAGCAACGTTGTTCAATGCCCGGGAACGCGCCGCAAGGCGCGTTTTTCTTTGGGGCTGTATAATCCGCGCTCTTTACGCGGCTGTGCCGCGTTTTACCTTTTGAAGGTTGCATGATTAGAAAACTCCTCAAGCGGGTATTGGGCAAGCCTGCCAAATCCAAGCCGGTCGATAATGCCGAAGTGATCCCGTTTTCCGTGCACAAGGTGGGACGTGATCAGATCAGTTACGGCGCCCAGAAGGTCACCGATGGCCTGCAGGAAGCCGGCTATGAGGCCTATGTGGTGGGCGGTGCGGTGCGCGATCTTCTGCTCGGACGCACGCCGAAGGATTTCGATGTGGCGACCAGCGCCACGCCGGAAGAGGTGCGCCGCGTGTTTCGCCGCTCGCGCATCATCGGCAGGCGTTTTCAGCTGGTGCATGTGATGTTCGGCGAGGAAGTGGTGGAAGTATCCACCTTCCGGAGCCTGATCGAGGCCGAGGATGCGCAGACCGACGAGCATGGACGCCTGTTGCGCGACAACCAGTTCGGCGACCAGGAGCAGGATGCGGCGCGCCGCGATTTCACCGCGAACGCGCTGTTCTACGATCCGTACACGCAGGAGATCTACGATTACCACGGAGGTTTTGCGGATACCCGCAAGCATCTGTTGCGCATCATCGGTGATCCCGAAGTGCGCTACCGCGAAGATCCGGTGCGCATGCTGCGCGCGGTGCGCTTGTCCGCCAAGCTCGGCATCACTCTGGATGCCGCGACTGCCGCGCCTATCGCCCGGATGAAAGAGCTGCTCGACAATGTGCCGAAGGCGCGTTTGCTCGACGAGGTGCTGAAGATGCTGCTGTCCGGCCACTCGGTGGAATGCATCCAGCAGTTGCACAGGATGAATCTGCATCACGGTCTGTTGCCGCTGCTGGATGTGATCATGGAGCAGCCGATGGGCGAGAAATTCATCATGCTGGCGCTGCGCAATACCGACGAGCGCATCAGCCAGGACAAGCCGGTCTCGCCCGCGTTCCTGTTTGCGGCATTGCTCTGGCACGAGGTGCTGGCGGCGTGGAATCAGCGATTGCAGCAGGGCGAGCGCCCGGTGGGCGCGATGCATGCGGCGATGGATGAGGTGCTGGCCAAACAAAGGGCGCAGCTCGCCATTCCGCATCGGGTGGACGCGGTGATGAAGGAGATATGGTTGATGCAGCAGCGTCTGGAACAACGCTCCGGACAACGCCCGTACCGCCTGCTGGAACAGCCGCGCTTCCGCGCCGGCTACGACTTTCTACTGCTGCGCTGCGCCAGCGGAGAAGTGGATGATCAGCTCGGGCTGTGGTGGGATGAGTTTCAGGACGCCGGCGACGAGCGGCGCGCGGAAATGCTGCAACCGGAACAATCCGGAGAAAAGAAGCGCCGCCGCAGGAAGCGCAAAACCCCCCATGCGTCCGGAGCGGATGAGCCGATAGTTGAAGGCACGATTATTGATGAGCCGGAAGCGTAATGCCACACGTCGCCTTCATCGGATTAGGCAGCAATCTGGAAGACCCGCCCAGCCAGTTGCAAAGCGCTCTTGCCGCAATTGAAAGGTTACCTGGCACGCGGTTGCTGGGACAGTCTGCGCTGTACCGTGGCGCGCCTCTGGGCTATCCGGATCAGCCGGATTTCGTGAACGCGGTGGCGAAGATCGCTACGGAACTAACGCCGCAGGCGTTGTTGCAGGCGCTGCTGCAGATCGAGCACAGCCACGGACGCGAGCGCACCTTTCGCAACGCGCCGCGCACCCTGGATCTGGATATATTGCTGTACGGTGATGTGCAACTGCATGAACATGGTTTGACCATCCCGCACCCGCAGATGCACCTGCGCGCGTTCGTGTTGCAGCCCTTGCTGGAGATTGCGCCGGATGCGAGCATCCCCGGGATAGGCCGGGCCGATGCGGCGCAACTAAAATGCCAGAATCAAATATTGGAGCGTCTTGCAGATGAGTGTCTCTAGGAATTTCAGGTTCCGTCATTCCCGCGAAAGCGGGAATGACGAATGATTAGAGGTATCGAATGTGGTTTGATCGCTATCGTTATATCGTCGTGGAAGGGCCGATCGGAGCCGGCAAGACCAGCCTCGCGCGGCGTCTCGCGGAGCATATCGCCGCTACGACGCTGCTGGAAAAACCCGAGGAGAATCCTTTTCTCGCCCAGTTCTACAAGGACCCGCCGCGCTATGCGCTGGCAACCCAATTATTTTTTCTTTTCCAGCGCGGCAACGAAGTGCGCGACCTTGCGCAGATGGATATGTTCCGCGAGAGCACTGTGGCGGACTATATGCTCGACAAGGACCCGTTGTTTGCGCGCATCAATTTGAACGACGAAGAGTTTGTGCTGTATCAGCAGATATATCGCAATCTGCAATTCCAGGCGCCCGTGCCGGACCTGGTGATCTATCTGCAGGCTGCGCCGGAAACGCTGGCGGAACGCGTGCGCCGCCGCGCTCAACCCTATGAGACAGGCATCAGCGAGGATTATCTGCTGCGCCTGTCACAGGGCTACAGCGATTTCTTCTATCATTACAGCGCGGCGCCGGTGTTGATGGTGAACAACGAGCATCTGAATTTCTTGGAAGGAGATGACGACTTCAACTTGCTGCTGCAGCGCATCGAAAAGATGCGCGGACCGCGCGAGTTTTTCAGTAGAGGATAGTTCGACTTCGCAAGCGCACCCTACAGAATCTTTATCGTTCGTAACACAAATTGGAATAACAACCCTGATGAGAACCACATTGACCAAATTGCAAGCCATGCGCAGCAAGGGCGAAAAGATCGCCGCGCTGACCTGCTATGACTCAAGCTTCGCCGCGCTGCTCGAAGCGCAGGGTGTGGACGTGCTGCTGGTCGGCGATTCGCTCGGCATGGTGTTGCAGGGACACGAGACCACCCTTCCGGTCACGCTGGACGACATGGCATACCACACCGGATGTGTGGCGCGTGGCTCGAAGCAGGCTTTCATCATCAGCGACATGCCGTTCGGCACGTTCCAGATCAGCCCGCAGGAAGCCTTTGCCCATACCGCGAAATTGATGGTGGCGGGCGCGCAGATGGTCAAACTGGAAGGCGGCGCGGCGATGGCCGAAACGGTGCGCTTTCTCACCGAACGCGGCATCCCGGTATGCGGGCACGTCGGACTGACCCCGCAATCGGTGCATCAACTGGGCGGCTATCGCGTGCAGGGCAAGGAATCCGCCGCCGCGCAGAAATTGCTGGAGGATGCGGCGGCGCTCGAACAGGCCGGCGCGGGAATGATCGTGCTGGAAGCCATGCCCGCGCTGCTGGCCGCAGAGATCACCGCCGCGCTTTCCATCCCCACCATCGGCATCGGCGCGGGCGCGGAATGTTCCGGCCAGGTGCTGGTGCTGCACGACATGCTGGACATCTATCCGGGCAGGAAGGCGCGCTTCGTGAAGAACTACATGCAGGGCGCGGACAGCATCGCGGATGCAGTGGCGCGCTACGTGCGCGAGGTGAAGGCGGGCGCGTTTCCAGCGGCGGAGCATAGCTTCTGACAATTACTCCAGCACTCCCTCTTCCCTTGTGGGAGAGGGTGGGGGAGAGGGGGCGGTCAAAATCAACTTCGCCGGGGGTTGCCCGGCAGCAAGCTGCTTTCTTTTGCTTCGCCAAAATAAAGTAGCCAAAGACAACGAAGTTTTCCCATTACGGACATCCGGATCGTTTGCATCTTTCATTTATCCTTACTATAATTAAAAACGTAAGGATTAAAGGAGATATTGATGATTACCACTGATGCAACTCTGACCAGCAAGGGGCAAACCACCATTCCTAAGGAAATTAGAGATGAGCTTGGAATGAAACCCGGAGACAGGATGACATTTACATTGATGCCGGACGCAACCGTAGTCATGCGTGTAAAGAACAAAAGCATTTCCGATTTGGCTGGCACTCTTTACAAGAAGGGACGTAAACCTGTTCCAGTTGAGCAACTATCCCGCTAATGCTTGGCATCGACACAAACATCCTTGTTCGTTTTCTGGTGCAGGACGATGAAGCGCAGTTTGAGAAAGCTCGCAAGCTGATCAAACGTGAAGTTTCGGCGGGGAATCGCGTGTTCGTTAACCAGTTGGTGCTTATGGAAACAGAGTGGGTTTTACGTAGCCGATACTCTGTGCCAAAGAATCAAATTATCGAAGCCATTTCTGGTTTGCTGGATGCCAACGATGTCCTATTTGAAGATGAGCCCGCAATCGAAGAAGCCATTTTCATCTGGAAAGAATCCACCGCCGACTTTGCTGACTGTCTGATTGGTGCAACAAATCGGCGGCTAGGATGCCGAGCTACGGCGACGTTTGATTTGAAGGCATCGAAACTGCCGAGTTTCATTGCCACATAGCAACCTAATGCCCGCTTCACGGCAAGCATCTTGCCAGGGTGACTGAGCGCTCCGTGCCGTAACCGTAACTTCAGTTGGTAATCCCGCTTTAAGAAATTGATTAAGGAGATTTACACAGCAGACAGTTAGTTAGGCGACATATATGCCAATAGTAAAAATCGTTGCTTAAGCCGAGGCGTCGTTGTAGGAGCACTGCAACAGCTAATTTTAAAGACAATATTTATGCAACTAATCCCCACCATAGCTGAACTGCGCGCGCGACTAACGAACGAGCGCGCCATCACCTTTGTACCGACGATGGGCAATCTGCATGAGGGTCATCTCGATCTGATGCGCCTGGCCCGCGAGCATGGCGACTGCGTGGTGGCGAGCATCTTTGTGAATCCGCTGCAATTCGGCCCGAACGAGGATTTCGACAAATACCCGCGCACGATGGAAGCGGATTGCGCCAGGCTGAAAGGGCTGGCGGATGCGGTGTTCGCGCCTTCGGTCAACGAAATGTACCCCGCTCAGCAGACCGTGTTCGTCGAGCCGCCGGATATCGCTAACGAGTTGTGCGGGGCAACCCGCCCCGGGCATTTCCGTGGCATGGCGACGGTGGTGCTGAAACTGCTCAACATCGTGCAGCCGCAGGTCGCGCTGTTCGGCAAGAAGGATTACCAGCAACTACACATCATTCGCCAGATGGCCGCGCAGTTGAATCTGCCGGCACGCATCATCGGCGGCGAGACGGTGCGCGCGGCGGACGGCTTGGCGCTCAGTTCGCGCAACCAGTATTTGAGCGAGGCAGAGCGCGGCGAGGCGGTTTTCCTGTTTCGGACATTGCAAAGTCTGCGCCAGAAGATTCTGCTGGGCGAGCGCAATTTTGAACAATTGCAGCAACAAGGCGTCGAAGCGCTTGCCGCAAGAGGTTGGGTTGTGGATTATGTGGCGGTGCGCAGCCAGTCCGATCTACGTCCCGCTTCCGGGTCGCAGCGGGAACTGGTGATACTGGCCGCGGCCAGGTTGGGCAATACCCGCTTGCTGGATAATATCGAAGTTTGTCTTGCTGGTTGAGTACTATATAATCCGCGCCGTCCAGAACAGGAGAAATTCCATGCAAAGAATCATGCTTAAAGCCAAGCTGCACCGGGTGCGCGTCACGCACTCCGAGTTGCATTATGAAGGCTCCTGCGCGATCGACGACGATTTGCTGGATGCCGCCGACATCAGGGAATATCAGCAGATAGATATTTACAACGTCAACAATGGCGAGCGCTTCAGCACCTATGCGATGCGCGCGCAACGCGGCTCCGGCGTGATTTCCGTGAATGGCGCCGCCGCGCACAAGGCCAACCCGGGCGATATCCTGATTATCGCCAGTTACGCGATGTATACCGAACTGGAACTCCAGAAATACCACCCGCAACTTGTTTATGTGGATGAGCACAACCGCGTTGTTGCGCAGAGGGACAGGATTCCCGTCCAGGCCGCTTGATTCTGCCGAGGCGCCAATGGATCTGAAAGAAACCTGCCTGGAGTCGGCGGTAATGTATGAGGGCAATTTCATACAAGTGCGCAAGGACAGCGTGCGATTGCCGGATGGCGGGGTGAGCAGCCGTGAATACATCACACACCCCGGCGCGGTGGCTGTTCTGGCGATGCTGGACAACGGCAATCTGGTGATGGAGCGCCAATTCCGTTATGCGCCACAGCGCGAGTTCATCGAATTGCCCGCCGGCAAGATCGACCACGGCGAAGAAATCCTGCTCACCGCGCAACGCGAATTGCTGGAAGAAACCGGATATGTGGCCAACGAGTGGATTCATCTGGCCACTGCCTGGCCATGCATCGGGTATGCCGACGAGCGCATGGAATATTTTCTGGCGCGCGGCTTGACTAACCGGGGAAGAAATCTCGACCACGGCGAGTTTCTGGAGGTGTTTGAGTTGTCCTTGCCGGAAGCGATCGAATGGATACGGCTGGGAAAGATCAACGAGAGCAAAACCATCGTCGGATTATTCTGGCTGGAAAAATATCTGAGCGGCTGGCAAGGTTAGCGCTCTCTTCTCCCGCAAGCGAGAGAAGAGTTTGGGATGATGGTTTCGAAAGAAGAAAAAACTTGCATAACACAGTGATACGCGACAAAAGGGAGAAGCATGGAAAATCTGAAAATCAGTAACGACACATTGTTCGTTCTGCTTGGCGCCATCATGGTGCTGGCGATGCACGCGGGCTTTGCCTTTCTGGAACTGGGCACGGTGCGCAAGAAGAATCAGGTGAACGCGCTGGTCAAGATTCTGACCGACTTCGCGGTCTCCACCCTGGCGTATTTCTTCATCGGTTATGCGATCGCCTACGGCGTGAATTTCTTTACCGGCGCGGAACAGCTCGCGCAGAAGAGCGGTTATGACCTGGTGAAATTCTTCTTCCTGCTGACTTTCGCCGCTGCGATTCCGGCCATCGTTTCCGGCGGCATCGCCGAGCGCGCCAGGTTCCATCCGCAACTGGCGGCGACTTTCATGCTGGTCGGTTTTGTTTACCCGTTCTTCGAAGGCATTGCGTGGAATGGACATTATGGCATCCAGGAGTGGCTGACTGCCTCGTTCGGAGCGCCGTTCCATGATTTCGCCGGTTCTGTGGTGGTGCATGCGGTGGGCGGCTGGATCGGGCTGGCGGCGGTGCTGTTGCTTGGCGCGCGGCGCGGCCGTTATAGCAAAGAAGGGCAAATCTCGGCGCATCCTCCTTCCAGCATCCCGTTCCTCGCTCTGGGCGCGTGGATACTCACGGTGGGCTGGTTCGGTTTCAACGTGATGTCGGCGCAGGAGATCACCAAGATCAGCGGACTGGTCGCGGTTAATTCGCTGATGGCGATGGTGGGCGGCACGCTCACCGCGTTGTGGCTGGGCAAGAACGACCCGGGCTTCGTGCATAACGGGCCGCTGGCCGGGCTGGTGGCGGTATGCGCGGGTTCGGACCTGATGCATCCGATCGGCGCATTGTGCGTCGGCAGCGTGGCGGGCGCGTTGTTCGTGGCGATGTTTACGCTGACGCAGAATCGCTGGAAGATCGACGACGTGCTGGGCGTATGGCCGCTGCATGGTCTGTGCGGCGCGTGGGGCGGAATAGCCGCCGGGATTTTCGGGCTCAAGGCGTTCGGCGGCATTGGCGGCGTGAGCTTCATGGCGCAATTGTGCGGCACCTTACTCGGCGTGGTGATCGCTTTTGCAGGCGGCTATATCGTTTATGGAGTATTGAAAAAACTGGTCGGCATTCGCTTGAGCGCCGAGGAGGAATTCAACGGCACGGATATGAGCGTGCACAAAATCTCGGCGACCCCGGAGCGCGAGTCAGGCTGGTAAGCTTTGTTGATAGTAAGGAATAAAGTCTGTCGTGGTGACAAAGGTTTTCGCGGCTACTTCTTCATACAGGCGATTTTCCACAAAATTTCGATGCCGCTGTCAGGCGGGACTGTCTTCCACTTTGCAGTAAAGGAGTCGCTATAAACCATTTCACCGCCGCCCATATTTTTTGAGTGCTCAGAGAATGCACGCCTTCTCAATTTCTCTTCCTTGCAGTCGTATTCATTTTGATCCTTCGTCGACATATACGTCGCCCCCATATCTTTTTTAGCAGTCTTAAAGTCAGTCAGATGCCACATCATCGCCATATTGCCCGTCCTTTGAATGGTGGCGGAATCGACGTAGATGGTAGTGATTTCATTGCTGCCGACCTTAACCCACTCAGCCAGCGCACTATTACTCACGACAGCCAGTAGCATCATCAAAATAACTCTACGCATTGCAACCCCCTGACTCAAACAAAATACGTTGTCCTAATTCCATTTCTACATCAAACGTGACTTTTGTAGGGCGGGTCACACCGGTGCCGGGACAAAAGTTTTTCGTACCCGCCATTTCAGCATCATTCATCAAATCCCACCTCGTTATCCCGTTCAAAGGCGGGTACGAAAAACTTTTGTCCCGGCACCGGTGTGACCCGCCCTACGGATTATTTTCAGTTTGAAGGAGAAATGGAATAACACCCCTTGAATTTATTAGCAGTGCATTTTCCGGCGAGTTCCTGCGCTTCGGCGAGTTGCTGTGCAGTCATGTTCTCTGCCAGTGAATCGTGCAATTTAATAAATTCCTTCTGTTCTTTGCTGCCAGCTGCACTTGTAACAGCTATGGTTGTCCACATATGCGCCAGCACATAGTCTTTAGGAACACCTTGTCCTTTGCTATACATAGACCCAAGAATATATTGCGCGTCAGCATTCCCCTGTGCCGCTGCCATCCGCTGCCACTCCACTGCTTTGGCAGCATCCTTGGGAACACCATCACCGAGGGCATACATCACGCCGAGGAAGTATTGTCCTCTCGCATCCCCCTCTTCCGCTTTCTGCTTCCACCTTGCAAGCTTTTCTTTCGCGTTTGCTTCCGCGCTTAATTGTTTTTCGGTTATAACCGGCGCAACCGCTTCGGTCTTGTTGCCGGTAGCCTCCTCACCGCAACCGGCGAGTGTTGGCAGTAAAACAGCAAGCAAAGAAATAGACAGCGTGTTCATGAGTACCCACCTTAATATCGAATCAGCGTAGCGGGATTATTGTATCATTTCTCACAATGGTGGGCTTATTGACTTTGACCCTTGCAAGTCGCATGACGGCGCGATCTGCGTTCCGATTTCGATCAAGAAAAAAAGCAGTCCACATGGGCTGCCTTTTTTGGCTGGCTTTTTGAATCAGTTCTTGATTGCTTCGATTTCGAACACCAGCTTCACGTCATCACCAATGTTAGGCAGGCCGTACTTCACGCCAAAGTCGGAGCGCTTGATTTGCGTGCTCGCTGCCGCGCCGCAAGTATCTTTCTTGTTCATCGGGTTCGTGCCGCAATAGAATGCATCGATCTTGAGGGTGACCGGCTTGCTGACGCCCAGTATGGTCAGGTTGCCATCCACGCTGGATGGAGTGTCGCCATTGAAATGGATCGCGGTGGATTTGTAGCTGATGGCCGGGAATTCCGCCGCGTTGAAAAAGTCCGGTCCGCGCAAATGTTCGTCACGCTTTGCCAAGCCTGTGCTGAGCGAAGCGGTTCCGATGGCAACTTCAACCGAACCGGATTTTGCCGCCCGATCCAGGGTCACTTTGCCGCTGGTGCTGTCGAACCGGCCTTGCATGGTCGAGAAGCCCAGGTGGCTGATGCTGAAATGCGGGTAGGTGTGGGTGGAGTCTATTGTGTAGCTATCGGCGGCAAGTGCGGAAAATGGCAGAGCGATGCCGATTGCCAGGGAAGTGAATAGTGATTTGCGCATGGTTGTCCCTTCAGGTAGTTGGAAAAATCAAACAAACGTTTGATTGGCGGCAAGCATAACAATCGGTACTGTTTCTGTAAAGAGGAGGACACCCGGGCTGGCGCGATCCTTGAATTACCCAGCAGAAAAGTCAGAACGGAACATCTCCGGCCACGCGCCATGTCAAATATACCGCGCCACCCGCACAGGCGAATGTCAGCAGCGTGAGCAGCAGGCTTTGTATCCGAACGGACTGTGCGCGCAACGGCGCCAGCCGGGCAACAATCGGAATGCACGCCAGGATAGCCAGCGCATACCAGGGAGTTCGCGCGCTCAGCACGGCTATGCAGCCGGTCAGTCCGGCGATCATCGCGAGGGGCAGGGTGAACATGCGCCCGGCCGGAAGCGTCCGGTTGGTGGTCATCTGGATCAACAGGTGCGCCGCTGCGGCTGATCCGAGCGCCAGGCCGAACTGGCCGAGCAGTGCCGATGCGCCGACCAGTGCCGCTCCACCCGTGCCGATGCCCAGCGCAGTGGCTGCGGCGGCGGCGCGCGGCGATTGATTTTCCAGCATGTCCATGCCCCAGACCAGCGCTGCGACATACGCCGCGCAACCCGCTCCCCACAGCAAAACAATCTGGGGCTCCTGCTGCTGGAGAACACGCTGCGCCGTCCAGACAGCGGCTGCGCCGCCGAGAACCGGAAGCAGCCAGGTGAACAGGGATAGCCGTATCAGGCCAAGCAATATGCCGAGCGTTGCGCTGATCGATCCCAATAGAATGATTTTTCGTGTGGCGGTGAGCGGCACGATCGAAAAGTCGCTGGCAAGGTAAACAGTGGCCGCAAATCCGGCAATGACGGCCAGGCCGCTCAGTTTGATGCGCTGGAATAATTCGGCCGCAATGAGCGCGGCCAGGAAGGGCGCCAGGCCGGCTTGTACCGCGGGATGATTCAGCAGTTCCTGCAACTTATGCTCCTTCAGGGTATCGAACTGCGGCAAGTTTACCATTGCCGGAGCAACCCTTGAAATCCGGCGGCGGAGCCCCAACATTCGCCAAGCGCGTTGAAGTTATCCACGCTGAAGGAGCCGGTAAGCTGCGCATTGCATATTTTGATAATGGAGATGATTGAATGAAACGAATTTTCCTGTTCCTTGTGACCAACCTTGCCGTGGTGCTGGTGATCAACATCACGCTGCGCCTGCTGGGCGTAGACCGCTGGCTGAACGAAACCGGCGGCATTGATTTCAGCGCGCTGCTGGTGTTGTCTGCCGTGATCGGTTTTGCCGGTTCGCTGGTTTCGCTGGCCATGTCCAAGTGGTCGGCCAAACGCATGGTCGGCGCGAAGGTCATTGAGAACCCGGTTGACCCGACCGAACGCTGGCTGGTGGAAACGGTGCGCAAACAGGCCGAAACCGCCGGCATCGGGATGCCGGAAGTGGCGATCTACGATGCGCCCGATGTGAACGCATTCGCCACCGGATGGAATCGCAACGACGCGCTGGTGGCGGTGAGCACCGGCCTGTTGCGCAACATGGGCAGGGACGAGGCGGAAGCGGTGCTGGCGCATGAAGTCAGCCATGTCGCGAATGGCGACATGGTGACGCTGGCACTGATACAAGGCGTGGTGAACACCTTCGTGATATTTTTCGCAAAACTGTTCGGCTTCTTCGTGGATCGTGTACTGCTCAAGAACGATGGCCGGCATGGCCGCGGCATAGGAGCGTTCGTGGCGGAAATCGCGGCGCAACTGGTGTTGGGCGTGCTGGCCAGCATCATCGTGATGTGGTTCTCGCGCCAGCGTGAATTCCGCGCCGATGCGGGCGGTGCGTCGCTGGCCGGACGCGGAAAGATGATCGCCGCGCTGGAGCGCCTGAAGATCAACCATGAGCAGGCGACCTTGCCGGAAAAAATGGCCGCTTTCGGCATCTCCGGCGGCAAGGGCTTCGCCAGAATGTTCATGACCCATCCTCCGCTGGATGAGCGCATTGCCGCGTTGCGCGGCGGGAATTGATTGCTCCTGTAATTATCCGGAATAATTACCCGAAATAATTACCAGGAATGCAGGCGCGCGATGGCTTTGCATAGCCATCACATCCCTACTCGTCGTCGTAGCGCGGGCGCGGAGGGTTGCCGTCGTATACCAGGCTTTTCCGATGGAGCAGGTAGGTGTCGCGCATGAATTCGTAACCGTCTACCTTCGCCTCATCCATAATCTTTTCCTGGTCGAGCAGTCCTGCGCGCTGGTTGATTTTATCGCCCACATAAACCTGATTGCGCGAACGGATATGTTCGATCTGGTACATCGGGTCCGGAAAGGTATCGAGATACAATCCGGCGCCGTCGCGGAAGTTGCTGGGTCCCAGGATAGGCAAAACCAGATAGGGCCCGCTGCCTGCACCCCAATAGCCCATGGTCTGGCCGAAATCCTCGTTATGTTTTTCCAGTCTTTGCGTGACATTGAATAATCCGAACACGCCAAAGGTGGTGTTGAACAGGACGCGCGCGCCATCCGATGCGGCCTGTGCGAATTTGAATTGCAGCAAATCGTTGACGGTGACGACGACATCGTCCAGATTGGAAAAGAAATTCGATACCATGGTCTTGCCAAAAGCCGGCATCGCGGCGTTGTATCCTTTTGCAACCGGCTTGATGATAGCCTTGTCCATGGTATCGTTAAACCGGTATATGCCGCGATTGAGCGGTTCGAGCGGGTCGTCCGGATTGCGTGCACCGGCACAGCCGGTGACGAGCAGCGATGAAACCAGCAGGGCGAGGAGGTTGATTCGAACCATGGTTGCAGTACGGGTTGGAGTTGCGGTCGAATTATAGATGGAACCAGGCTGTACGCAAACCTGTTAACCGGCGCGTTCGGGCGCCGGCAAATCGCTGATACGGAACCTGAAGTCGCCGGTCTTGCGGTCGGCAAAATAGTGCTGCAAAGTAAAGCGCACCGGGCGGAACGCCAGTGAGTCCCACGGGATATCTTTTTCGGAGAACAGCCGGACTTCAAGGCTTTCCGCGCCCGGTGAATATTCCGGATTCAGCAACCTGGCACGGAACAGCAGATACACCTGATTGATGTAGGGAAGGTTGTAAAGCGAATATAACTCTTCGATGGAAACCCGCGCATTGGCTTCCTCCAGCGTTTCGCGTGCGGCTGCCTCGGTGGTCGTTTCGCCGTTCTCCATGAAGCCGGCGGGCAGCGTCCACAGTCCGTGGCGCGGTTCGATGGCGCGGCGGCACAACAGAATCTTGTCCTCCCACACGGGAATGGAACCGACGATCAACTTTGGATTCTGGTAGTGCACCTCACCGCACGAAATGCACACGTAGCGCGTGCGGTTGTCGTCCAGGGGCTGGCGCAGTTCGACAGATGCTCCACAAAGACTGCAATATTTCATCTTGTCAGGCGGGCACGAATAAAATCATGTTTGGGGATGTCAGGGGAATTGCTCACTGCTCTCGTTTTCCGGCGCGGCGGACGGGGGGAAGTTCTTGTCCAGCACACGCTGCGCATCGTCGCTCAACTGCTTCAAGCCCATGGCATCATAGCTCTGCACCAGTATCAGCAGGGCGTCGCGCGTGGAGGGTGTATTCGGATAAAGCGCAAACACTTCCTTGGCACGGTTCACCGCAGCGATATGCGCGCCGCGCCGCAGGTAGTAGCGGGCGACATGGATCTCGTATTTCGCCAGCGAATTGAGCAGATATTGCATGCGCAATCTTGAATCCGCGGCGTATTTGCTGGCTGGAAAGCGCATTATCAGATCCTTGAAAGCGGCGAACGAATCCTGTGAAGCTTTCGGGTCCCGTTCGGTGGGATCCTGTCCGAACGCCAAACCGAACAGGCCGATATCGGCGTTGAAGTTTGCGAGGCCCTTCAGATAGTAGGCATAGTCCACATGCGGGTTGTTCGGATACTGCTTGATGAAGCGATCGGCGGCGGCGATGGCGGGTTCGGGCTCATTCTGCTTGTAGTAGGCGTAGGCGATTTCCAGCTGCGCCTGCTGCGCGTAGCGTCCATACGGGTAACGCGATTGCAGCGCTTCAAACTGCCTGATGGCCTCCTCGTAGCTTTGTTCGCCGAGTTGTTTCTTGGCCTCGCTATACATCTCTTCGACGGGAATATTTTTTGCCGAATCCGGCAATGTGGAACTGCAAGCGATTAACGTAAACAGCAGGAAAAAGGCTAAACTACGGCGCATGGTAAAACAAAAAAATGGGCGCATGACAGATCCGGAAAATATTTTGCGAGATTATAGCGCAAACCCGCGCATTCCCGGCGCGCTGCATTTGGTCGTTCCCGATGAATATGCCGGGCTGCGCCTCGATCAGGCATTGGTCAAGTTCTTTCCCGACTACTCGCGCAGCCGCCTCCAGGAATGGATCACCGGGCAGCAGGTCAAAGTGAACGGCGAATTTGCCACGGCCAAACAAAAAATCTGGGGCGGCGAAAAGCTGGAAGTGTTGCCGCAATCGCATCCCTCGGAGCAACCGCATCTGGCGGAAGACATCGCGCTGGACATCATCCATGAGGACGATGCCTTGCTGGTGCTCAACAAACCGGCCGGGCTGGTGGTGCATCCCGGCAGCGGCAATTGGGAAGGCACTTTGCTCAATGCGCTGCTGCATCACGCACCGCAGCTCGAAGCCGTGCCGCGTGCCGGCATCGTGCACCGGCTGGACAAGGACACCAGCGGCCTGCTGGTGGTGGCCAAGACACTCACTGCGCAAACTAATCTGGTGCGCCAACTGGAGGCGCGCAGCGTGCAGCGTGAATATCTGGCGCTGGTGCATGGCGAGCTGACCCGTGCCGGCAAGGTGGACGCGCCGATCGGCCGTCATCCCGCCCAGCGCGTCAAAATGGCCGTGGTGGAAAGCGGCAAACCGGCGGTCACGCATTATCAGATCGAGGAAAAATTCCCGAGCTGCACGCTGCTGCGCTGCCGGCTTGAAACCGGCCGCACCCACCAGATCCGCGTGCATCTGGCGCATCTCAAACACCCATTGGTCGGTGATCGCGTGTACCTGAAAGGCCCGCAAAAATGCGTGCCGGAACTGCGCGAAATATTGAGCAGCTTCCCGCGCCAGGCCTTGCACGCGACGCGCCTTGCTCTGGTGCATCCGGTCAGTGGTGAAATGATGGAGTGGCAGGCGCCGCTGCCGCAGGACATGCAACAATTGCTGCAACAAATTCGCCAAGCTGTTTCCCCTCTCCCCTTCGTGGGAGCACCAAAGGCAGGCAATCCGCTATCCGGCAAGCCGGATGCGGAATTGACACAGGGGCTGGGGGAGAGGGGGCGCAACAAATGAGCATCCTCAATCATTGCATCATCCCCGATTGGTCCGCCCCGAAGAATGTGCGAGCCTTGCAAACAACCCGCCTCGGCGGCATCAGCAGCGCACCTTACGACAGCCTCAATCTCGGCGATCATGTCGGCGATGTGCCGCTGGCGGTGGAGCGCAATCGCATATTGCTGAACACCTTGCTGCCCAGCGAACCGGTGTGGCTGGAGCAAGTGCATGGCACAGTGGTGGCGAATGCCGACATGGCGAGCTGTTTGCCGCAGGCCGATGCCTGCACCGCTCGGCATCGCGCAGCGGTGTGTGTGGTGATGACCGCCGACTGCCTGCCGGTGTTGCTGTGCGATACGCGTGGCAGCGTAGTCGGCGCGGCACACGCCGGATGGAAAGGCCTGGCGGCGGGGGTGATCGAGGCCACCGTGCAGGCGATGGATGTCGCACCGCAGGAGCTGATGGCATGGCTGGGTCCGGCCATCAGTCAGCAATCGTTTGAGGTGGGTTCAGAAGTGCGCGCCTTGTTTGTGGCCGACCCGCAAGCTGCGGCGGCATTTACGCCCTCTCCCTTGAAGGGAGAGGGCGGGGTAACCAATGACTTGGCTGTTGTTGTTGGACAGCCTAGTCAGATGGCTAGTAGTTCCACCAGAGAGGGTGAAAAGTGGTTAGCTGACCTGTACGTGCTGGCGCGCTTGCGTCTGAACGCATTGGGCATTACAAATATTTATGGTGGCGATTACTGCACCTACCGCGATAGCGAACGTTTCTTTTCATACCGCCGCGATGGTGCGACCGGGCGCATGGGAACGTTCATCTGGTTGGATTGACCGGTAGTGTCAATTCCGCATTCCTTATCGTTCCCATACTCCGCCGGATGCCGGGATAAAAGTTGTTCATAACCATGCGGGGCATGGGAACGATAACTGATTGACCGGCAATATCATTATTGATACCATAAACTAATGGGCGGAACCGGGAAAATTCTTGAACAGATGAAGCGCGAGTCAGCCAATATTCGCTTTGGCGACTTGCAGAAAGTCTGCGAGGCTCACTTCGGCAAGCCTCGTAATTCAGGCGGCAGTCATTTGATATTCAAGACGCCATGGCAAGGCGATCCGCGCGTCAATATTCAGAACGACAAGGGCAAAGCAAAGACCTATCAGGTGAAGCAAGTGTTATTGGCAATCGAACGACTGGGAGTCAAACTATGAACATCAACCACTACACTTATCGCGTCACATGGTCGCAAGAAGACGGCGAGCACGTTGGCTTGTGCGCCGAGTTTCCTTCTTTGTCCTGGCTTGCGCCTACACCGGAAAAGTCGCTTGCCGGTATTCGCC
>Ga0154718_1062_pt1 | contig 17242 bp, 12 predicted proteins | sample Rifle2008BG16ft_FD_105726 | JGI IMG/M metagenome (GOLD analysis project Ga0154718, IMG submission 105726) | Betaproteobacteria bacterium RBG_16_56_24
CCCTTCCCTCTTCCCTCTTGAGTGCCGCAGGCACGGACCCTTTACCAAAATTGCCTGCAAAACTAAATTGTGAACGTAACATTATGATAACTATCGCACTGTCCAAAGGCCGCATCTTCGAAGAGACCCTGCCGTTGCTGAAGGCGGCGGGTATCACCGCGCTGGAAGACCCGGAGTCTTCGCGCAAGCTGATATTGCCGACTAACCGCGCCGATGTGCGCCTGATCATCGTGCGCGCCGGCGACGTGCCGACCTATGTGCAATACGGCGCGGCGGATATTGGCGTGGCCGGCAAGGATGTGCTGAACGAACACGGCGGCGCCGGGCTGTACCAACCGCTGGATCTGAACATCGCGCGCTGCCGCATGATGGTCGCAGTGCGCGAAGATTTCGATTATGAATCTGCGGTGCGCCAGGGCGCGCGCCTGCGCGTGGCGACCAAGTACGTGCAGACCGCCAGAGCGCACTTCGCCGCAAAGGGCGTGCATGTGGACATGATCAAGCTGTACGGTTCGATGGAACTGGCCCCGCTGGTCGGGCTGTCGGATGCGATTGTGGACCTGGTCAGCAGTGGCAATACGCTGAAGGCGAACCGCCTCAAGGCGGTCGAACAGATCGCCGATATCTCTTCGCGTCTTGTGGTGAACCAGGCCGCGCTGAAATTGAAACGCGCTGCGATCCAGCCGATGCTGGATGCGTTTGCCGTTGCGATAAAGAAATAAGCGCCGTAGGGCGGGTCACACCGGTGCCGGGACAAAAGTTTTTCGTACCCGCCGCAACACTGAATGTTGCAATGGCAGGTGTGACCCGCCCTGCAGCCTGATTTTTCATCATGCAAGGATGGAAATAGAATGGATATAAAACGACTCTCGACCAAACAAGCCGACTTCGATGCGCAACTGGACAAGCTGCTGGCCTTCGATGCCATGCAAGATGAGACGATTGAAGCGACGGTCGCGAAAATTCTCGCGGACGTGCGCGCACGCGGCGACGCCGCGGTGCTGGAATACACCAAGCGTTTCGACCGCCTGACTTTGCAGAATGCCGCAGCGATGGAATTGTCGCATACAGAATTGCTTATCGCATTTGAAGGCTTGCCATCCGAACAGCGCAGCGCGCTGGGGCAGGCCGCCCAGCGTATCGGCGACTATCACAGGAAACAAGTGCAAACATCGTGGAGTTATACCGATGAAGACGGCACGCTGCTCGGCCAGCAGGTGACCCCGCTGGAGCGCGTAGGTTTGTATGTGCCGGGCGGCAAGGCGGCTTACCCATCATCGGTGCTGATGAACGCGCTGCCCGCCAAGGTGGCCGGCGTGTCCGAGCTGATCATGGTGGTGCCGACCCCGGACGGGGTGAAGAACCAATTGGTGCTGGCGGCAGCTTGTCTGGCCGGCGTGGATCGCGTGTTCACGATCGGCGGCGCGCAAGCGGTGGCGGCGCTGGCTTATGGCACCGCGACCATTCCCAAAGTGGACAAGATTGTCGGTCCCGGCAACGCCTATGTCGCGGCGGCGAAACGCCGCGTGTTCGGCGTGTGCGGCATCGACATGATCGCCGGGCCATCGGAAATTCTGGTGATCTGCGACGGGCAGACCGACCCGGACTGGATCGCGATGGACATGTTCTCGCAGGCCGAGCACGACGAGCTGGCGCAGGCGATTTTGCTGTCGCCGGATGAGAAATTCATTGAAGCGGTGGCGCAAAGCGCGGACCGCTTGCTGGAACAGATGCCGCGCCGCGACATTATCCGGACTGCGCTGGAGAATCGCGGCGCTTTGATCCATGTCGCCGGTCTGGACGAAGCCTGCGCCATCAGCAACCGCATCGCGCCGGAGCATCTCGAATTGTCGGTGACCGACCCGGATGCTCTGCTGCCCAAACTGAAACATGCCGGCGCCATTTTCATGGGCCGCTATACCTCAGAAGCGCTCGGCGACTACTGCGCCGGGCCCAACCATGTGCTGCCCACCTCTGGAACAGCGCGTTTTTCCTCGCCGCTGGGCGTGTACGACTTCCAGAAACGCAGCAGCCTGATCCAGGTCTCCGCGCAAGGCGCGCAAAAGCTCGGCGACATCGCCTCGGTGCTGGCGCTCGGCGAGGGTTTGCAGGCGCACGCGCAATCGGCGTTGTTCAGGAAAAATACAACAGACTGAAGGAAAAGGGTGTCGATGCGCATTCTTACGATCGTTCAGTAGTCCGCCGCAAGCACGCGCATGAAAAACCCCCGGCAACGGGATCCTTTTTGTAGGGGCGTGATTCACCCTCCGGGTGCAAAACCTTTGCGAGGCATCGCGCCCTTTTTACGGTGTGGCGACAAATCAGGGCGTGATGAATCACGCTCCAAGTGATTGCGTCCTGGGTGCGCGCGGGTTAACCTCTCCACTGCGGAGGGAGTCAGCAGCAATCTGCTTCCCTTACCGAAGGAGTCAGCAGCGCCCCGAACAAGGAGGAGAACAATGCATAACCGAACCCTGTTTGTAGCTCAACCACAGAACGATGAAGCGCGACGGAGGTTAGTTGCCGAGCTCGGCGCGCACCCGCCGCATGAAGCCGCCGCGTTGCTCGTTGCCGCAGAGGCTTCACTTGCCTTTGAGTCGCTTGCCGAACTTAATCCGTCTTTTATCCAGGACATCCTGGCAGCGTTACCGGACGAACAGCGCGGGGCGATCATTGCCTGCGCTCCGCCGCAACTTGCGCGCCAATGGGAGTATAACCGGTCGTTTGCAGGGGGCACCATCGGGCGTTTCATGGAGCCGGCGTTTGCCGAATTCCGTCCCGGTATGACGGTGGATCAAGCGATCGAAATTATGCGCGGGCTGGTTAAAACGGCGCTCATCACTTACGGTTATGTGACGGGTCCGGATGGAAAGCTGCTTGGACTTATCACGATGCGCGACCTGTTGTTCTCCGAGCGGGAGACGCGGCTCGCCGATATCATGCTGCGCGATGTGTTCGTGTTCCGGCCGGGCATGGCCGTGCCGGAAGCGATGAAACTCACGCTGAGCCGCCATTATCCGGTTTACCCGGTGTGCGACGAACAGGGAATGCTGCAGGGACTGGTGCGCGGCCAGGCGATTTTCGAGGCGGAGGCTTTCGAGATCACCGCGCAGGCCGGCAGCATGGTCGGCGTCGAAAAAGAGGAGCGTATCTCCACGCCCATGCTGCGCAGCTTCATGTTCCGTCATCCGTGGTTGCAACTCAATCTGTTGACCGCTTTTCTGGCGGGCGGCGTGGTGGCGATGTTCCAGGGGACGATAGACCAGCTTGTCGTTCTTGCAGTATTTCTTCCGGTGCTGGCTGGCCAGTCCGGAAACACCGGCTGCCAGGCGCTGGCGGTCACGCTGCGGGGAATTACTCTGGGTGAGATCAAGGACGGTGATTCGCGCAAGCTGATCGCCAAGGAAGGCCTGCTCGGCGCGATGAACGGAGCGCCGGTCGGGATGATCACGGGAATCGCGATGTACATCATCGCATCTTCACAGCAATCGCCCTATGCGCTGGTGCTGGCCATCGTGGTTTTTTTCGCCATGGTCGGGGCCTGCACCATCAGCGGGATTTCCGGAGCAATCGTTCCGCTCACGCTCAAGCGCTTCGGCACTGACCCGGCGACCGCATCGAGCATATTCCTGACTACGGCAACCGATGTCGTGAGCATGGGGATGCTGCTCGGGCTGGCTACACTGTTCATCAAGTGAATTCGGTGTGCAGTATTTCAACGCTGTTGTCAGCGAGCATTGATTATTTCTTCCGCCTCCGTCAGCAAGAAATCCTTGAATGCCAAAGCAGCGCCGGACAGGCGCTTGTTGCTGCGGTGCGCGACGAACCAGTGGCGCAGCAGCGGGAAGCCCTCGACGTTGAGCATCGCGAGACGCCCGGTTTCCAGTTCCAGTTCGATGCTGTGCAGCGACAGGATAGCAAGCCCCATGCCGGCCTGAACCGCTTGCTTGATGGCTTCGTTGGTTTCCATTTCCATGCTGATGCGCGGCTGGATATTATGTTGCGCGAAGACGCGTTCCATCGCGCTGCGGGTGCCGGAGCCTTTTTCCCGCGACAGGAAAGTCTCCTCTGCGAGCCGGGCGAATTTGACGCGCTTGAGTTTGGCGAGCGGATGGCCGGGCGCGGCGATCACCACCAGCGGGTTGTCCAGAAAAGATTCCGCGCTGATGTCCATGCCGTCCGGCGGCTGACCCATGATGGCCAGGTCGGTGCTGTTATCGGCGAGCTGTTTCAGGACGGCATCGCGGTTGGCAACATGCAGGTTCACGTTAATGTTCGGATAGCGTTGGCAAAATTTGGCGAGCAATTGCGGGGTGAAGTAGTTGGCAGTATTTACAACTGAAATCGTGAGCTTGCCATGTTCCAGTCCTTTCATTTCGTCGAACACCTCTTCCATTTCGGCGAGTTGCTGTGCGATGCTTCTGGCGTAGTGAAACAGCTCGCGCCCGGCTTCGGTGAGAAATATCTTTTTGCCCATCTGTTCGAACAACGGCAGGCCGATATGCCCTTCCAGTTGCTTGATCTGCATGGACACCGCCGGCTGCGATAAGTATAGTTCTTCGGCGGCGCGCGAGTAGTTCAGGTGGCTGGCCGCCTTTTCGAAGACCTGGAGCTGACGCAGGGTGAAATTGAGCATACCGGGATTATAACAAATCATAAGCGTTGCTTATGGTATTTATAAAAATATTTGACTATCGTTTATACATTGATGCACCTATAGTGGCAACTGTTGCAAATCTGAACCAATCGTTAACACAGGAGAGAAAGTTATGGATCAATCGAATCGTTATGCGGATCTGAGCCTGAAAGAAGCGGATCTGATCAAGGGCGGCAGGCACATTCTGGTCGCCTACAAGATGAAGCCCAAGGCCGGCACCGGCTATCTGGAAGGCGCGGCCCACTTCGCCGCCGAGTCCTCCACCGGCACCAACGTGGAAGTCTCCACCACCGACGATTTCACCAAGGGGGTGGACGCGCTGGTCTATTACATCAACGAAGCCACCGAGGACATGCGCATCGCTTATCCGCTGGAGCTGTTCGACCGTAACGTCACCGACGGACGCTTCATGCTGGTGTCCTTCCTGACCCTGGTCATCGGCAACAATCAGGGCATGGGCGACATTGAGCACGCCAAGATGATCGACTTCTACATGCCCGATCGCGTGATCCAGATGTTCGACGGTCCGGCCAAGGACATCTCCGACCTGTGGCGCATCCTGGGCCGCCCGGTGGTCAACGGCGGTTACATCTCCGGCACCATCATCAAGCCCAAGCTGGGGCTGCGTCCCGAGCCGTTCGCCAAGGCGGCCTACCAGTTCTGGCTGGGCGGCGACTTCATCAAGAACGACGAACCGCAGGGCAACCAGGTGTTCGCCCCGATCAAGAAAGTCCTGCCGCTGGTCTATGATTCCATGAAGCGCGCCCAGGACGAAACCGGCCAGGCCAAGCTGTTCTCGATGAACATCACCGCCGATGACCACTACGAGATGTGCGCGCGCGCCGATTTCGCGCTGGAAACTTTCGGCCCTGACGCCGACAAGCTGGCCTTCCTGGTGGACGGTTTCGTCGGTGGTCCGGGTATGGTCACCACCGCCCGCCGCCAGTACCCCAGCCAGTACCTGCACTACCACCGCGCCGGTCACGGCATGGTGACTTCGCCGTCCGCCAAGCGCGGCTACACCGCCTTTGTGCTGGCCAAGATGTCGCGCCTGCAAGGCGCCTCCGGTATTCACGTCGGCACCATGGGCTACGGCAAGATGGAAGGCGAAGGCGACGACAAGATCATCGCTTACATGATCGAGCGTGATGAGTGCCAGGGTCCGGTGTACTTCCAGAAGTGGTTCGGCATGAAACCCACCACCCCGATCATCTCCGGCGGCATGAATGCGCTGCGTCTGCCCGGCTTCTTCGAAAACCTCGGCCACGGCAACGTGATCAACACCGCCGGCGGCGGCTCTTACGGGCACATCGACTCCCCGGCGGCCGGCGCGATCTCGCTGCGCCAGGCATACGAGTGCTGGAAATCCGGCGCGGATCCGATCCAGTACGCGAAGCAGCACAAGGAGTTCGCGCGTGCATTCGAATCATTCCCGAAAGATGCGGATATGCTGTATCCGGGCTGGCGCGAAAAGCTGGGCGTGCACAAGTAAGCCGGATGCAGGCTAGTGGTAAAGGGCACCTCTAAAAATCCAAACTCCGTCGCGATGCTGCGTTGCTCAATAAATTTTAACGCTTACATATCAAACATATGCGGCGCGCTAAAATTTATTTCGCGCCTTGCCTGGCTTAGGATTTTGAATTTTTAGAGGCGCCCTAAAGTTATGCCCCCACTTTGCTGGGGGCGTTTTTTTTCTGGATGGATACCCCACTTTGTAAAAGGTGGATTAGGGGGGACTCCACGCCGTGTCCTTGCATGGATGCGATTAAATCCCCCTCGATCCCCCTTTTTCAAAGGGGGAGGATAAGGAGGTTGTGATGGATAACAAAGACCAATACAAGATTCACCAAGAACCGTTCTATCACGCGCAGTCTGATGAAGTCGCGCTGTACGAGGCGGCCTACGCGGCGCGTCTGCCGGTGATGGTGAAAGGCCCGACCGGCTGCGGCAAGTCGCGCTTTATCGAATACATGGCATGGAAGCTGGATAAACCCCTGATTACCGTGGCGTGCAACGAGGACATGACTGCCAGCGATCTGGTCGGGCGTTATCTGCTCGATGCCAACGGCACGCGCTGGCTGGATGGCCCGTTGACCGTTGCCGCGCGCATCGGCGCGATCTGCTACCTGGATGAAATTGTTGAAGCGCGCCAGGACACCACGGTGGTGATCCATCCGCTGACCGACCACAGGCGCACCCTGCCGCTCGACAAGAAGGGCGAGCTGATCGTGGCGCATCCAGATTTTCAGATGGTGATCTCTTATAACCCCGGCTACCAGAGCCTGCTGAAGGACTTGAAGCAATCCACCAAACAACGTTTCACCGCTTTCGATTTCGATTATCCGGAGGCGGGCGTCGAGACGGAGATACTCAGCAAGGAAACCGGCATTGAGACCGGGCTGGCCGCGCAACTGGTAAAGATCGGCCAGGCCGCGCGCAACCTGAAGGGGCACGGCCTGGACGAGGGTATCTCGACGCGTTTGCTGGTGTACGCGGCGACGCTGATCAAGGCCGGCGTGGCGCCGCGTTCCGCGTGCCGCATGGCTTTGGTGCGCCCGATCACCGACGATGCGGATATTCGCGATACGCTGGATCATGCGATCGATGCTGTGTTTGTGTAGGTGCGGATTTATCCGCACTGCACTATTCAGGCAGCAATAATCGTGCGAATGAATTCGCACCTACGCAGATCGTAACCCACACTTTTTGTGCTGAAAATCATGGAAACCCTAACCATCCCCGCTGAACTGGAAGCTTATTGGAGGCAGCTCGACTGCGGTTTTCCGCGCGTGGCCGAGGTGTTTCCGGATTGCATGCGCGAAGCGCAGGTATCGCTGTCCGGACAGGGAGTGGATGCCTACATCGAGAATGCGCGTTTCCTCGGCAAGATGGGGCGCGGAGCTGAGCCTATCCTGATCTTTCTGGAAGAGTGGCCGGAGGTTGCAAAGGTAGTGGGCGAAGATGCGTTGCCTGACATCATGGAGTTCATCCGCAAGATGTGGAAGTCGCCCAACGGCAAGGCGATCATGCCGTTCCTGCAATCGCTGCCGGCGACTGTCCGCAGGCTGCATACTCGCGAGCAGTTGCGCGATTACCTCGCCATCGCGCTGGATCTTATGGAGCGCACCACCAGTTCCATCCACGGCATCCACCAGACTTTCCCCAGCCCCGGCTTGCCGGAGATGTTCAGGCAGATTCCTGTGTTGCTCGGCCAGTTGTCATTGGCGGGACTGAAGAACTGGGTGGACTATGGAGTGCGCTATTACAGCGATCATCCCGACCGGCAAATCGATTACTTCGGCCTGCAATCGGCGGACAGCCGCGCGGTGTTACAGCGCGAGCGGCATGGCACCCTGCTGGTGGATAACGAGCGCAAGCTGGATATGTATTTGCGCGGGTTGTGGAGTGAAGAGCATCATCTGATACCCTACTCCAGCGCGTTCGACAAATTGCGCCAGCCCATCCCCTACTACGACAAGCTCGGCATCCGCCTGCCGGATGTCTATGACGACTTGGTGGTGCGCAGCCCCCTCTCTAACTCTCCCCCGCAAAGCGGGAGAAAGGACGAACGACTCCCTGCGGGAGAAATCGTTATATCTGGACTGAACCGCTACCGGGCAACATTGGCTCACATTGCCGGGCATCGGCGCTGGACCACGGCGATCTATGCCGACAATATGAGCCCGTTCCAGCGCATGGCGGCGGAGTTCTTCGAGGACAGCAGGGTGGAATATCTGGCGATGCGCGAGTATCCGGGCCTGAGTCATATCTTCATGGCGCTGCACCCTGTCCCGGCGGAAGATGCCTGCGACGCGGAACAGGAGTCCGGCGTGCGCCATCGCCTGGCAATGCTGTCTCGCGCCATACTTGATCCGGGTCATCCTTACCGGAGTCCGCATATCATCGAATTCGCGCAACGATTCCATGCTTTGCTGGATAACAGCGAATCCGCCACACAAGCGATGGCCGATCTGGCCGTTGCCTTTATCGCAAAAACCCGGCTGAAAAGCGATAACTACGCCAGGACACATTTCAGGGATACCGTGGTTGATTACCGCGACGACAATCGCCAGATGTGGAAATTCATCGAAGAAGGCGATGAGGAAGAAGCGTTTGACGAACCGCGCAGGATCGAGCCGGGCGAGGAGCTGGAAGGGCTGCCGGCGCGCCATTACCACGAGTGGGATTACCTCAACCAGAGCTATCGCCCGGACTGGGTAAGCGTGTATGAAGGCCTGCATCCATCGGGCAACGCCTCAGACATCGACAAATTGCTGGCAAAACATGCCGGTCTGGCCAAGCGCCTGAAGAAGATGCTCGACCTGCTCAAGCCGCAGGACAAGGTGCGCATCCGCTATCAGGAAGAGGGCAGCGAGCTGGATCTGGATGTCGCGCTGCGTTCACTGATCGACTACAAGAGCGGTGCAACGCCCGATCCGCGCATCAACATGAGCCACAAGTCCAGCGGGCGCAATATCGCAGTGATGTTGCTGCTGGACTTGTCGGAATCGCTCAACGGGAAAGCCGCCGGCAGCGGCCAGACGGTTCTGGAGTTGAGCCGGGAGGCGGTATCGCTGCTGGGCTGGGCGATCGAAAAACTGGGCGACCCGTTCGCCATTGCAGGGTTCCATTCCAATACCCGGCACGACGTGCGCTATCTGCACATCAAGGGTTTCAGCGAGCATTGGGACGATGAAGTGAAAGGGCGTCTGGCGGCGATGGACGCAAGCTATTCCACGCGCATGGGTGCGGCGATGCGCCATGCGGCACATTATCTGGAACAACAGCAGGCCGATAAAAAGCTGATGCTGATACTGACCGATGGCGAACCGGCTGATATAGACAGCAAGGATGGGCGCATCCTGATCGAGGACGCGCGCCAGGCGGTGAAGGAGTTGGATCAGCAGGGCATTTACACCTATTGCATCAACCTTGACCCCAAGGCGGACGAGTACGTGGCGGACATTTTTGGCAAGCAGTACACCATCATCGACAAGGTGGCGCAGTTACCGGAAAGGCTGCCCGAGCTCTTTATTTCCCTGACCAGATAGACCCACACACAGCAACATAATCATGGAGAGTGCAGCGGGCTAATTACGAGCCGCCCATCCGTAAATTCAACCACCTATCCGGCAGGTTTTGACTCTGCCGCGGCTATCAGATAGCTTTCATTCGCTAGGCAAACTTACCGAAAGGCAAGGGCGCAAAGTCACCGGCCTAAGGGAAACCCTAAAGGAAACTATGGCAGCGGGACTGCGGCATGGGCGCTCGTCCGTGTGTGTTTATTTGCTCCATGCCGGGTTCGGGAATGATGCAGAGGAGTGTCTCAATGCGTTTATGGAATACAAAACCCATTCATGGCATGTTGCTCGTGGCCTTGTTATCGCTGGTTGCGTGCGGCGGTGGCGGCAATGGCAGAGACAGCAGCAGTGTCAGTGACGTGACCACTTCCGTTGCCGCGCCGGTTATCACTTCGATGGGAACGGATTTCTATTTAACGCTGCCGGATCATCTTTGCGCCAGCACTCCCGCTTCATGTACCAACGGGCTGGTCTCCAACAAGCTGATTGTGGCCGGCCCGGACGCTACCACCGGTGAGGTGACATTCAACGGCGTGGTTACGCCATTCTCCATTGCGGCCGGCGCCCAGTCCGTGATCACGCTTGATCCGTCCGTTGTCCTGACGGCCAACGAAACGGTCGAAGCTAAGGGAATCCATGTCACCGCACTTTCGCCGGTATCGGTGCATGTGGTTTCGGAGAACATCGGTTCCGCAGATGGCTATCTGGCTTTGCCGACAGCAGGTCTCGGCACCAGCTACTACGTGATGTCTTATACCAGCACAGTGTTCACCGGGTCGGAATTTGCGGTGGCCGCAACACAGGACAACACCACCGTAAGCATTACCCCAGCCGCCGCCGGCGCGACCAAACCGGCCGGGGTTGCGTTCACGGTCTTGCTGAACAGCGGGGAAACCTATTTGTTCACCAATCCGGCGCACGCCGATATGACGGGTACGCTGGTGACAGCCGACAAGCCCGTTGCGATGTTCAGCGGGCATCGTTGCGCCAATGTGCCCTCAAGCACAGGTTATTGCGATTATCTGGTCGAGCAACTGCCCGATGTGACGCGCTGGGGCAAGACGCACCATACCTCGCTGTTCAGCGGCCGCACGCGCTATACGGCGCGCATTATCGCTTCCCAGGACGGCACAGCCTTTACCACGATACCTTCAGGTCTGTCCGGTACATTGAATGCAGGCCAGTTTGCGGAGTTCGATCTGACGGGTGCAGAAGAATTTGTGTCAAATAACCCCGTGCTCGTGGCTCAATTCATGCGCGGTTATGCTGATGATGCCGCCGGGAAGGGAGATCCGAGCATGGTTCTCGTGACGCCGGCGGAGCAAGCCGTGACCGATTCCACATTCGGAGTTCACGGTATTGCCGGAACTCCCGGCGCTTTCATCAACGTCGTGACCGAAACGGCCTCGCTTGCAAGCCTGCAACTGGACGGCCTTGCCCTGGACACGATGCTTTTCGCTCCGATCGGCGGCGCCAGCATCTATTCAACCGGGACGATTCCGGTCTCCCCGGGGGTGCACACCCTTCAGGGAACAGGAGCTTACAGCGCGTTTGTCTATGACTACGGCATTTCGTGGAATTCGGTTTCTTACGCTTATCCGGTCGCCATCAAACTTTCCGTGCCTGTTGCAACTTCGCCCGCACCGGATGCTTCGGGTCCTTCGGGTTGCAGTGCTGAACATGAGGACGAACATGAGGACGAACATCATCACTCGGACTCCAATCACCGCGATCATTCAGGCGCCGGCGATTACTCAGGCCACCACGATCACTCAATCCATCATGATTACTCAGGCCACCATGATTGTTCAGGTCGCCACGATCACTCAGACAACGGCGACCATTCTGATACTGATCACAAGGATAATGATGATACTGTGTGTGACAAATAGCCATGACTGTGATCCAGGAGAAGATCGTGGTCAATAAAGTTGCGCAATCATCGGTCTGTATTTTTTTTGGGTTGCTGATGGCAGCAAGCGTTGTCCATGCACGGGAACCCGGTCAGAACACTCCCCAGCGTTTCGAGCCGCCAGCCAGGAATCAAGCCGAAACCGCAGGCTATGAGAAGTTGCTGCGTGATGCCGATGTCCTGGTCAAACGCGGCAAGCCTGGCGAGGCCTACAAGTTGCTGGAGCCGCTCGAGTTCGAGCATTCCGGCGAAACGCGTTTCGATTATCTGATCGGCATCGCAGCTCTGGACAGTGGTATGCCGGGCAAGGCAACTCTCGCCTTCGAGCGTGTTCTGGCAGTTGATCCGGATTTTGCCGCTGCGCGGCTGGACATGGCGCGTGCCTATTATCAGTTGGGCGATCTGCCGCGCGCCAGAACCGAATTTGCATTGACCCTGAATCAGAACCCTTCCGCAGCAGCGCGTCTCACCATACAGCGATATCTGGATGAGATCGCGGCGCAGGAAGCAGGAAAACATACACGTATCGCCGGATACATCGAGGGAACCGCCGGCCACGACAACAACGTTAATAATTCCACCAGCCAAGCGCAGGTATTCGTTGATTTTCTGGGGGCAAATATCACGCTCGACCCGACCAACGTCAAGGCTTCCGGCACTTACTACGGGGTGGCGGCAGGCGGCGAAGTCACTCACAGCCTGAATGCGAAATGGGGGTTGTACGCAGGGGCGGATTTGAAACAACGCGGCTACAGAACACAGAAACAATTCGATGCGCTCAACCTGGATGCGCGCGCCGGAGTGATGTTCGGCGCTGCGGATAACCGGTTGCGCGCGGGTGTGTTCGGAGGACGTTACAACCTGGGTGACACGCACAACCGGGATATGTCCGGCTTCAATGCGGAATGGCGCCATGCGGTCAGCCCTGGTAATCAGTTGAGCGTGTTTGGCCAGTATGCTCAATACCGCTTCGTCGATGCAGCCATGAAAGTGAATGATTTCAACCAGCAAGTATTGGGCGCCGGCTGGCTGCATGTTCTGGGAGACGGCAGGTCGACGCTGTCCGGCAGCCTGTATCACGGCACGGAAAATGATGTTTCGCCGATCATCACGACTGCAACTCCCGGCGGCGGGCGCGCAGACGGCGAAAAAAAGTTCAGCGGACTACGCGCCGGCGGCCAGGCGGCCATTGCTGAAAGAACGAAATTGTTTTTCAGCGCCGGCGGGCAAGCCGGCAATTACAGCAAGGTCAATCCATTGTTTTTGCGTCAACGCAGCGATCGTCTATATGACCTGACGGCTGGGGCAAATTGGCATTGGGGCAAACTGTCAACGCTGCGTCCGCAACTGAATCTTTCGAAGAACAATTCCAATATCGCAATATATAACTACGACCGAAGGGACATTTCCGTGACTGTCCGCCGTGATTTCCGGTGAACCAACTTGAGTGAGGTGAAAATCATGAATCCCATAAAAGAAGTCATTACGCTGTCGGGCATCTTGCTGGCAGCTTGTCTGATGTTTACGGGCCAGGCCGCATATGCGGGTATCGCCGGGCACATCCTGTTTCTGAATGGCAATGTTCAGAGCACCAATTCGGCAGGCCAGACACGGGTTCTGCAAAAAGGCGATGCGATCCACGAAAGCGATACTGTAACGACCGCGAGGGGATCGTCTGCGCAAATCAAGATGCGCGACGGCGGCTACGTCGTCATACGTCCGGACTCCCAGTTGAAATTCGACAGCTTTACATTCAGCGGTGAGGAAGATGGCAGTGAAAAAAGTTTCTTCTCCATGATAAGAGGCGGCATCCGCGCAATTACCGGCCTGATCGGAAAAAAGAACAAGAAGAATTACCGTATTGAAACGCCGGGATCGACTATCGGCATTCGCGGTACCGACCATGAAACGGTTGTGGTCACGGCAGGCAGCGCATTGGCGGCAGTGGCGCCCATCGGCACCTATAACAAGGTCAACAGTGGGGAGACCACGATCACCACAAGCAAAGGCACGCTCCCGGTGTTGCCGAACCAGATGGGTTTTGCCGGCGGCGCTGATCAAATGCCGCAACTGCAACCGCTGAACCTCAATATCTTCACGGTAGTGCCGCCGCCGTCCCCGCAAGCCCAGACTCCGAAGTCAGGCGGCGGCAAAGAGGTGGATGTGCGCGCCGGCGCGGTAGTGGATAACGCTGTCCAGGGGCAGGATGCCATACCGGAAAACAGGGTGCCGGTTGACATTAAACTAGTTCCGATCACCAACGGCGGCGGGGGAGGAACCCAGCCGCCGGTGGTATTCTGACTCTATGTTATTCCATTTCTCGATCAATAGAGCAATATCGTAGGGCGGGTCACACCCGCCATTACAGCAGAATCTAGCAAATCACATCTCTTTTTCACATTCAGCGGCGGGTGTGACCCGCCCTACGGATTATTTCCCGTTTGAAGGAGAAATAGAATTATACCCGGCGCGCCAGTTCGGCGGCCATGCCGGTATAAGCGCCGGGAGAAAGCTGCAGCAGGCGTTGTTTTTCCGCTTCGGGAATATCCAGCGAGGAGATGAAAGCTTGCAATGACGCGCGGTTGATGCCTTCCTTGCCGCGCGTCAGTTCTTTGAGTTTGTCATAGGCGTTCGCTATGCCGTAACGGCGCATCACGGTCTGGATAGCTTCCGCCATCACTTCCCAGCTTGCGTTCAGATCATCCGCGATGCGCTGCGGATTGGCTTCCAGCTTGTTCAGTCCCTTCAGACAGGATTCATAAGCGAGCAGGGTATAGCCCAGCGCTACGCCCATGTTGCGCAACACCGTGGAGTCGGTGAGGTCGCGCTGCCAGCGCGAGTTCGGCAGTTTTTCGCTGAGGTGGCGCAGCAGCGCGTTGGCCAGGCCGAGATTGCCTTCGGAATTCTCGAAGTCGATTGGATTTACTTTATGCGGCATGGTCGAGGAGCCGACCTCGCCCCTGACTACTTTCTGTTTGAAATAGCCCAGCGAGATGTAGCCCCAGATGTCGCGGTTCAGGTCGATCAGGATAGTGTTGATGCGCGCATAGGCGTCGAACAGTTCCGCCATGTAATCGTGCGGTTCGATCTGGGTGGTGTAGGGATTGAAGGTAAGCCCGCGCGCGCTGACGAAACGTTGCGCGAAGGCTTCCCAGTCCACCTTGGGATAAGCCGCCAGATGCGCGTTGTAGTTGCCCACCGCGCCGTTGATCTTGCCGAGGATCTCCGTGCCGGCCAAGCGTTGTGCGGCGCGCTGCAAGCGATACACCACGTTGGCCATTTCCTTGCCCAGCGTGCTCGGCGTGGCGGTCTGGCCGTGTGTGCGGCACAGCATCGGCAGGTCTGCGAGTTGGTGGGCGAGGCTTTGCAGCCGGGTGGTGAGGACGTTCAGCGCCGGCAGCATCACGGCATCGCGCGCGCCCTTGAGCATCAGCGCGTGGCTGAGGTTGTTGATGTCTTCGGAAGTGCAGGCGAAGTGGATGAATTCAAGTGCCTTCGGAAAAAGCTCCCTCTCCCGTCCCCGCAAGGGGGAGGCCGTGGGGTTCCCGGAACCTTCGGTTCCACCCTCACGCACGGAGAGGGTTGGGGTGAGGGTGCCGGAGAGTTTTTCGCGCAGCCAGTATTCGACGGCTTTCACATCATGGTTGGTGGTCGCCTCGATGGTCTTGATCGCGAGCGCATCGGCTTCGCAGAAATTGGCATTGAGCGCGTCCAGTTGCGCGATGGCCGCGGCGGAGAACGACGCGATCTCTGGAATGTCGGCTTGCGCTCCGAGCGCCTTGAGCCACTCGATCTCGATCAGCACGCGGAAACGGATCAGCCCAAACTCACTGAAATAATTGCGCAAGGCATCCACCTTGCCGTGATAGCGGCCGTCCAGCGGAGAGAGTGCGGTAAGTTTGGTGAGTGTGGTCATCATGAACCTTATTAATAACAAAAGTAAGTTCGTAGGGCGGGTCACACCCGCCATGGATGCCCGGCATCCGGTTGGTAACGGCAGGTACGAAAAACGTTTGTCCCGGCACCGGTGTGACCCACCCTACGAAATGCAGAGGCATATTTTACGCGAATCAAGCATGTCCTTGTTCGATGATTGCGCCGCCCAGACAAACTTCACCATCGTAGACCACCACTGACTGCCCTGGCGTGACTGCCCATTGTGCTTCGTCAAAGGCGATCTCGCAGCGGCTATCGTCGAGTTGGGTGAAATGGCAGGCCGCATCGGCCTGGCGATAGCGGGTTTTGGCGGCGTAGTGATGATTCATCTGCGGTGCAGTGCCGCTGATCCAGTGGCTATCCAGCGCGGTCAGGCGGTTGCTCAGCAGCGCGGGGTGGTCGTGACCTTGAACCACGATCAGACGGTTGTTCGCCATATCCTTGCCCGCCACGAACCACGGCGTATTCTGTCCTCTGTTCTCTGTCTTCTGTCCTCTGATTCCCCCGATGCCCAAACCCTGGCGTTGTCCCAGAGTGTAGAACGGCAGGCCGATATGTTGCCCGACCACATTGCCTTCGGGCATGACCATCTCGCCAGGTTGAGTCGGCAGATAGCGATTCAGGAATTCACGGAACGGACGCTCGCCGATGAAGCAGATGCCGGTGCTGTCGCGCTTGGCGTGATTGGGCAAACCGTGTTGCCCGGCAATCGCGCGCACCCGGGATTTCAACAGTTTGCCGAGCGGGAACATCGCGTGGCTCAGTTGTGTCTGGTTCAGGCGGTGCAGGAAATAACTTTGGTCCTTGCTGTCGTCAGTCGCCTTGAGCAACTGCAACAACCCATCCGCTTCGCGTATCTGCGCGTAGTGCCCGGTGGCGATGGTGTCCGCTCCGAGTTGCATGGCGTGATCGAGGAACGCCTTGAACTTGATCTCCGAGTTGCACAGGATGTCGGGGTTGGGCGTACGTCCGGCTTGATACTCGCGCAGAAAATAACTGAACACTCTTTCCTTGTATTCCCTGGAGAAATTCACCGCCTCGATGGGAATGCCGATGATGTCGGCTACCGAGACCGCATCCAGCAGGTCCTGGCGCGACGAACAGTATTCATCATTGTCGTCGTCCTCCCAGTTCTTCATGAACAGGCCGGTCACGTCATAGCCTTGCTGCTTGAGCAACAATGCGGCGACGGAGGAATCCACCCCGCCCGACATGCCGGCCACGACCCGGGATTTAGAATTGATTTTCACGTTTGTCCTTTCTCCCGCTTGCGGGGGAAAGTTGGATAGGGGGGAGCGAGTTTGCTCGTTACTCATAATGCACCAATAGATACAGCGGATAACGCTTGCCAGCGAGGTAATCTTCCACGCAGCGCAAGATCAGCGGGCTGCGATGGCGCTCCAGTGTGGCACGAATCTCACCCGGCGTCAGCCAAACGGCTTGCAGGATACCGATATCCAGCGATCGGTCAGGGTCGTGCCCTGCGTGCGCCGGTGAAAGCGAAGCGCAGGTAATTCCATTTCTACATCAAACGTGACTTTTGTAGGGCGGGTCACACCGGTGCCGGGACAAAAGTTTTTCGTACCCGCCGTTGAACGGGATAACGAGGTGGGATTTGATGAATGATGCTGAAATGGCGGGTACGAAAAACTTTTG
>Ga0154718_1027_pt1 | contig 16889 bp, 17 predicted proteins | sample Rifle2008BG16ft_FD_105726 | JGI IMG/M metagenome (GOLD analysis project Ga0154718, IMG submission 105726) | Betaproteobacteria bacterium RBG_16_56_24
GAAGTAGGACAAGCGTTCCAGCGCGCGCACCATGCAGGTGGTGTCATCCATGATGATCACCGCGCCGGTTCCCAGCATCGAACCGGCCTTGGAGATGGAATCGTAGTCCATGGTCAGATCCATCATGATCTCGCCGGGCAACACCGGCATGGACGAGCCGCCGGGGATGCAGGCTTTCAGCTTGCGCCCGCCGCGCATCCCCCCGGCCATTTCCAGCAGCTTCTTGAATGGCGTTCCCATCGGAACTTCGAAGTTGCCCGGATTGTTCACATGACCGGATACAGAAAACAGTTTTGTGCCGCCGTTGTTGGGTTTGCCCAGCTCTAAAAATTTCTGCCCGCCGTTATTGATGATGTAGGGAATGCTGGCGAAGGTCTCGGTATTGTTGATGGTGGTCGGTTTGCCATACAGGCCGAAACTGGCGGGGAACGGCGGTTTGAAACGCGGCTGGCCTTTTTTGCCTTCGATGGATTCCAGCAATGCGGTCTCTTCGCCGCAGATATACGCGCCATATCCCAGGTGGTTATGCAGATCGAAGCAGAAATCCGTGCCCAGGATACGGTCGCCCAGGTAACCGGCTGCACGCGCCAGCTCGCAGGCCTCCTCCATGCGTTCGTAGGCCTCGAATATTTCGCCGTGCACGTAGTTGTATCCTGTCCTGACATTCATCGTATAAGCGGCGATGGCCATGCCCTCGATCAGCAGATGCGGGTTATAACGCAAAATATCACGGTCCTTGCACGTGCCCGGCTCGCCCTCATCGGAATTGCAGACGATGTATTTGTCGCCGTCAAATTTTCGCGGCATGAAACTCCACTTCAGGCCTGCCGGAAAGCCCGCGCCGCCGCGTCCGCGCAACGCCGACAGTTTGACCTCGGCGATGATCGCGTCCGGCGGCATATTTTCGGTCAGCACCTTGCGCAACGCCTGATAGCCGCCCGCCTTGAGATAATTTTCCAGCGTCCACGGCTGGTCAAAATCCGCTGTGGTAAATATGACTGGACCTTTCATGCCAGTGTCTTTCATAATTGGCTCAATTCCGACAGTATCTGATCTATCTTTTCCGGAGTAAGACGGCCGCATATTCTCTTGTTGCTGACGGTAAACAGCGGCGCATCCACACATGCCCCCATGCACTCGCCCTCGCGCAGACCGAATGTTCCGTCCGCTGTCACCTCGCCGAATCCGATGCCAAGTTTCGATTCCAGATACGCAACCGTTTCGTTGACACCGCCCAACTGGCAGGGCAGATTGGTGCAGACCGTGATGGTGTGCCTGCCCATCGGCTTCAGGTTGTACATGTGATAAAAACTCGCCACCTCGTACACCGCCATCTGCGGCATGCCAAGATACGCCGCCACATCGGCCATATCCCCGGTCGCGACCCAGCCCTTCTCATCCTGAACGAAACGCAACGCGGCCATCACCGCAGACTGTTTCTGATCCGCCGGATATTTTTTCAGTTCGCGGTTGATCTTCGCTTGTATTTGTTCGGATAGCATTTATGACACCCTCAACGATCAACTTCACCAAAAACGATGTCCTGCGTACCAATAATGGTCACCACGTCCGCAATCATGTGGCCGCGCACCATTTCGTCCAGCGCGGCCATGTGAGCGAAACCCGCAGCGCGTATCTTCATGCGGTAAGGCTTGTTGGCGCCATCGGAAACCAGATAAATGCCGAACTCTCCCTTGGGATGTTCCACTGCTGCATAAGCTTCACCGGCAGGAACATGCATCCCTTCGGTGAACAGCTTGAAGTGATGGATCAGTTCCTCCATGTTTTCCTTCATGGATACACGCGCCGGGGGTGCGAACTTATGGTTCTGCGACATCACCGGACCGGGATTGTCGCGCAGCCAGGCTATGCATTGCCTGATGATGCGATTGGATTGGCGAAACTCTTCCACGCGCACCAGATAGCGATCATATGAATCGCCTTCCTTGCCCACCGGGATATCAAAGTCCATGCGGTCGTATACTTCGTAGGGCTGTTTCTTGCGCAGGTCCCACTCGACGCCCGATCCGCGCAGCATCGGACCGCTGAAACCAAGCGCCAGTGCGCGTTCCGGTGTTACCACACCGATACCCACGGTGCGCTGCTTCCAGATGCGGTTATCGGTCAGCAGGGTTTCATATTCATCCACGTAGCCGGGGAAACGGACGGTAAAGTCTTCGAGAAAATCGAGCAGCGATCCCTGGCGATTTTCGTTGAGCTTTTTCACTGCCGCTGCATTGTGGATCTTCGATGCCTGATACTGCGGCATGCTATCGGGCAGATCGCGGTACACGCCGCCGGGACGGTAGTACGCGGCATGCAGGCGCGCGCCGGAAACTGCCTCGTATGCGTCCATCAGGTCTTCGCGCTCGCGGAAGCAGTACAAAAACATCGTCATCGCGCCGATGTCCAGCCCGTGCGCGCCCAGCCACAGCAGGTGATTCAGGATGCGGGTGATCTCGTCGAACATCACGCGTATGTATTGCGCGCGCAGCGGCACGTCTATCCCCGCCAGTTTTTCGATCGCCATCACATAAGCATGTTCGTTGCTCATCATCGAGACGTAATCGAGCCGATCCATGTAGGGAACGGCCTGCAGGAAAGTTTTGTGCTCAGCCAGTTTTTCGGTGGCGCGATGCAGCAGGCCGATATGCGGGTCCGCGCGCTCGATCACTTCGCCATCCAGTTCCAGCACCAGGCGCAACACCCCGTGAGCCGCAGGGTGCTGCGGCCCAAAATTCATGGTGTAGTTTTTTATTTCCGCCATCACTTGCGTACCGGGTTGTCAGCGTAATGTTCTTCACGCACGATGCGCGGCGTCACCTGGCGGGGTTCAATCGAAACCGGCTGATAGATCACACGCTGCTGCGCGGGGTCATAACGCATTTCAACATGGCCGGACAGCGGGAAATCCTTGCGGAATGGATTGCCGACGAAACCGTAGTCGGTCAGGATGCGGCGCAGATCGGGATGCCCGGTGAACATGATTCCGAACAGGTCGAACGCTTCGCGCTCATACCAGTTGGCGGCAGGCCAGATATCAACCGCCGATTCCAGAACAGGGAAATCGTCATCCCCGGCAAAAATGCGCACGCGCAAACGCGCGTTATTAGCCACCGAAAGCAGGTGATAGACCACTGCAAAGCGGGATGGATGAAGGCTCCCCGCTGCGGGCGGGATATCAGAAGCGAAATATGCGCCCCCCTCGGAAACATCGCTGCCATAGGTGGAGTAATCCACGCCGCACAGATCCATCAACTGTTCAAAGCGCAATTCAGCCGCATCCCGCAGGCGCGTCAGCGCATCCAGCATGTCAGCAGCCTTGACCACTACGGTCAATTCGCCCAGTCTTTCTTCAGCACTGACCAGCTTGTCGCCAAGCAGATTCGTCAGATTGGCACGCAAGGTACCCAAATCAGCAGCCATAGTCACCCTAACGGGCATGGCACAAAATGCCACCCTGTATTCATAATATTCGTCATGCCCGTTTCCCTCTCTCCTAGCTCTCTCCCGCCAGCGGGCGAGAGGGACGCTGTCTCGCTACGCGAGTTATTTGTTAACGCGCAATGGTATTGGTTCGTTTGATCTTGTTTTGCAACTGAATGATGCCGAACAGCAATGCCTCGGCGGTCGGCGGACAGCCCGGCACATACACGTCCACCGGCACGATGCGGTCACAGCCGCGCACCACCGAATAGGAGTAGTGATAGTAGCCGCCGCCGTTCGCGCACGAACCCATCGAAATCACCCAGCGCGGCTCGGCCATCTGGTCATACACCTTGCGCAAGGCCGGCGCCATCTTGTTGCACAGCGTTCCCGCCACAATCATCACGTCGGATTGACGCGGGCTGGGACGGAACACGATACCGAACCGGTCAAGGTCATAGCGCGCCGCGCCGGCTTGCATCATTTCCACCGCACAGCACGCCAGCCCGAAAGTCATCGGCCACAGCGAACCGGTGCGCGTGTAATTGATGACGGTATCCAGCGTCGTAGTGACGACACCCTTCTCCAGAATGCCTTCTATTCCCATTCCAGAGCTCCTTTCATCCATTCGTAGATGAAACCGACCACAAGAACAGACAGAAATATCATCATGGAAACAAAGCCGAAAGTGCCAATTTCCTTGAGCACGATCGCCCAGGGGAAGAGAAAAGCTATTTCAAGATCGAACAGGATGAAGAGGATGGCAACCAGGTAATAGCGCACGTCGAATTTCATGCGCGCATCCTCAAAGGCTTCAAAGCCGCACTCGTAAGGAGAATTTTTCCTGCTATCGGGACGACTGGAAGATACCAGCCTGCCCAGCACCATCGGGACTACGCCCATCGCAATACCGATAAAGATGAACAACAGCACCGGAAAATAATTTTCCAACATTGAGCCTCTCCCCTGTCTGGATATGCAAGCCAATCCAGAATCATTTTATAATTGTGTTATCCAGCCGACACCATGTATCAGCTTATTTTTTTGGTGCGGATGGGGAGACTCGAACTCCCACGCTCTTGCGAGCACAAGCACCTCAAGCTTGCGTGTCTACCAATTCCACCACAACCGCGACACCGCCGCAAAACTATTTCGGGATTTCCCTGGACTTCGACAAGTCTGCAGGGTCGGCCACAGGCGCGACTGGAGCCGACTGGATGGCCGCCGGTTCCACTTTATCCATCACCCCCAGTTGTTGCGCGGAATGCGAATAAATATAAGTCAGTGACAAACTGGTGATAAAAAAGATCGCCGCGGCGACCGCTGTGCTGCGACTGAGAAAATTCGCCGAGCCGCTGGATCCGAAAACACTGCCTGCCGAACCCGTACCAAATGCCGCGCCCATATCGGCGCCCTTGCCGTGCTGCATCAGCACCAGACCAATCAATACCACTGCCGTCAAAACATGAATTACCCAGACTATCGTTTCCACTCACTACTCCCGCACATTACTTCAAAGAAAAAAGTCAAACCATACCGGGACGAACAACTTTATGTCCGGGCGCCCGCGCGACAAATCGCCAGAAACTCATCAGACACCAAGGATGCCCCGCCGATCAACCCGCCATCAATGTCCGGCATCGCAAACAACTCTGCCGCGTTGTTTGCCTTTACGCTGCCGCCGTAGAGTATACACAACCCGGATGCGATTTGACCATCATGAGATGCGACACGCTGACGAATGAATTTGTGTACCGCCTGTGCCTGCGCCGCTGTAGCGGTCTTGCCCGTACCGATCGCCCACACCGGCTCATAAGCCACTACCGCATTGCGCAACGCTTGTACGCCTCCCAACTGGATCAGCGCGTCCAGTTGCCCGGCCACTATGTCCTCGGTGATTCCTTTTTCGCGTTGCTCCAGCGTTTCGCCCACGCACAGGATAGGGATAATTCCTGCCTGTTGCGCCGCCAGGAATTTCTCGGCCACCAGATGGCTGCTCTCGGCATAGTAAGCACGGCGCTCCGAATGCCCGACGATCGCATAGCTGCAGCCGAAGTCGCGCAACATCGCAGCGGACACCTCGCCGGTATAAGCGCCCTTATCCATCTGATGCACATCCTGCGCCCCCCACTTCACCGCGCTGCCGGACAGCTTCTGCTGTGCCTGGGGCAGATAGGGGAATGGCACACAAACCGCACAATCGACATTCTGGATCGAGGTCATCCCGCTGCGCAACGCATCCAGCAACACGGTGTTTTGAGCCAGCGCACCGTGCATCTTCCAGTTTCCAGCCACCAATTTACGATGCGTCATAATCAATCCGTTGAGCACCAAAGCGCGTAATCCTACCTGCGAACCGCCGAACGGTCAATGAAACATCAGAGATGACGCCTTGAATCGGTTAAAAGAATTATCGTCTGTGCTATGCTCATGGACATCAGACTAAGTTAATTTCAAAATTCCGTTGCGGACTTAAGGAAACGCGGATTAAATCCGCGTTTCCTTAATTTATCAGGAGCGACTTTTATGTTTTTGCGCCGTATCTTTGCACTTTCCCTATTAACCGCCAGTACTACGGCCATGGCGGATGCGGTCGATGTCAATCTTCGCGACAATAGCGCCCAACTTCAATACATAGCCTCTATGGGCCGCGATACCCTCGGAAAAGCCGAAATGCATGCGGGCATACTTTATGTCGACAAGAGGAATCTGCTCGGTGACCTTGGGATTACGGTGAAAGATGATGTGGGCAGAAATGCCCCCGGGCTTTCCGTTGGCGTCGGGATCAAGGGGTTGACCGCAAAGGCAAAGAGTAACAACGCTGCAGCCCTGGCATTGGGAGGGATGGTGCGTTATTCACCGCTTCCCGACCGTCGTTTTGGCATCATCGCGCAATTGTATTATTCCCCGAACATCGTCACATTTGGCGATGCCGACCGCTATACCGAAACCGGCGCCCGGTTGGAGTACGAAATAATCCCGCAAGCGGCTGTCTATCTCGGTTATCGAAGAATCAACTTTGGTTTTGAATCAATATCTGATGTCATACTTGAAGAAGGGGTGCATCTGGGCGTAAGGATCATGTTCTAAAATAAGGGCTGAAAAACTACTGCGCTCGATATAAGGGCACCTCTAAAAATCCAAACTCCGTCGCGATGCTGCGTTGCTCAATAAATTTTAACGCTTACATATCAAACATATGCGGCGCGCTAAAATTCATTTCGCGCCTTGCCTGGCTTAGGATTTTGAATTTTTAGAGGCGCCCTTTTGCCAATTCACGTTGGAAATTGAATCCGCGTCCGGCGCCTTTCGGCATCTTCTTGTAACGGCATGAATACAGGCCGGAAGAACCCACCGGATCAAGTTGATCGATACCCCACTTTAATTACGCCGGACATTGAGCTATTATCCACGCAGTACTGACGAGAAACCGGGCTTGGCAAATGTTCCGGGCGAGTATCCAACATGAAAGGATTATGATGAATTCCAGCACTATCAAGATTGCAGCAGCAGTGATCGCATCCGTAACCCTGTGGCTGCTGGGCGGGCTTTTTTTCGGCCATGTGGTCGGGATGATCTGCGTATTGCTCGGAGTCGCCATTGCAGGGTATACCGCAGGCGTGATTATGGACACACCGTGCCCATCGACAACTGGCGAGAAGTAACCATCGCATGCCGCAGTGATTCAACGCCACCGCAAGGTGGCGCGTTCATTTGTGGCAAATGAAAGTTGCAATGCAATAAACTTCGGGGGCGCCGAACTTGACCTTCCGTCACGATTTCCCCGCGCCCCTGTTGCGAATACGAAATCGGTATACGCTGTGTCGTTTCGATTGCACAAACAAAAAGGCCAACCGGAAGGCTGGCCTTTTGTTGCATCATACCGCAGGGATCAAGCGCGCTTCTTGAACTCGTTGGTGCGGGTGTCGATCTCGATCTTGTCGCCGATCTCGACGAACGCCGCCACCGGCAATTCAAAGCCGGTGTTGATCTTGGCCGGTTTCATCACCTTGCCGGAAGTGTCGCCACGTACCGCGGGTTCGGTGTAAACGACTTCGCGCACGATGGTATTGGGCAACTCGACCGAGATCGCCTTCTCGTTGTAGAACACCACCTCGCACGGCATGCCGTCTTCGATGTAGTTGATCGCATCGCCCATGCTTTCGGATTCGATCTCGTACTGGTTGTATTCGCTGTCCATGAACACGTACATCGGATCGGCGAAGTACGAGTAAGTCACTTCCTTGCGATCCAGGATAATCTGCTCAAACTTGTCGTCGGCGCTATACACGGTTTCCTTGGCGGAATCGGTCAGCAGATTCTTCATCTTCATCTTGACCACCGAGCCGTTGCGTCCCGAGCGGCTGTATTCCGCCTTGAGCACGACCATAGGATCGGCGCCAACCAAAATGACGTTACCTGCGCGAACTTCTTGTGCTGTTTTCATTATTTACCGCCCTTCAATTTCGGAGGCGCGCATTTTACCGATTTCCCGCGAAAAATCCAGTAGATTCAACGCCAGATTGTTTTCGGCCAATTGCCGCGACCAGTGCCGCGCATGTTGGTTTAGCTCGCTGCGTGACATAACAAAGGCGTGCCAGGCCTGCCCTGCCCCGCTTTCCATGTTCCAGGCCTTCCACAAACCCTGAACCGCCCGGCTTGCGAAATCGCCGAGTTGCTCGCCGTACAAGGTGAGGAAAGCTTCGAGCTTTTTCAAGTGCACCGCATCATGCTGCGGATATATCTGCCAGATGAATGGCTTGCCTGCCCAGATCGCCCGCACGAATGAATCCTCGCCGCGGACGAAATTGACATCGCATGCCCACAGAAGTTCATCGTAGTGTTCCTGCTCGACAAACGGCAGCACACGCACTTGCAGCTTGCCACGCGAATAGGCCTTGCCCACGCACGGTGCGGCATCGCCAAAATATTGGCCTACTTGCGGCATGATGCGCCCTTCCGGCGCCAGACACAGCACTGTCCGGTCGCCGGAAGCCCATGCATCGAACAACCCGGCAAGCGCGGCATTCTCATACGCAAACAGCGATACCTTCAATGTTTCCGCTGCCGGAATTTCAATGCCGACGGATCGCCAGAATGCCTGCTGCTGCGCGGCATCGCTCTGGAACGCATCGCGCCGCTCCAGCAGGCCGTGCTCCAGCAACAAACCCCCTGTTTGTTTGGTGAAGCCGGGGAAAAAGAAATATTTGGTCAATGGCAATGAAGGGTGCGGCGAAGGCAACTTGTGGTGGCTTTCCACCCACTCTTCGGCAGACAGATATTCGAGATTGATCCAGACAGGCTTGTGCTCTTGCGCAACCATCGCCTCGATGTAACTATGCGGCAACTTGCAGGCAAATGCTTCGATGACCAGTTCGGCAGGTTGCGCCTCAGGGAATGATTTGCTCCAGTGCCGCACCTCCACGCCTCGACACTGTTGTTTCTCCGTAGCGGCATCCGCTTCCGGGCACAGCTTTGCAAAGCTGTTCAGGTCGTCCACCCACAACCTGACCGAAAGGCCGTGTTCGTTCGCAAGTTGCCGCGCCAGCCGCCAGCACACGCCGATGTCGCCGAAATTGTCGATGACATTGCAGAAGATGTCGCATGACTCACTCCGCATGCAACGCCTCCACCGGATCGAGCCGCGCTGCGCGCATGGCAGGCGTGACCCCCGCCGCGAGGCCGATGCTGATTGCTGTCAGTTCAGCGACAAAAGCAAACAGCCACGGCGTATGCACCGGCAGCGCCGGAAACAGCAGGTGCAAGCCCTGCGCGATGCCCACTCCCAGAACCAGACCCGCGAAACCGCCCAGCGCAGACAGCAGTATCGCCTCGCCCAGAAACAGCGCCAGCACCTGCCGCTGTTGCGCTCCAAGCGCGCGCAACAAGCCGATCTCGGACGTGCGCTCGGAAACCGCCATGGTCATGATGGTCAGGATGCCCACCGCACCGACCAGCAGCGAAATCCCGCCCAGCGCGCCGACCGCGAAGGTGATGACATCGAGCACCGAGCCCAGTACTTCGAGCGCCTGCTCCTGCGAAATGACGGTGAAGTCCTCGCGCCCGTGTTTATCCTTCAGTCGTGCTTTAATCGTGCGTATCACCTCGTTTACATCGGCACTGGGGCGATAGCTCACTTGCATCTCTATCAGCCCCGGCCGGTTGAGCAGTTCCATCGCTCGCGCTGCAGGGATGAATACCGCATCGTCCAGATCAAGCCCCAGCACCTGACCTTTAGGCTCCATCACGCCGATCACCCGGTAACGCTGGCCTCCGATGCGCAGATAGCTGCCGAGGGGATTCTCTCCCGCAAACAGCTCCTGCCGCACCTTTGCGCCGAGCACGACCAAGGCGCGTGCCTGCTCGTTATCCTCGTCCGGCCAGAAGCTGCCGCTTTGCACCTTCATCGTGAAAGCCTTGGCAAAATCTCGCCCTTCGCCAAACACCGTGGTGCGCCGCGTTTTGCCGTTGGCGCGCAGCTCGGCGTTGCCCATCAGGCTGGGGTTAACGTGCTCGACATAGGGCAGGTGACGCAGCGCATCCGCGTCGTCCAGCGAAAGCGGCCTGACCGAGCCGAACATACCAACATTGCCGCCCTGGGTCTGCGTCTTGCCCGGCTGTATGGTGATGATATTGGTGCCGAACTGCGAAAACTCCGCCAGCACAAACTGATGCAGTCCTTCGCCGATGGAGGTGAGCAGGATCACCGCCGTGATGCCGATGGCGATGCCCAGCCCGGTGAGAAAGCTGCGTATCCGGTAGGACAGGAAACTGGAGGTGGTGAGTTTAATGAGGTCGGGGAATAGCATAAGCTGGCTTCGATTACACTTTGTGCGATGCGCGTCTCAGCGCTTCACTTGCATCCTGAACGACCCCAATTTCATTCCAAGGTACAGCGATCATCGTAATATCGCCAGTCGGCTGGAGACCGGCTTGACGAAATATATGGTTACGATGCGATGAAACTGATATCCACCACATTGCCCCACCATAAATCTGTCCATACGCAAGATGGCCTTCGCATCGCCCAGAAACAGGGCATGAAATCAACCGCCGCTCTACCTCACCGCGCCCATTCAACACAGCGAACGCAATAATAGGATATTCCCAACTCTGTCCGGGATCGACAGAAAGAAGCATCTGCCGAATCCGCTCTTCATGCGCACCAAGATTCACCTCGCTGAATGTTGGCAAAGAACTTATGGATGAGCGAAAGAGTATGCTGAGATGAAAAAGCTTGAAAGTTGGGTAATCATAGACTGCTGAATGGCTTGAATCTTGTGCGATACGATCAGGGAGGCTCCATTGCTTAAGAAACGGCTTCTCATATTTGTCATTCAAAAGCTGTTCGCAGTCAACGCAGAGCAAATATTCACGGGCACCAACTTGAAGAGGCTTCCATCCCTTGTTTCCTCGCCCATTGATTCCCATAAGCTTGTCCTCGTCGTTGTAGAGAGTCCCATATAGGAATTCCGGGGTGATGTGCGAGTAGCACAACTTACGATCTTGCTGACAAAGACGACATGTTGCCAAGGAAACCTCCCCACACTAACCCATCGCCCCCTTTACTTCCAGCACTCCACCAGCACTGTCCACTTGCTGGCTTCTTCTGCAATATCGGCGTTGCTCTTTTCGCGCGAAAAAATTCCGCCGCCGGTTTTGTACGGCACTTTGTTGGTGTCGAGGAAGGCTTTAACGGTTTGGCCGTTGACCGCGAAATTGACGTTTTGACCTACCTGACCGGTTGCTCTCGCCATCTTTCCATCGTCCAACTTCATTGACACCACACCCACCACGTTGCCCTTCTTATCCATCACCGGGCTACCACTTGAACCTGGCTGAATTGGCGCGGTAATCTGAATCTGGTTGGTGTTATTGCCCAGCCCCGTGAGCGCGCTGATGGTGCCGGGCGTGAGATTGCCACCGGAAGAAAGTACCGAATTGAGCGGATAGCCAAACACGATAATGTCCTCACCTTGGCGCAGCTTGCCGGGGTCGGGATTGAGGTTAGCAATAATGTTGGTATAACCCGGCAGTTGCAGCAGCGCGAGGTCGTTCACGCTGTCGGATGTGATGACCTTGGCAATGCCTTCGCGCCCGGCAATTTTCAACTCCGCACAACCTTCAACAACGTGATGGTTGGTGAGAGCATGACCTTCGCTACTCACCGCAAAGGCTGTGCCAGTGGCTTGTTTGTTCAGAGTACCCTGTGTTGATGGTGTACTCGCGCTGCCTGATCGCCCCTCGCGAACAAGAACCTGCCCTTTTTTCCAAACGGACGAGAGACGTTGCGCTTCGGCGATCTCAGCCGCCGACATATTCTGCACGAAAGAAAAATAGCTGATGTCGACCCCGCCGAAAGCCATCTGACTTAGGCTCAAGTTCTGCCATGCGTAGGCAAGGACGTTATCCTTGGGAACCCCCTCGCCTCGGTTATACATATCGCTCAGGCTCAACTGGGCACTTGCATGACCCTGCGCGGCAGCCTTCTGGTTCCACTCAAACGCTTGGGTTGCATCTTTGGGAACCCCTTTGCCGATACGATACATCCGTCCAAGGTCATACTGTGCATATGCATCACCCTGTGCAGCGGCCTTCTGATACCACTCGGCAGCTTTGACTGCGTTCTTGGGAACACCCTCGCCTTTGTCATACATCTGGGCCAATTCCTTTTGGGTGTCTACATTTCCCTGTGCTGCCGCTTTTTGAAACCACTCGACAGCTTTGGCAGCGTCCTTAGGAACAAGTCCTTTAATACCGGAGCGATACGCGTCGCCTAAACCGTACTGAGCCTCTGCATGTCCCTGCGCAGCAGCCATCTGAATCCACTCAAGCGCTTTGGCAATGTCTTTGGGTACACCTTCGCCTTTGCCATACATCCGGGCGAGGTTAAATTGTGCATCTGCATTCCCCTGAGCAGCCGCTTTCTGCCACCACTCCACTGCCTTGGCAGCGCTCTTGGCTATGATGGGCGCACCGCTCGCGTCGAAATTAAATCCGTCACCCTTGGCATACATCTCGCCAAGGTTAAATTGCGCTTCCGCATCCCCCGCTTCCGCTTGCTTTTTCGTTTCGGCAAGCTTTTCTTCCGGGGTTAATTCTTTCGCAGCCACAGCAGCCACAGCCACTTCGGTCTTGTTGCCAGCAGCTCTCTCACCGCACCCTGCGAGTGGCAACAGCAATGTGACCAGCATAAAAAAATAGAAAACTTTCATCATGTCCCCTAAAAATACAGCGCATCTGTTATTGACTTAGCGTCCCCGAACGCAAACACCTTCAATCGAGCCGCTACTTTTCGCACACTTTGAGCCAGGGCCACAATCGACATCAAATGAACATGTGTCACCGACCGTGCCGTTCACATCCAACGGCGAATATACGGGTTCGCGATCATGTTTGTTGCCGGGTGATATTCCTCCCATACAAACACCGTAAAGCGAACCGGGTGATTTTGCGCATTTGCTTCCCGGATCACAATCGGTATCAAATGAGCATGCGAATGCCAACGATGGGCAAAACACTCCGAACAGAAAAATCATTTTTAAAATTTTCATCATTGTTCTCCCTGATTAAGTGCTACCACGAGCAGTGCTTGTAGCATCAAACAACGTCTGGTCACAATAACGTGAGGCCTCGGTACCGGAGTGAATTATTTTTTTACGAACTATGCTGAAGGAAGAATAATGCCAAGCTGTAAAAGAAATCGACCTCGGTGTTTTTTACTATTCTCATTGGTGATAGCTGCATGGTGATTACTTAGGGTGTCCAGTTCGTAACATTTGTTCTTTCCAACGTTGAGAAAATTATTCTGAATCCGAGTAAGCACACCCAAAGAAAGTGTAACTCCGTGGATGGTCATTTCTCAGGGAGTATGTGATTTTGCCAAGATTTACACCAACGGCGTTTGCTGCGGTGCCTTCTAATGATAGGCAGTGCATGTCTGGAAAAAGGTGTACCAGAAGTTCGTTGGGTAGGTTCTTCATCTGTTCTAAAGAATTGGAGATTTCAGTACGAATGTCTTCTTCCACCTTCTCTTTTTGGTCTGGCGTGATCCTGTTGCTGTTGTCACCCCACTGAAATGAAATATTCATATTTACCCGCGTTGTATAGATTGGGAAACGGGAACGTCTAACGTGTTATACATCAAACCCCCTTTACTTCCAGCACTCCACCAGCACTGTCCACTTGCTGGCTTCTTCTGCAATATCGGCGTTGCTCTTTTCGCGCGAAAAAATTCCGCCGCCGGTTTTGTACGGCACTTTGTTGCCATCGAGGAAGGCTTTAACAGTTTGGCCGTTGACCGCAAAATTGACGTTCTGCCCTACCGAACCTGTCGCCTGCGCCATCTTTGAATCTGAGAGCTTCATGGACACCATACCCACCATGTTGCCCTTCTTATCCATCACCGGGCTGCCACTAGAGCCGGGTTGAATCGGTGCGGTGATTTGAATTTGGTTGGTGTTGTTGCCTAGTCCAGTGAGCGCACTAAGCGTCCCGGGCGTGAGATTACCACCGGAAGAAAGCACCGAATCGAGCGGATAGCCAAACACGATAATGTCCTCACCTTGGCGCAGCTTGCCGGGGTCGGGATTGAGAATGGCGATATCATTGTTCTTGCCTGGTAGTTGCAGTAACGCAAGGTCATTCACGCTGTCGGAAGTGATGACCTTGGCGATGCCTTCTCGTCCGGCAATTTTCACTTCGGTACAACCATCGATAACGTGATGGTTTGTCAGTGCGTGGCCTTCCGCGCTGACGACAAAGGCCGTCCCAGTAGCTTCTTTGGTCGGCATTCCGCCCGCCGGAGCAGTATTGCCGGGAGCCGTGAGTAATGCAATTACAGGCGGAGGTCCGACCTGATATGACGGTTGCCACTCTCTAGCTAAACGTTGTGCCTCTGCAACCTCTTCGCCCTTCATTGATTGAGCAAGCTTGTCTCGGATTGCCGCCGGGTCGCCAATTTGCTCCGTTATTCGCGTGTCCACTTGCGACAGAAACTGAGAACCTGTGCCGAGAGCACCAATACTTAGCCAGAAGTATGCTTGTACCTGATTTTGTTCCACTCCATGGCCACGGCCGAACGCTAGCCCTATGTTCTTGGCACCGTCTTCTCCTCCTTGTTGTGCAGACTGAGCAAAATATCTCGCTGCCATTTCGAAGTCTTTGGAGACACCTCGACCACTTTGATAGAGTTCCCCCAGCGCGTTCTGCGCTTCGGCATCGCCAAGTTCTGCTGCCCGCCTAAGCAATTGTGCAGCTTGAGTGTAATTAGGTGACCCGCCATTGTCATCTTTCAGTATCCTTCCTGCCTGGCTTAGTGCGTCCGCAAATACTGAAAAATAAGGATCGGCTTTGCGCAATACGTGATCAATTTTCATCTGTGAAAGCGGCGACATGCTTGAAACTGAAACGGTGGACTTTGAGTCACGTAACCGACGAGCAAAGAATGTCCAATATCTCACCTTGTCGGCATCAACTTCCTTTGCATCCAATATTTTCATCGCGTATGCGATAGCACGTTTAAAACTGTCTGGAATCCGCGATAAACGCGAACATCTGTCCGACTCAGACACTGATTGCCTCATTTTTAGCACTTTATTTGTGGCTGCCATCCTTCGACAGTAACCTACGCCAGAAGCAATATCGCCATAATAGGAGGCCATCTTTGCATTAGCGAGCGGGTGGCCAGAGTCGGCCAACTTAACAACTAGATCTGGAGGGCCAACGGGGTTCAAGTAGGGGTGAAAAAGAAACAGAGTTACGAATGGATCGTGCGTGGCTAGAGCTTGATCTCGCAATGTTTCCGCTTTCGGCAAGCGATCATCATTGATAGCCTTTTGAACTCGGAGCAGATATAGACCCAAGATGGCTTCCGGTAGCCCTTTTTCAGATGCACTTACAAGCAGCCCCTTGGCACGTTCGTAATCCGGCGGCGTTACGCTGCCGTCAAGTAGAGTTTTGGCAAGCAAAAGCTGCGCGTCTGCGTCGGATTGTGCAACTCGCGCTTCAAGGCTTTTTATCATGTCCGCGCGGGCGTCCGACTTGGTAGCAACACTAGGCGCAACAGTTTCGGGCTTGTTGCCAGTAGCCTTCTCACCGCAACCGGCGAGTGTCAGCAACAGAACAGCAAATAAGGAAATTGACAGAGCGTTCATGAGTACCCACCTTTATCAAGTCAACGTAGCGCAATTATTGCATCATTTCTCACGATGATGGACTCGAACATTATGCGTCATAGACTCTGCCAGCAATGCATCCAGCCAAGCCTCAAATTCGTCGTAATTGCTTTTGGAAAAAATCTTGCATGAAAACCGCTCCAATTCGTCAGCCACGACCTCGTTCTTGCAAAGATTACGCATATCATTATCAGTCGTCAGTGCATCAACGTAGGGAATAAACGTTGAGATATGGTCAATATCGTTTTGACGGGATTGGCCGAATCTAATATCGAACTTTTTCGGGTTGACGGTAGCACCCTCCGTCTTCCATTTCCAAAGCAGCGCTGCTTCAAGAACACTTCTAATCCTAACGCAGGCGCACAAATTAGCCGAATCGCCTTCTAACGATACCAGCCATTGCTGGAGCGTGGATTCCTCGTCCAGCTCTTGAACCGCTTCACCAACAACCCGGCAGAATGGTGCAGGCGCTTCCCATGGAGGCATGACTGGAATTCGTCCCGCTTCAAGCTCTTTGACGATTTGTTCCATCTGCAGATGTAAATCGCGCCGCTGCCGCCAAGAAGCAATCCCTTGTCGAATATTTTTGTACCAAAGTTCGCGAACATAACTCAGGCAGTCGCGAGCATCTTCACAGCTTGGCATATTCTCTAGCTGTCGCTCAAAGACTCTGCGGAATGCTTCGTTGACTGCGTCACGAGGGCGTGCATTGTCACGATGCAACTTTGGTCGCCAATGGTTCGTGAGCTGAATCCTCATGCCAACTTGAAACTGATGAGGATTATCAAGCCCGATGTCGGAGGCAGGAAAAGAATTGGAGTTATCCTGATTGGCAAATATCCTTCGCCACTGGGCGACAAAGACTTCGTCCCAATCGACCGAGATGCTTCCGTCGGCCAAATCATTCTGAAACTGCCAAAGCTCTCTTCTACTCCCAACATATTCATCGGGGATAGCCGATGTTTCGCGGCTATGAACGTCCGAAACAACCACAAAAACCCTTTGCCGTACTTTCAGTTCTGTGAGCTTGGAAAAAATGCGCACTTCATTTTGAGAATTGGGGTTATCAGCTTCAAGACATGCGGCTGACAAGAACGACTGATCCAGATATACCAGCTTCTTGTGGATTGATGGGAGCAAAATCGGAATCCATATTTTGCATTGCTTGCAGCGGCCGCGAGCCTTGCCTGTTTTCAGCGAATCAATGGGGTCAGTGTCTCATGGCACTCGGTTAAGCCTTGGGGATGGTTGCCGAGCCACGAACAAGCTCTCTCTCCCTGGATGGGA
>Ga0154718_1156_pt2 | contig 16879 bp, 17 predicted proteins | sample Rifle2008BG16ft_FD_105726 | JGI IMG/M metagenome (GOLD analysis project Ga0154718, IMG submission 105726) | Betaproteobacteria bacterium RBG_16_56_24
TATATTGATGCAAATGATCCGCTAAGCCATCCCCATTAAAGTCTCCCGCGTAAGGATTGCCACTATTGACATTATTCCACCCTACCCCAGGCGCAAAGCCGCTCCCTGTAGAAAGATAAACCTTACCATTGCCCGATATTACATCTGCTTTGCCGTCTCCGTTTACATCGCCTACAGTCACCGGGTAATCCGCCTCCACGCCACTTATCAATAACACTGGTGCACCAAACCCGGTTCCTGTCGAATATTGCACATATACGGCTGATGAGCCACCACTGTCACCTACGATATATTGATGCAAATGATCCGCTAAGCCATCCCCATTAAAGTCTCCCGCGTAAGGATTGCCACTATTGACATTATTCCACCCTACTCCGGGCGCAAAGCCGACCGTCCCGGTTGCGGATAACCAACCCAGTGCAGTAGCCGGGAAATCTAGTGCAGTAGCCGGCCAACAAGTGCTGGCATCCCCGCATTCCTTTACGGAAATAAGACGGCTTGAATTGTTAGGCAGGGCGCTGTTGGCATACGTCAGCCGATAATCCTTGACCAACGTATCGGTTGTTCCTATCTGGGCATAAGTCTGAACATTGATCAGCCGCATCATGGTCTTGATCACCGAGCCGCCGATGTATGTTGGCGTAATGTCGGGACGGTCTTCGTAAACAAAACGCACTGAGTTGAAGGGAAAAACCCCTGCTGCAGCATTGCCGGTGTAGTCGATGCGACTGGGGCGGTAATCGCCGTTGACGTTGTCTTCGGTGTAGGTCACTTTCATATAGTTACCGACTGTGTCTTGTATCCAGTTCATCGCCCATACCCGGACATCGGTCTTGCCTTGGGCTTCGATACGGGAGTCTGAAGGATTCCCGAATAAGATGTACTGGCCAGCCTTGGTCCATGCCGCAAAATAAGCCGGGCCGCTGCCTGCCGTGCCGAGGGAAACGATTTTGGTGAAGCTTTCACTTTCGGTGCGGTATTCGGTACCGTTGGCGCCATATGCGCCTGTAACAGCGACCATGCGTTGCCCGTCCAGACAAAAGCGATCATCAGCAGTGTAGCTGACGCCGCTGTTGGCACCATCCTGGATAATTGTGCGTCCGCAACGGTATATCGCGGAGAGACCACCCAGCGACCAACCCATACCGAGCATGCCATTGCCGCCTTGGCTGTTGTAGTTGAGAGAGAGTGCAGGTGTCATACCGGCGGTGCCAGGGGGAGCTTCGATGGAGATGCTAAAGTTGGCCGCACCCGTTGGGCTGACGGCAAAACCGACCGGAGTTTCAAAGTGTTCTGCTGCGGGACTGGCAACTGGGAAAGCAAGTGATACGCAGAGTAAGAGTGCTGCTGAAAAGATCGATGGGCTGTTGCTTACCGTGTGCTGTGCCATAACCATTCCCCTTATTTATTGTTGTTTTGCCTTACCAAGCTCGACACTGCTATGGATTTGTGTCACCTGCCCTGCTCATAGTGCCGATTTCACTTGCTGCCGGTTCGACGATTGCTGCTGCACTCTTTATCCCAGAGTTCTCTGTTACTTTGTTACTTTATGTTTTTTATACTTTGAGCGTATAGCTGGCTTCTGAATCGGTGCAGACTTTATAAGTGTGTTCTGAGTCTGTCAAGAATTTTCAGTACAGAATTTTCAGTACAAGCTATCACTCTTGTCCAAGATAGAAATGACGTTGGGTCATTACCCTTAATCGACTGTTTATGAACCATGCTGATTTCGATCATCACTTTTTAGCTTGATTCTGGATGATGATCTGCGGGCTATAGTCGAACACCCAATCGGTGTAACTTGTTTTGCCCTCGAATGCCAGATCGGCATAAGCAAAATTGGCGCTTTTAAGTGGTGTTACATCTGACAGGCTATGCACGCCCTTCACCCCGCCATCAGGTGCAGCTACAATCCCCCATTCAGCATTGCGGGTCATAGGGTCAATGTAAATTTTCCTTAAATAGCGTTGGATGCCAAATTGCCGTTCGTCTTTAAGCAAGTCGTTTAGCGTGCGAGGATATTGTTTTACTGCGCCTGGCGATTTTTCATAATAAAGGGCGATAGCCCGCCGAAATTGATTTCCGACAAACAGCAGTTCCTGTTCTTTTTCGCGTTGACTTGCATGGCTCCAATTGATACCTGTAGAGGCCAACATCACGCCGAAAATAGCGATAACAATCAATATCGCCAAATAAGTAAAGCCGGATTGTTTTTCTCGAAAAATTTGCTTGAATTCACCAGTCACCATAAGCCGACCCATCCTTGGCGTTACCCTGCGCCCCGCTTTTGATGTCGAAGATAGCCCCCTTCGCGCCGTTGCTTGGGGGGATCAGTATCCAGGTCGAATTGCTTTGTGAGACCGGATCGACCGGTATCTTGCGCAGGTATTTCTTATTGACCAGATCATCCAGCGTGTCAGGATACGCGCCGGTATCGGCTTGGTATTTATCCAGCGCTTCGCGCATCAGGTGCAAGTCTTCCTTGAGCACACTTTCCTCGGCTTTGGAGACGCTATGAATATAACGGGGTGCCACAATCGACAATAGCAGAGCGATGATGGTCATTGCGACCATGAGTTCGATAAGGGTGAAGCCATTATTGAGACGTATTCGAGCCATCATCTTTACCATTCCCGGTATGGTATGCCGTTGAGTCCCGTTCTCGTGCTTAACGAATACACATCGTAGACATCCTTACCCTCCTTCGGTGCATCCGGCGGACTTTCGTAGCTGCGCAAACCCCAGGAGGGCTCAGTATTCACAGCATTTTCCGCAAAAGGATCCATGGGGATGCGTCGCAGGAAGTATATCTTTTTGGTAACAGGACTTTTGGCATCTTCCACGCCTTCGACAAGCACAGACAACTTGGGTGGGTAACCGGATTGATCCAGCGATCTCACGATGCGCCCTTCATCCCATGCCTGCTTGTAAGCATCGATCGCAGTGCGTATATCGCGCAGATACTGTCGAAGCTCTTGTTCCTTGGCGCGTTGCTGGGTTAGCTCGGAAAGCGGCATCGCCACGGATGCCAGAATAGCCACGATGGCGACCGTAACCAGCAGTTCGATCAGCGTGAAACCGTTTTGCGCAAAGGAAGTGTGACGTTGCCTCATCACCATGGGATTACTTGGTGATTTCGACAATCGCCGTCGGCAAGGAGTCAAACGGCAGCATATTGCCCGCCGCATCCGAGAAATTCGCCGCGCCGACACGCAACTGCGTGTTGCCAGCCGCTTCCGGTAGCGGCTGGAATGTCACACTGGCGAACATCCCTTCTCCTTTTACGTTACCCTGCCGGATAACTCCGATATTGATACGCCCGGTCGTATCCTGAAACTGCTGCATAAACTGTGTCTTGCCATCCGGCTTTTTGAGAAGATCGCCTTCTAAGACGTTAACGACTTTAAGTATTGCTGGGTCGTAAGAAATATTCAGCAAGGCATTTTGCAACCCCTCCGCAACCAGGTTTATTTTTACGGTAAAAGCATTACCGGCCTTCACTTGGCTTGGCGCATCCAATGCCAGCTTGATATTGCCGGATACCAGAGGAGATGCCGCAGGCTCTGCGTTACCCGAAACAGGTGGAGGCACCTCCTCTGCCGGCTTTATCAAGGCAACACTTGGCGCGACTGAGGTCTGCTCTGCTTCTGCAACCTTGTCGCTTTTCCCGGATTCTACCCGGTTGATTTCCATCCCATCGAGGCTGATAGCAGCCTCTGTCCCGGATGAAAACTCCTCAATGGGAGATTCCGGACGGACAATATTACGCACCACGCGCGGCGTGATCAGCAGCACGACCTCTGTTTTGGATGCAGTATCGGATCGGCTGGAGAACAGGCGTCCGATGATAGGCAATTGACCTAACCCCGGTATGCTGTTGGCGGATTTTCTGTCTTCCTTGTTGATCAGCCCCGCAAGGATCTGCGTCTCGCCATCCTTGAGGCGCAGCACAGTGGCTGCAGTGCGCGTTCCGATCTGGTACGTGAGCGAGCCGTCTGCGTTTTGAATCTGTTTCGTAACGCTGCTAACTTCCAAGCCAACCTTGATACCAACATCGTTGTCCAGATAAACCTTGGGTTGGACTTCAAGTTTTAGCCCGATATCCAAGTAGTTAATAGATTGTGTATTAAATCCACCAGTTGCCGCAATAGTATTAGTAATGACGGGTAACTTATCTCCTATATGCACGCTGGCTTTTTCGTGGTTTTGGACACGGATCCTCGGGTTGGCCAATAAATTGGTATCTCCGTCCTGGTGCAGCAGATTGACGACCAAGGCAGGATCGGAGAGTGTCAACTGCACCAATCCTGCGTTACGGTTGATCATTTCCGGTAGTGTCACAACACCAGACTTGCCCCCCGTGCCCACAGCGCTATAGCTGATCTGGCTTGGATACTGGATGCCGATGGTGTCCAGCAGATTGGTTCCGACTTCCAGTACTTCGACCTCCAGCATGACTTCCGGCTCGGCGATATCCTGTGCCGCTATCAATCGTTCCGCCACCCGGATGGCATCAGGCGTGTCACGCAACACGATGAGGTTAAGTTTGTCATCGACAAACAGATCTCTGGTCTTGATCATGCCCTTGAGCATGAGAGCAACATCCTTGGCACTCGCATTCGTGAGGTAAAAGTTCCTGATCTGGAGCTCCTGGAAGTCTTTCTGCTTTTGCGGCGTCTTCGGATAAATGAACAGGGTGTTCGCGTTCAGGATACGTTGCTCGATCTGGTTGGTAACGAGTACGAAGCGGATGACATCTTCTATGAGGGCATCACGTACAAACAGGTTGGCGCGCAGGTCAGCCCGGACTTCCTTGTCGAAGATGAAGTTGACCCCTGCAGTTTTAGAGATCAATTCGAACACCGCTTGGATCGGTGCATCCTTGAATTCGATGGTGATCGGGCGGGTCAGTTTCGACTTGAAGCTCGAATTGGCTTTGTTGGTCAATGCCGTCCTGGTTTCGATCACTTTCCTCAACTCCAGCGCCATGGATTGCGAGGGTGATTCAGCCAACACCATGCGGACCTTTTTGGCAGCCTCGGTTAGGTCGTTTTTTTCCAGTTGTGCGCGGGCTTCGTCCAGAAGCTGTGCCTGTCTCTTTTCGGTGCTGAGTGCGCTCAAGCCGGCCTTGGCGCGCAGATTGCCCAGATCAATCTTCAGGATGAGCTGGTAGGAGTTCTCCGCCACTTCCCATGCGCCGTTTTTCTTGGCGGCCTCCGCTTGCGACAGCCATTGAAATACCACGATTTCGCGTCGCCTGAAATACTGGCTGCGGTATTCGGTGTTGCCTGGATCCAGTTTGTAAGCCTTTTCCATCTGCGCCAAGCCTTCTTCTGCCTTGCCGGCATCCAGCAGACCTTGCCCTTCTTTATATGCCTGTTGGGCTGCGCATCCGGCCAGCATGAATACCAACAGCAAACCAATCAAAAAATTTGCTTTGCGCATCACGTTAGCGGGTGATATCGATCTGCTGTTGCGTAGGTGGTGGCATCGTCGTGTCCGACGCTGATGCACTCAAGGCGGATATCCCTACTGCGGTGGAATTAAATAGCAGTTCCTGCTGGATATTCATGGGCAGATAGGTCAACACCGCGCTTTTGTCAGAGATCTTGTCCACCCTGTAGATGTTATCTAGAACATCATTCAGTTTGGCGGAAAATTGTCTGTTGTTGTTGGCCAGAAACAAGATTACGTCGTTGCCGTCGATCATCCTTCCTATGAACGTAAAGGGAAGCTGGGGCGCGGCAGGCAGTGGCAGAGGTGGCGGGGGCAAAAGACTAGCTGGCTGAGGTGGTGGGGGCACGTACCAAGATTTGGGTTGGAACAATCCGCTAGATTGAATGTTCTTAGGTGCGGTTCGCTTGATTGCGGACAGGCCGAATTGAATATCCGACTGTGGATGTTCGATTGGGATGGTAGTCGTTCGGTTAGAGAGGGTGGATTTCTTGTCAGTAACGCCGACCACATCGGGAATAGCGCCATCGTCTCGCCCAGAGACCGCCATTGCCAAAGCAGTACCCAAGCCGAGAATTAATACGATGAGCACACTTCCTCTTGTTCGCATGAACCACTCCAAATCTAAAGTCAGCGCTGATTCGTTCTACTCAAATTTATTGCAGGTCAATTGTTATGCTGGTCGGGGCGAGAGGATTCGAACCTCCGACCACTTGCACCCCATGCAAGTACGCTACCAGGCTGCGCTACGCCCCGAAGGCGCGGATTATACAGAGGGGACAATACTCATGACAAATCATTCTCACGCTACCGGATATAGTTTCTGTGGAAATCTGCTCGACGTAGTCTATGAATATAGTGACAGAAGTCGTAGCGAGCGGACTTGAGGCGGATCGGGACGGAGCGCAGGAACCGGAGTGTACATGTAGTACATGAGGATTCCGAGCACTGCACCGGCCCGCCTCAAGTTCGCGTAGTAGGCTTATGCGCTATGTTCAATCCCATCTATCGTCCCTGACCTGCACCATGCCGCTTTCAACTCTGACCGGAAATGTCGCGGTCGGCTCGTAGGCCGGTGCAGTCAGGGCTTCGCCGGTTTTGATGGAGAAACGGGCGCCGTGGCGCGGGCAGATGATCTGGTCATTTTCGACGCAGCCGCCGGTCAGTTTGCCGCCGTCATGGGTGCAGACATCCTCGATCGCGTAGAACGTTTGATCCAGTTTGAACACCGCGACGCCGGCGCCGTCTATTTCGATGTGTACAGGCTTGCCGGCGGAAATTGTATCCACTCTCGCAACATCCACCCACTCGCTCATACCACTTCAACCTCAATATCGGGTTCTATGGTTCGCGCCAGGTGGCCGATTGCCGAAAGCGTGCCGGCAAGAGAACTCGGGCAGGTTCCGCACGCGCCGAAATAGTGAATCCTCAGCACGTTTCCTTCCAGGCCGGCAATTTCAAGGTCTCCACCATCCGCCATCAACGCGGGGCGGACTTGTTCGTCAAGCAATTGGCGGATAGCGGCCAGCCTGGGATCGTCGTCATGGCTTGAGACGACCATGTGCTCAGGCTTCTGCGCGGCCTCCGCCTCCCTGATCGGCATCGCGATTTTCCGCAGCAGCGTCGGCCAGTCCGCCCCGCCGTCCTGTGTGACGGTGATCCACTTGTCCATGTAATACACATTGGTGACGTGTGCAATGGCGAACAACTGGGAAGCAAGCGGGTCGGCAGCGGCCGATTCGGCGCTGTCGAAGGAACGTGCCGTGCCCCAGGTCAATCTGTCCTTCAGCACGAGCTTGACCGCGTTCGGATTCGGGGTGTCTTCTATGTCTGCTATTTTAGGCATGGGATGTCAGCAATTCTGGGCATGGTTATTCTTCTCCTGTGCCAGTACCGGGAACAGGATCTGCTTCGCCTTCAGTCGAGGTTGATGCTTCGGCACCTTCGACCAGGCTCAGGACAGGATTCAGCGCCGCATGCAGCGTATGCCAGGGCAGGATCGCGCACTTGACGCGTGACGGCAGGTCCTTGACCCCGGCAAATATTTTCAGTTTGCCCAGGTGGTTGGCGGTGCTGCCGGGATCGAGCGTGCCGGTCGCCATGCCCCTGAATTCCTCGACCATGATTTCGGCATCCCGCGGGGATTTTCCCTTGACCGCGCCGGTCATCATCGAGGCGGATGCCTTGCAGATCGCGCAGCCATCGCCTTCGAAGGCGATGGTCTCGATCTTGTCATCCAGGACGTTCATTGACAGACTGATATGGTCTCCGCACAGCGGGTTGTGTCCTTCGGCATGGCGATTCGCGCCGGGGATCGAACCGAAGTTCCGAGGTTTGCGGTTGTGGTCGAGGATCACTTCCTGATAAAGATGCCGTACGTCGGTCATGCGAACATCTCCTGCACTTTGCGGATGCCGTCAACCAGCTTGCCGATTTCCTCTTTGGTATTGTAAAAAGCGAAAGATGCGCGCGCGGTGGCCGGCACACCGTAGAACTGCATCACCGGCTGGGCGCAATGGTGGCCGGTGCGGATCGCGATGCCATCTTCGTTCAGGATCGTGCCCACATCGTGCGGGTGCACCCCTTTGATCTCGAATGACAGCACTGCGGCTTTGTGCTTCGCAGTGCCGATTATCCTGACGTCTTTCAATGCCGACACGCGCTCGGTCGCGTAATCCAGCAATTCCTTTTCGTATGCCTCGATCCTGGCCAGCCCGATTCCGTTCAGGTAATCGATCGCCGCGCCCAGGCCGATCGCCGCCATGATGGGCGGCGTGCCCGCCTCGAATTTGGCAGGGATGACGTTGTAGGTGGTCTTCTCGAAAGTCACCGAGAGGATCATGTCGCCGCCCCCCTGATATGGCTGCATCTTCTCCAGCATTTTAGCCTTGCCGTACAGCACGCCGATGCCGGTCGGTCCGCACATTTTGTGCCCGGAAAAGGCGTAGAAGTCGCAATCCAGATCCTGCATGTCGAGCGATTGATGCGGCGCGGCCTGGGCGCCGTCGAGCAACACCGGCACGCCATGCTTGTGCGCAAAGGCGACCATCTGTTTCACCGGATTGATCGTGCCAAGCGCGTTCGATACATGCGACAGCGCAAGGAATTTTGTCCTTTCATTGAACAGCGCCTCGAACTTGTCGATGAGCAGTTCACCGGCATCGTTCATCGGGATCACGCGCAGCACTGCGCCTTTTTCCTGCGCCAGCATCTGCCACGGAACGATGTTCGCATGGTGCTCGAGCGCGGACAGGATGATCTCATCGCCTTTGCCGATGAAAGCCCGGCCATATCCGTGCATCACCAGGTTGATGGCCTCGGTCGTGCCGCGCGTGAAAATGATCTCGCGCGATTCTTTCGCTTTCAGGAAATGCTGCACCTTGACGCGCGCCGCCTCATACTCCCTGGTGGCCGTCTCGCTCAGGTAATGCACGGCGCGGTGGATATTGGAGTGCTCCCGAGTCTGGTAGCGCACGATGCGGTCGATGACCGCCTGCGGCATCTGGCTGCTGGCTGCGTTATCCAGATAGACCAGCGGCTTGCCGGAGACCTGCAAATCGAGGATCGGAAAGTCGGCGCGGAGCTTATCAATATTGGTTTGGTCGATATTCATTCGTGTGCTCCGTTCATGCACGTAGGTGCGAATTCATTCGCACATGGCAAATTGTTCGTGCGAATAAATTCGCACCTGCAAAACCGGCAACTGCTTTTTCCGGATTCATGCGTTCAAGCCTCCGCCCATGCGTTCCAGTATCGTGCTGCTCAGGGTCTCGACCAGAATTGGCACAGGTATCCTGGCGATGATTTCGGCGGCGAAGGCATGGGTCAGCAGATTGCGCGCACGTTCTTCGCTGAACCCGCGGCTGCGCAGAAAAAACAGCGCGTCAGCATTGATCTGCCCGACCGTCGCACCGTGCTTGCATTTCACGTCGTCGTTGAAGATTTCAAGCTGCGGCTGGGTGTCAATGCGCGCCTTGCCGGAGAGCAGCAGGTTGCGGCTGCTTTGCGCGGAATCCGTGCCAACCGCACCTTCCTGCACGATGACCTTGCCGCTGAAAACCGCATGTGCCGATCCGCCGGCGATGCACTTGTGCAACTGGACGCTCCTGCCTCCGGGTGCGGCATGATTGATCAGGGTGTGCGTATCGGCAATCTGGCGCCCGGCAATCAAGGCCAATCCGTCGAGATGCATTTCAGCGCCTTCGCCCTGCTGCACAACATGCAGGGTATGGCGCGATACGCGCGCACCCAGAGCAACCGAGGTTGCGGCATAAACGCTGTTTCTGGCCGCCTCGACCGAACAGTGCCCGATATGGAACGCATTCTTTCCTTCCCGCTGCACGCGCACATGCTGCAACCGCGCATGCTCCTTCAGAACCACCTCGGTCACCGCATTCGAAAAATAAATCCCGTCGTTTAACGTGAACTCGCGAAGCGATTCGTTTGCCCTTTCTCCCGCTTGCGGAGGGGGAGAGCGTAGCGAGGGGGATTTGGATAGGGGGAGGCCAACGTAGTCCTCGACTACGGTAGCGCGGCTGGAAGGCTCCATCACCACCATGCAGCGCGGATAGATCGCGGATGCCGCTTCGCGCCTGGTAGCGACATGAAGAATATGGATCGGCGCGGTCGCTTCTCCGTCAATATGTATCCATGCGCCGTCTTCAAAGAAGTTTGTGTTCAACGCGGCGAACGCGTCCTGTTTATATGGCGCATGGCGTCCGAAATTTTCCTCGACCTTCCGGTCTCCGAGACGCTCAACAAGTGAAGCCACCGTCACACCTGTCCCCGCTTGCGCCAGATCGGAAAGTTCGGCTGCAAAGCATCCGTCGACAAAGACCAGCCGGATCGCCCCGGGGATCACAAACTCCCCGATATCGTCCTGATTCAATCGGGCAAAGGCAACGACAGGATGGAAGTCGTGCAGATACAGCGCTGATAAATCGGTGAAGCGCCAGTCATCATGCCGGGCCGAGGGGAAGTTCAGCGCCCTGGCACGCTCCAGCGCTTCCACGCGGATATGCTCCAGCCAGCCTTCCGATTTAACGGCTTTGCCGAGCAGCAGTTGCTCGAAGCATTGTTCTTTGGTGATTGTCATGTTGTCCCGGGTCACGCCGCCGCTCTGAGCCAGTCGTAGCCGCGCGCTTCCAGCTCCAGCGCGAGTTCCTTGCCGCCGGTGCGCACGATGCGCCCGCCATCCATCACGTGCACGTAATCCGGCACGATGTAATTCAGCAGGCGCTGGTAATGCGTCACCATCACGACCGCATTATCCGGCGAGAGCAGGCTGTTGACGCCCTTCGCGACTATTCTCAATGCGTCAATGTCGAGGCCGGAATCGGTCTCGTCCAGAATTGCAAGCTTGGGTTCCAGCACAGCCATTTGCAGTATCTCATTGCGTTTCTTCTCGCCGCCGGAGAAACCTTCGTTCACGCTGCGCCCAAGAAAGCTGGGGTCCATTTCGACGACCTTGATCTTTTCCTGCACCAGGTCTTCAAATTCCAGCGGGTCGAGTTCTTCCAGCCCGCGCTCGTTCTGCATCGTGTTGTAGGCCAGGCGCAGCAAAGCGCTGTTCGACACGCCGGGAATCTCGACCGGATACTGGAATGCAAGAAACAATCCGGCGCGTGCACGTTCTTCCGGTTCCAGCGCAAACAGGTCTTTGCCTTCGAAAACGGCCGTGCCGCCCGTTACGGTGTAGTCGGGATGTCCCGCCAGCACTTTGGAAAATGTGCTCTTGCCCGAGCCGTTGATGCCCATGATGGCGTGGACTTCACCCGCACATATCGTGAGATCGACACCTTTCAATATCTCAATTCCCGCAACTTCCGCCTTGAGATTTTTTACTTCCAGCAATTTCCTGCTGCCTTTGTTGATCACCCTACGCTCCCTTCAAGTTTCAGGCCGAGCAGCTTGGTAGCCTCGACCGCAAATTCCATCGGCAGATGCACGAATACATCCTTGCAAAAGCCGTTGATTATCATTGAGACCGCTTCTTCCGAGCTGATGCCGCGCTGCGCAAAGAAGAACATCTGGTCTTCGCCGATTTTTGACGTGGATGCCTCGTGTTCGACCTGTGCAGTTGCGTTCTGCACGTCTATGGTCGGAAATGTATTCGCCGCACAGCGGTCGCCGATCAGCATCGAGTCGCACTGCGAATAATTCCTGGCGCCGGTCGCGCGGCTGCCAACCTTGACCAGTCCCCGATAGCTGTTGCTCGATCGCCCGGCGGAGATGCCTTTCGAGATGATCCTGCTCCGGGTGTTCTTGCCCAGATGGATCATTTTCGTCCCGGTGTCGGCCTGTTGCAGATGGTTGGTCAGCGCCACCGAATAGAATTCGCCGATCGAGTTGTCGCCCAGCAGCACGCAGCTCGGATATTTCCATGTAATCGCAGAGCCGGTCTCGACCTGGGTCCAGGAGATCTTTGAATTGACGCCCTTGCATAATCCGCGCTTGGTGACGAAATTGTAGATCCCGCCCTTGCCGTTTTCGTCACCGGCATACCAGTTCTGCACCGTTGAATACTTGATGTCGGCATTGTCCAGCGCGACCAGCTCGACCACCGCCGCATGCAACTGGTTGGTGTCAAACTGCGGCGCCGTGCAGCCTTCCAGATAACATACCGAACTGTCTTCCTCTGCGATGATCAACGTGCGCTCGAATTGCCCCGAGCCTTCGGTGTTGATCCTGAAATAAGTGGACAGATCCATCGGGCATTTCGTCCCTTTCGGGATGTAGCAAAAAGAGCCGTCGGTGAATACCGCCGAATTGAGCGCGGCATAAAAGTTGTCGCCGCTGGTCACCACACTGCCCAGATACTGTTTCACCAGTTCAGGATGCTCGCGCACCGCTTCGGAAAAGGAACAGAAAATGACCCCGATCTCGGCCAGTTTCGCCTTGTAGGTCGTGGTCACCGACACGCTGTCGAAGATCACGTCTACCGCCACTCCGGTCATCAGCTTTTGCTCGTGCAATGGCACGCCGAGCTTGTCGAAGGTGCGCCTTAATTCCGGATCAACCTCGTCCATGCTGTCGAGCTGCTTCTTCGGCTTGGGCTGCGCGAAGTAGATGATGTCCTGAAAGTCTATCTTTGGATGGCTCACGTTCGCCCAGGAAGGCTCTTCCATCGTCAGCCAGTGGCGGTAAGCGGCCAGACGGAATTCGAGCAGCCATTCCGGCTCATCCTTCTTTTTCGAGATCAGGCGTATCACATCTTCGCTCAAGCCTTTCGGGACTACATCGGTTTCGATGTCGGTCACGAAACCGTGCTTGTAGGGCTGGTTGACCAGATTTTGTATCGCAGAGCTCATGTGAAATTCCAATTCACAACAAAAAATATGTAGGGTGGATAAAGGCACCTCGTGCCGTATCCACCGTTTTGGATGGTGGATACGTGCTTCGCACTTTATCCACCCTGCACTTCTTCATATTCAGCGGCGGGTGTGACCCGCCCTACGGACTATTTCCCGTTTGAAGGGGAAATAGAATTATTCCTAGACTGCGAAGCTTTCGCCGCACCCGCACTGATTTTTGACGTTGGGATTGTTGAACTTGAACACGTGTCCCAATCCCTGCTTGACATAATCAAGTTCCGAACCTTCAAGATAAGGCAGGTGCTGCGCATCCACCAGCAGCTTCGCGCCGAAGTTCTCAAAGGCCATATCGGTCTCCAGCACTTCCTGCGCGATATCGAAGGTATAGGCAAAGCCGCTGCATCCCGATTGCTTCACGCCGAGTCGCAGTCCAACTCCATTGCCGCTCTTTTCAACCTGATTGCGTATGTGCTTTGCTGCCGATTCCGTCATGGTAATAGCCATGTTTGTCTCCATAAATATTTCATGCTTTAACTCTGCGCGAACGAATCGCGCTCACATTCACGACCTGCGGCTTGGGCGCGATCATCTCGGCCAGGCTCACTTTTTCCAGCGCATCGAGAATGATGTGATTGATCCCCTGCCAATTGCTGCGCGTCGAACAACTGGATTCGCGGTCGCAGGTCGTGGTGCTGCTGCATTCGGTAATCGAGATCGGACCGTCCATCGCATCGATGATCTCGGCAATCGAAATCTCCGCAGGATGCCGTGCCAGCACATAGCCGCCCTTGGCGCCCATCATCGAGACAACCAGGTTCTTGCGAACCAGCATCTTGAGTATCTTGCTTACCGTAGGCGCAGCAATACACAAATCCGCCGCCACCCCGCTTGCGCTGTGAATCGCCTGGTCGCGAGCCATATAGGTCATGACTTGCGTGCCGTAATCTGCTAATTTGCTCAAACGTAACATGTTCGCCTCGCCGATGTAGGACTATTATAGTACTAGTTAGTTTCCCAATGCAACATGCAATGTGCAAATACCGGCTGAGGCGTTTAATTGGATAACAGGCAATACTCTGGACGAAAATCACCCGGCGCTGACTGAAAATGACTGTAATCGCTGTATTTAACCAGAAAGGCGGGGTTGGAAAGACGACGACAGTGCTCAATCTGGCTGCGGCACTGGCGCGCCGCGATCGTCAGCCGGTCGGAATCGACCTTGATCCGCAGGCGCAACTCGGGGCTATCATGGGCATTACCGCTCAAACCAGCGATGACAGTGTTTACGGCCTGTTTCAGCGCAATCGCCCCCTCAGCGAACTGATACGCAAATCAGCCAGCGGGGTCAATGTCATCCCATCCCATATCGAGCTGTCGAAGGTAGATGCGCTGCATGGCAAGAGCTACAATGTGATCAACAAGCTGAACACGAGTTTGCTGGCTGAAAAATCCGTGACAACTGACAGACACTGGATAATCGATTGCAGCCCGCTGGTCAGCGTTCTTTCGCTGAATGCGATATTCGCCTGCGATTGTGTCATCGTTCCGATCTCCGCCGACCATCTGTCCATGAGTGGAGCCATGCAGATCAGGAAAACCCTCCATGCGCTCGAGCAGGTTCTGAAACGCCGCGTCGCCCGGCGTTATCTGCTTACCCGTTACGATTCACGGCGAAGTATGGCAAAGGATATTTTAGGTATGGCACAAGCTGAATTCGGCGCAGATGTCTGCCGGACCTATATTTCGGAAAACGTCAGCCTGGCGGAAAGTCCGTCGGTAAAGAAGAATATCTTTGAGTATGCCCCGAACAGCCGGGGTGCGCAGGATTATGATGCGCTTCTGAATGAATTGATGGCTGACGGGCTTATCAAATAGCGCCGGTCAGTGCTGCTTCGCGATGAGTGACAACACTTCTTCAATATCCGTTGAATGCGAATATTTATTGCCGGCGTTGATCGTCCTGCAGTTGATCACCTCACAATAGCGGTACATCTGAAACAGTTTCCGCTCCGCATCCGGGAGATCCATGCCCTGAATCTGGATGCTCTCGATCTTCTGCCCATCACGCGTCTTAATGGAGAAATCGAACTTCAACATTGTTCACCCCACAATATAGATATTCCGCGCATGTCTGCGCTATGGATTTGCCGGATTATTCAGACGGCGGAGCGATCTTGGCGATTTCCTCTGCCGTCGTCAATCCTGCCACCACTTTCTCCGCACCGTTCAGGCGCAGCGTCTTCATGCCCTCGCGCTGAGCCACGGCCTTGATCCTGGCGAGATCGGCATCCTTGGTCACCAGCTTTTTGATTTCCGGGCTGAGCGTAAGCATTTCATAAATTCCGGTTCGCCCGCGATAACCGGTCATGCGACATTCAAGGCAGCCGGTGGCTACATTAACTTGCGCGGGCTTGGCGGCTTTCCACGGACTGACCAGTTCCTGCCACGCCTCATCGCTGATTTCGCCTTTTGTTTTGCAATGCGGGCACAGCGTGCGTGCCAGGCGCTGCGCCATCACCCCCAGAAGAGTCGAATTGATCAGATAGGACGGCACACCCAGTTCGAGCAGGCGCGTGATGGCGGAAGGAGAGTCATTGGTATGCAGTGTCGACAACACCAGGTGACCGGTGAGCGCCGCCTGAATCGCCATCTCGGCGGTTTCCAGGTCGCGGATCTCACCCACCATGATGATATCCGGATCCTGCCGCAACAAGGTGCGCACGCCGTCGGCAAAATTCAGTCCGATATTGTGCTGCACCTGCATCTGGTTGAAAGCCGGTTCGATCATTTCGATCGGGTCCTCCACTGTGCAGACATTCACTTCCGGTGTAGCGAGCTGCTTCAACGTGGAATACAGCGTGGTCGTCTTGCCGGAACCGGTCGGGCCGGTCACCAGAACGATGCCGTTGGGCTGGTGCGTCCAGTTGTTCCACAGCACGGTTTGATCGCGCGAGAAGCCGAGGTCGGCGAAATTCTTCACCAGAATCTCTGGATCGAATATCCGCATCACCAGCTTCTCGCCGAATGCCGTCGGCATGGTGGAAAGGCGCAACTCGATTTCTTCGCCATCATCGCTCACTGTCTTGATACGGCCATCCTGCGGCCTGCGCTTTTCCACCATGTCCATGCGCCCCAACAGCTTGATGCGGTTGGTGATGGCGTTGGTAACCGCAGTGGGAAGCTGATAGACCTGATGCAACACGCCGTCGATGCGAAAACGCACCAGGCCTATGTCGCGGCGCGGTTCCAGATGAATGTCGCTGGCGCGTTGCTCAAAAGCGTACTTGAACAGCCAATCCACCAGCGTGACGATATGGTGCTCGTTGGCGTCCAGATTCTTGTTCTTGCCCAGTTCGACCAACTGCTCGAAATTCTGCACCCCGATGGCCTGCCCTGCTTTTGCCTTGCTGGCAAGTTGCACCGAGGTGGCCAAGCTGTAGATTTCCGGCAGGTAATGATTGATGTCGAGCGGACTGGATAGCACCAGCTTTATTTTCAAATTGAGAATACGCTCCAGATCCACCACCCAGTCGGTGAGGAACGGCTCGGCGGTGGCGATATTCACTTCGCTTTCACTGACTTTGACCGGTATGATCTTGAGGCGCTCGGCGTAAGACTTGGAAACAATATTGGTGATTCCGCCGATATTCAGCTTCAGCGGATCAATATGAAAAAACGGCATACCGATACGCGCCGCCAGCCATTCGGTGAGGAACTCCACGCTGAGCGGCTTGCCCGGCGGCAACAAATTGCGCCAGTTTTGCCCGCCGACCACTACCAGCGGATGTGAAAGATCAGCCTTGCGATTCCTGGTCAGCTTCTCCGCATCTGCCGGCGATACCATGCCGTCCTGAACCAGCATATTCAACACTTCGCCCAGCGTCAGCTTGTGCTGGCCAGACTGTTTTGTGTTGAGGTTTTCCTTGCTCATCGGGAATGATCCGGAACGATATGGCGTAAGTCTAACGGCTTATCGGATGGAAGGGGAATATCTTTAGGAAAACGGGATTTATTCCGCGTTTCCTTATTCTATTTCTCCTTCAAACGGGAAATAATCCGTAGGGCGGGTCACACCCGCCGCTGAACTGCTGTAATGGCGGGTACGAAAAACT
>Ga0154718_1056_pt1 | contig 16703 bp, 11 predicted proteins | sample Rifle2008BG16ft_FD_105726 | JGI IMG/M metagenome (GOLD analysis project Ga0154718, IMG submission 105726) | Betaproteobacteria bacterium RBG_16_56_24
CGGGCCGCACTCGGTCATCCTGTCTCAGGTGACCTTCGGCATCGCGGTGCGCATGGCGGTTATGAGTATGCTGGCGGGGAACGCATGAACATTCACATCAGGAACGGTCGCCTGATCGACCCGAAAAACAGGATCGATGCGCAGCAGGATGTGTTCATCGCCGACCGGCGCATCGCCGCAATCGGCAAAGCGCCGCAAGGCTTCGTGGCGGAGCAGGTGATCGACGCCGGCGGATTGATCGTGATGCCGGGTCTGGTGGATGTCGCCGCGCGCCTGCGCGAGCCGGGTTACGAATACAGGGCGACGCTGGAATCCGAGATGACAGCGGCGGTGGCGGGGGGCGTGACCTCGCTATCCTGCCCGCCTGACACCGATCCGCCGCTGGACGAGCCGGGGCTGGTGGAAATGCTCAAGCACCGTGCGCGCTTGCTGAATCAGGCGCGCGTGTTCCCGCTTGGCGCATTGACCTATGGCTTGAAGGGGGCAGAGATCACCGAGATGATCGAGCTGACCGAGGCTGGTTGCAAAGCCTTCAGCCAGGCAGATGCCCCACTTACCGACACACGCGTTCTGTTGCGTGCCATGCAATACGCGGCCACCTTCGGTTACCGCGTGTGGCTGCGTCCGCAGGACAGCTTCCTCGCCAATAACGGCGTTGCGCACGACGGCGAGGTGGCGACCCGTCTGGGGCTGCCGCCAATCCCGGTGGTGGCCGAGACCATCGCGCTTTCAACCATGCTGCAACTGGCGCGCGAGACCGGCGTGACATTGCACATCTGCCGCCTCTCCAGCGCGGCGGGGGTGGAGATGGTGCGCGCCGCCAAACGCGAAGGGTTAGCGGTGACCTGCGACGTGTCCATGAACCATGTGCACCTGTCCGAAATGGACATCGGGTTCTTCGATGCCAATTGCCATCTGGTTCCGCCGCTGCGCAGCCTGCGCGACAAGGAAGCGCTTCGCGCCGGGCTGCTGGACGGCACGATTGATGTTGTCTGCTCCGATCATTCCCCCGTGGATGACGACGCCAAACAGTTGCCGTTCGCCGAGGCGGAAGCGGGCGCAACCGGCCTGGAGCTTCTATTGCCGCTGGTGCTGAAGTGGGCGGAACAGGAAAAAGTGCCGCTGCTGGATGCGCTGACCCGCGTGACCATCAACCCAGCGCAATTGCTGGGGCAGAAGATAGGCCACCTGTCGGTCGGCGCACATGCGGATATCTGCGTGTACGATCCGAAACCGGCCTGGAAGGTGGAGCCTGCCGCGCTCAGGAGCCAAGGCAAGAACACGCCATTCAATGGCTATGAAATGCAGGGCAGGGTGAGGTATACGCTGCTCGACGGCCAAGTTGTTTTTCAACAATGACCCGCGCCCTCGCTCGGGGGCGCTTCGCTTTTTCAGGATGAGATGAACCCATTACTCGACTTCACCGGTCTGCCGCGCTTCGCGGAGATCAAACCCGAACATGTAGCGCCCGCCATCGAACAACTGCTGGCGGAAAACCGTGCGCTGATCGCGCGGTTGCTCAGCGAAAGCGCGCCGCCGACCTGGCAGGATTTCATCGTGCCGATGGAAGATGCCAATGAGCGGCTGTCGCGCGCCTGGGGGCCGGTGGGGCATTTGAACGCGGTGATGAACAGCCCGGAATTACGCGAGGTGTATAACGCCACATTGCCGAAGATCACGCAGTATTACGCCGAGCTTGGCCAGAATCTCGCGCTGTTCGATGAATTCAAGGCGTTGCGCAACAGCCCTGAATTCGCCGGATTGAGCGCGGCGCGCAAGAAGATCATCGAGAACGAGTTGCGCGATTTTCGTCTTGGCGGCGCGGAGCTGCCGGAGGACAAGAAGGCGCGCTATCTGGAGATACAGGAACGGCTGGCGGAATTGTCATCGCGCTTTTCCGACAACCTGCTCGATGCGACCAACGATTACACACTGCTCATCGAGAACTCTCCCCCACCCCAACCCTCTGATGAAACTACTAGCCATTCGACTAAGCCCGCAAGCGGGCAAGTCGCTGGTTACCCCGGAGGGAGAGGGGGCGACCGTGCTTCCAGTGCTTGTAAGATACCTGACGAGCTTTCCGGCCTGCCGGAGGATGTGTTGCAGGCGGCGCAGGAAGCAGCCCATGCGATTAACAAGACAGGCTGGCTATTCACCCTCAAAGCCCCGTCCTGCATGCCGGTAATGCAATACGCTGACAACCGCGCTTTGCGCGGGCAGATGTACCGCGCCTACGGCACGCGCGCCAGCGAGTTTGGCAAGCCTGACTGGGACAACACCAGGCTAATGGATGAGATCGTCAAGTTGCGTGGCGAGGAAGCCATGTTGTTGGGTTTCGCTAATTTCGGCGAATTGTCGCTGGCCAGCAAGATGGCGAACTCGCCGCAACAGGTTCTCGAATTCATGCGCGAACTGGCGCAACGCGCGAGGCCTTTCGCCGAAAAAGACCTGTCCGAGCTGCGCGAATTCGCGCGCGCTGAATTGGGCTTGCAGGAATTGCAGTCATGGGACATCAGCTATGCCAGCGAGAAACTGCGCGAGCGGCGCTATGCATTCTCCGAGCAGGAAGTGAAACAGTATTTTCCGGAAGATGCAGTGCTGCCCGGCATGTTCAAGCTGGTCGAAACGCTGTACGGTTTGCAGGTCAAGCAAGGTCACGCCCCGGTGTGGCACGACGATGTGCGTTTCTTCGACATCCGCGATGCGCGAGGGCAACTCGTCGGCCAGTTCTATCTCGACCTGTATGCGCGCAACAGCAAGCGCGGCGGGGCTTGGATGGACGATGTGATCACGCGGCGGCGTATTCAGAAGACAGAGGACAGAGGACAGAGGACAGAGGGAATACAAACACCAGTGGCATATTTGAACTGCAATTTCTCCGCGCCGGTCGGCGGAAAACCGGCTGTGTTCACCCACGACGAAGTGATCACGCTGTTCCACGAATTCGGCCACGGACTGCATCATCTTCTCACTGAAGTGGAAGACCTTGCCGTGTCCGGCATCAACGGCGTGGAATGGGATGCGGTCGAGCTGCCCAGCCAGTTCATGGAAAACTTCTGCTGGGAATGGGACGTATTGCAAGGCATGACACGGCAGGTAGAGACAGGAGAAAAATTGCCGCGCGCGCTGTTCGGCAAGATGCTCGCCGCGAAGAATTTCCAGAGCGGACTGCAAACCTTGAGGCAGATCGAATTTTCGCTGTTTGACATGTTGATGCACAGCAGCTTCGAGGCGGGCGGAGCGAAATCCATCCTTCAGCTACTCGACGAGGTGCGCGCCGAAGTGGCGGTGCTGATCCCTCCCGCATTCCACCGTTTCCCGCACAGTTTCTCGCACATTTTTTCCGGCGGTTATGCGGCGGGCTATTACAGCTACAAGTGGGCGGAAGTGCTGTCCGCCGATGCGTACAGCCTGTTTGAGGAGAACGGCGTGCTGAACCCGGACGTCGGCGCGCGCTTTCGCGGGGAAATTCTGGCGGTGGGCGGCAGCCGCGACGCGATGCAATCCTTCGCCGCGTTCCGTGGCCGCGAGCCGAACATGGACGCGCTGTTGCGGCATAATGGGCTGCTCGAGCAAACTTGAATCCGCAGGGAGGCAAAATGAAACACATCACATTGTTGACAGCTTGTTTGGTGCTCATGTCTTTAGACGCCCAGGCAGGCGAGCTGTACCGCTGGGTGGACTCGAAAGGCACCGTGCATTACAGCGATACGCCCCCGCCCAAGTCCGAACAGGCCGAATCCATAAGATTTTCCGCCACTGCCGGATCGGATGAGGCATTGCCCTATGAAACGCGCCGCGCGCAACAGAATTTTCCGGTCACTTTATACGTCGGGTCCGGCTGCGGCGAGACGTGCGAGGGGGCGCGCAATTTGCTGAAGAAGCGCGGCATTCCGTTCACGGAAAAATTGCTGAGAACCAAAGAAGATGTTGAAGCGTTCAAACAGCTTTCAGGTTCCGACACCATTCCCGCGCTTTCGGTAGGCAAGAATTACCTGAGAGGGTTTCTGGCCGAGCAATGGCAGAGCGAGCTCGACATCGCAGGGTATCCGAAGATTGCGCCCTATCGCGCGCCCGGCCAGCCTGCATCTCCCGAAGCCGCAAGCGCAGTCGCCCCAGCCGATACGGAACAGGAATGAAGCTGGCCACATGGAACGTCAATTCGCTGAAAGTGCGATTGCCGCATGTGCTGGACTGGCTGGCCGCGAATCCCGTCGACGTGCTGGGCTTGCAGGAAACCAAACAGCAGGACAGTGATTTTCCGCAGGCTGAATTACTGGCGGCCGGTTATCACAGCGTGTTCAGCGGGCAGAAGACTTACAACGGCGTGGCGATCCTTAGCCACGCGCCGGCCAGTGATGTGCAGATGGGCATCCCGGATTTTGCCGACGAACAGAAGCGCGTCATCGCTGCCACGATCAACGATGTGCGTATCGTTTGTGTCTACATCCCTAACGGTCAAGCAATCGATTCGGACAAATATCAATACAAGCTCAAATGGCTGAATGCGCTGCACGACTGGCTGAAACAAGAGCTGACGCGCCACCCGAAACTGGCGCTGCTGGGCGACTACAACATCGCGCCGGAGGATCGCGACGTGCATGACCCGAAAGCATGGCAAGGCAACGTGCTGGTCAGCGAACCGGAACGCGCGAAGTTCCGCAGCCTGGAACAGCTCGGCCTGCGCGACAGCTTCAGGTTGTTCGAACAGCCTGAAAAATCTTTCAGTTGGTGGGACTACCGCATGATGGCGTTCCGCCGTAACCACGGTTTGCGCATCGACCACATCCTGATCAGCGAGCCGCTGGTGTCACAATGCAAGAGCTGTGTGATTGACAAGGCGCCGCGCAAACTGGAACGGCCTTCGGATCATACGCCGGTGGTGGTAGACCTGTAGGGGCGCGACTTATCGCGCCCTCCGCCGATCGAACAACCCCCGCCTATGCCCCCGCTCAACAACACAAATAACCCGCCTTCCCAGAGAGCTCACCGTTTACTCCGGCAGATCAGCCAGTTATCGGCTGCCGCTTTACTCTGATGCGGCGCAAGTTTATTGTGCCTGCTAAATCCACTGGAGCAAGCAATGTCCTCAATAATGCAAGCCGGCGTGACCCTGATAGAACTAATGATCGTTGTGGTCATAGCCGCCATAATGGCGGCCGTCGCCGCGCCTTCATTTGCCAATTTTATCCAGAACACACGCCTGACTTCCACTATGGCGCAGTTGACCGGTGACTTGAACCGCGCGCGCAGTGAAGCGATCAAGCGTAATTCCCGGATACTGGTCTGTGCGCACGAGGTTAACGGCACGGCTTGCGCCAGTACTTCCTGGGACAACGGCTGGCTGGTTTGTTATGACGGTGACCAGAACAGCGCTTGCGATCCTGCGCCTGCTGACGGCACCGATCCGAACCCTATGATCATACGTCAGGCCATCAATTCGCGGCTTGATTTGACAGGGACTGCCGCAACCGTCCAGTTCAACCCTAACGGAACGGCGAATGCGCAGGCAATTCTGGCGCTTTGCTGCTTGTCTGCCGCACCTTATGCAAGCAGCGCTGTTGTCGCCGTAACCGGCCACATATCTAAGAAATAGGAGCGATAAATGCGCCGCAATTCATCCACCGCCGGCTTCCCCATCGCAGAACAACATGGCTTTTCCATGCTGGAAATCCTGATTACGCTGGTGATCGTCGCCACCGCCCTGTTCGGTACCGCAGGTCTGCAAGTTCATGCCATGCGCATGAACAAGGGCAGTGAGTTCCGCACTCAGGCGGTAATTCTGGCGGCGGATATTGCAGAGCGCATGGAGGCCAATAAGTCGGCAGCCGCGCAAGGGAATTATGTGGTTGCTTCTACCAGCACCGCCAGTACCGCCGCCGTTGATTGCGCGAATGCGGTATGCAATTCCGCACAATTGGCAAGCTGGGACATAAGCCAGTGGGAGTCTGCCATAGTTAATCTGAAGTTGCCGCAGGCCAGTTGGCAAATTACCCAAACCCAAAGTATCCCGGCAAACCCTCCCCTCATTCCCTTCGATACCAGCACCTATCAAATCGTTATTCGCTGGGCTGATAGGCGCGCCGATACGACTTACGCCGCCAGTAACCCTGCTTCATCTGTCGGCCTCAGTTCTGATGGGAAGGCCGAACTTTTTTCCTACACGGCAACGCGAACCATAACCAACTGACGCCATGAAAAACAGAGGACAGAAGACTGAAGACGGAGGACAGATTGTTGTGTGCCGCTGCGCGGCATACTCTGGGAGAATGCGCGGTAAAGCCGCGGCAAAACCTCTGTCTTCTGCCCTCTGTCCTCTGCCCTCCGAACGCGGTTTCTCGCTGATCGAAATGATGATCTCCATCACCATCGGGCTGGTAATCGTAGCCGCGCTGGTCAGCGTGTTGATCAGCAATTCACAGAGCGCCAAGATCAATGATCGCACCTCAGAGTTGCAAAGCAATGGGCGCTATGCGCTGGATCACCTCAAACGCGAACTGCGCCATGCCGGTTATCGCGGTTACACTGCAGCCCCACCCCAATCAGGCGCCTGGATCACCCCCACAATCACCAATGAATGCGGGACAGCCCTGAACTTTGTAAAAAACATCCGCCAGGCGGTCTGGGGCGCGAACGACAACAATCCTTTTTCCGCCAACTGCCTGTCTGCCGCCAACGCCAAATACGACACTGATATCAATAGTGATGTGCTGGTCATCCGCCACGCATCTGACACGCCAACATTGGCTGCCAGCGCAGTGCCCAGCACGATTTATTTGCTTAGCTCTTATATCGCTGCAAGCGTGATGGCCGGCTCTGACGTGGCCGCCGTGGATCCCACTACTTATGATGAAATTTTCGAACTGGAAGTTTATGTCTATTACATCGGCAGCGACGATAACGATCCAACTGTTCCGGCACTGCGCAGGGTCGCCCTGGCCGGTAATGCCATGGTGGACCAAATGGTGGTCAGCGGCATCGAACAAATACAATTCGAATATTGCCGTACCAATACCACTGCGGACACTAATCAATACTATACCGCCGATAACATCACCGGCAATCATAGCGCGAATGGCCCAACCGATTGGGACGGTGTGAACTCGGTGCGTATCTGGCTGCTGGCGCGCAATGCCAAGCCTGAGGCCGGGTACACAAACACAGATGTTTATTCGATGGGTGGCACTATTTATGATCCGGTTGACGACAGTTTTCGCCGCCAGATTTTCACCACTGTCGCGCAACTGCGCAATTTCCAGAATTGAGGGCAAGCATCATGCGATCAGACATCATAGGACAGAGGACAGAGGACAGAGGACAGATTGTGGTATACCGCTGCGCTGCGCTGCGCTCATTTCAAGGACGCGGCGCAGCAGCGGGGCACACACAGGCGTACCCATTGCGGGCGCCCCTGTCCTCTGAACGCGGCTCTACGCTGGTCATCAGCCTGATCATCCTGATCGTCCTGATGTTGCTCGGGGTAATGGCTATGAATACCTCCGATACCCAATACAAACTGGCCGGCAATCTGCAATTCGAAGATGTGGCGATGAGCAATGCCGAACAGGCGATTGATGCTGCCGAACGCTGGTTGGAAAGCGATACCCTTATACAACAAGCGATAGCCGTTGCAAATAATGCAGACGTCGCGCCTTCGACGGCAGTTTCTGCTGTCAGCATCACTCCATTGACCATGACCTGGACCAGTTCAGAAACCCCCCCGAACCCCCCGTCTGTCGCGGTAACCGGACCTGATGGCGCTCCTAATGACAGGCAACGTTACGTCATTGGCTATGTGTCCAGAAATCGAGCGGCTTTGGCCCAGGTCGGAGGTTGCCCCGACGCCCTCCGGCCTTTTGATTGTGTGCACACCTACTTGATTACTGCACGCGGGCTCGGTGGGCGCGGCGCCACCAAGTTCGTTCAGGTTTATTATTCTGTACCGCTTTAATAGGAGCATATCATGACTGATCGCATACTTAATAAAATCCGGCCGGCACGTTGGCTGAGTTTGCTTGTCCTGGCTGGCATGACGGGTGTTTTTATCAAGATGGCATTTGCCATTACCGCGTTTACCCCGCAAACTCAACCCACCGGCTACTTGGGTCAGGTGACCCTCACCAATGGCACGCTCACCAGCGGTAACGAAACGGCGTATCTCGCTGCGTATGAAAAGACTTACTGGAGCGGCAACATGTACGCCTATCCCGTGGATGCTAATGGGGTCGTGTCCACCAATACTGAAAGGTGGTCAGGCGGCGCAGCAGTTAATATCAATACGCAAAATTATAGCACCGGCCGCTTTATCGGTACCATGAGGGATAACGGCGCCAGGGTGCCGTTCCTCTCCGGCAGCCTGTCTGCCGCCCAGCAAGCTGCACTGGGCGCTACGGTTCAATCTGTCACTTACACCAGCGCGCAGATTGTAAATTTCCTGCGCGGCGATCATAGCAACGAAAGCGCGACCACGCTGCGCCAGCGCCTTGCCCCGCAGGGTACCTCCACCACCCCCACCGTACTGGGCGACATTCTTCACTCCAAGCCCGTCTATCAGGCGGATACCACAAATCCCACAGTTTTCGCCGGCGCGAACGACGGCATGCTGCATGCCATCAACAGCACTAACGGCACGGAGCGCTGGGCTTATGTGCCATCCATGCTGCTTTCAAAAATGAAAGCGCTGGCGGCCAATCCCTATACGCATGATTATTATGTGGACGGGCCAATCACCATAGGCCATACCAATATCTCAGGCACCAGCACGCGCATTCTGGTTGGCGCCCTGGGCGCGGGCGGCAAAGGCCTGTACGCACTGAATATTGACGGCAGCGCAGGGCTAACTGCGTCATCCGATCAGGGCGCAGCCGATAAAGTTCTTTGGGAGATCACCCCCACCACGGTGAACTACGCGACCCCGCAAAACAATGACGCTTCAATCAACGCCACTGCCTACAGCAACCTTGGCTATACCTATGGCAAGCCGGAAATTAAGACCATCAACAATGGCGGCAGTGCGCTGCCTGTCGTTATCGTTGGCAATGGCTATAACAATGGCGGCGATTACCAAGCCTATTTGTACATCATCAACGCAGAAAACGGCAGGCTGGTCAGGGCGATCAAGGCCGACAGCACCGCCACCAATACCACCGGCACGGCAGTCACCGACGGCACGGCGCCCAGCCCCAATGGCCTGTTCAATCTGGTAGCTTTTGATACCGGCACAGACGGGTATATTGATCGCGTTTACGCGGGGGACCTGAATGGCGCCATGTGGAAATTTGATTTATCCAGCACCACGCCTTCTTCCTGGAGCGCCAGTGTGCTGCATGTCACTACACCGAAGCAGCCTGTTACCGCGACGCCTGCTGCTATTTCCCATCCGGCCGGCACCGGCTACATGGTCAACTTTGCAACCGGATCCATTTTCACCGGCACGCAGCCGGCATCGGGCGTCTCGCCCACCGGCGATCTGGGCGACACTTCCACGTTTTATGTGTATGGCATCTGGGATGGTGCGCACGTCAGCAATACCACCCTGACCCAACCCGTACTGACCGAGCGCTGCTACAGCGCCACCGGTGTGCCAAGCGCGACGCCATGCCCCGATACCGAGACTCGTGTACGCAGGGCGACATCCGTTACACCCGATTGGTCAACGGGCGGCAACAAGGGCTGGCAAATCGCCTTGCCAATTGGCGGCGAGCGCGTGGTAGGCGAAGGCAGCTTCATTTCCAGCGGCCGCTACTACTTCTCTACCTATAATCCGACCATCAGCTATCTGGTACCCAATACCACCACCTACGTCTGGGGTGAAAACTGGCAGATGGCGCTGGATTCTGTGACGGGCGGCAGCATTGATCCGTTCATGGATCTGAATGGCAACGGCACTGTCACCAGCTATGACAGGATTAAATATACTGCCACGGATACCGAAGTCCTTGACGGCACCCGGGTGGCCGGCAACCCGATTACCAGCCCCAACGCGGATGGCATCGCGGTCGGCAAGTGGGTGGGGCGCGGCGTGCAATCACAACCGACCCTGGTGAAATTGACCACATTATTCACCACGCTGTTCAATACCAATCCGGACGTGTCCCTCCCGCCTCCGGTGGTGATAGGAGCCGGGGTTTCCGGCGGCCACTTCGACGAGGACATATACTATGGCAGCGTGACCGCCAGCACGCAGGCGACTGCCACCATCACGGTCGGCAGCACCGGCAGCACCCTGCCGGCCACTCTGGGCGGCATAGAGATATGCGACGCAGACGGCTTATCAAACTGTGTATCCATCGTTCCCGCCTTGAGCGTCACTGATATCACCAATGGTTCGGCGACATCCACCAATGCCACTACCATCAGGAACAATGTGTCCAGCGGGGATTACACCGCCACCGTGGCAGGCAGCACGATCACCCTCAGGGCTCCGGCGGGGGCGAGTTACAATGGCAAGACCATCACGATACTGGCGGGTACCTCATCCGGCAGCCCGGCAGTCGCTCCTGCCAACGGTACGCTGGTCATTACGGCTGTGGCCAGAAATCGTACCGTTTCACTCAGATGTGGAGGCACCTACTTCGGCCAGTCCGGCACGTGGACGTCGTCCAACAGCTCTACTGCCAGCACCAGGCTTAACACTCTTTACGGCACCATCAATGGCACGACGCGCAACGGCTATACCACGTCGTGCGTCAGGTCACCGGACACCTCTGCGCCGGCCAGCCTTACCTGCAGCATTGCGGCGCCCGGCGGCGCTTCGGCTTGTTCTGGCGGATTTACCGTTGATTCGGATATCACCACGACCACCAACACCGGTCCCTCGGGCGGGTCGGATGCCACGGGGTGGAGCGACCTTGCCCCCGCGCTTTCCACCACCAGCTTCAGTGGCGGCTCGGATGGCAGCACAGGCACCAATACTTGCACAAGTGATTGCACATACGATAGGCATATTCACCAATATGACGACAAATTTGACGTCACCGGAGTGAACATGCTGAATGCCAGCGATGCCCAGGTGAACCTGGTCAGGGCGATACCGAGCACCGCGCAGAATTTCAAGGTAATCATGCACAACCAGTATTTGAATCCGGCGGTGAAATTACACATCGGCGATGCGGGCTACCTGTACAACGTTAATTTCGGGTATATCAGCGTCAAGAATTACACCACTGCCGCCACGCTGGACTTGGCGACTTTGCCCACGTATAACCGCAATACAGCTTCAACGGGCGATGGCTTCACCGGGCCTAAATACATCGGCAGCCTGGCTGTCAATATGCCGGTCGATGCGTTGACCGCCAAGAACTGGTGGGGCAACGGCGATGTGCGTGTCGGCCTGATCCCGACCACGCCCGGCTGTGTCTGGAATGCTGCCGGACTATATGATGGCAATATGTACCGTCCCGTCAGAGCGCCCGCCAACGATGGGACACTGGGTTATCCCCTGGATGGGCCGGGAACTTTGGGCTACAACGCCTCGACAACGCCTGCTACGGCAACCGGGTTGCGCCACGGCGGCGCCTTGACCATACAGATCATCAGGGACAACACGACCAATGATATGCTCGAACTTAATGATCATTTGGGGCGGCCTGAATATGGCTGGCGTGTCAAATCCGCAAATTTCGCCGCCCAGGTATTGGCAGAGTACAACACCTACTGGCATCACCCGAACGCCAAGTGTTTTCACTCTACTGGCTGGACCAAAACACCCGGTGAGGATACCGGCGAAGCTACCCCCGGCACCAAGGCGGCTGGCTCTACCGATCCGAAAATCGGCGACCTGAGCGGCGATACCAGCAATATCGTCAGCGTGGTCATAGCCGGCGACACTATCACCATCACTTATACCGATGGCTCCAGGAGGATCATTCAGAAAATCGCGAATGCGGATGACACCGTCACCACGATCACTACCGATATTCCGGCCGGGGTGAACGGCACGATCTCGCACGTCATCAATGCGGATGGCACCATCACCACCACCATCACGCATGCCGATGGCTCCACAGCGACCGGCACCGCTGCCGCAGGCGGCTCCGTCACGCTGAGCGACGACACGGTTGTCAGCAATGTAACTACCGTAACAACGGATAATAAAATAGATGATGGCGGCCTCCTCGATGAAAGGGGGACTGGGTACAGGCGCATTTCATGGAAGGAGCTGATCAGGGAATAGCGCTAAGGAAACGCGGAATAAATAAGCCGTTCGCCCTGACCCTTCGACTTCGCTCAGGACTAAAGGTTTTGTCGAAGGGTTGGCAGTACGCTTGATTGTTAGAGATTTAATCCGCTCGTGGTTAAGTAGTGACTTAGCACGGGGTTATCGTGCTTAGTCACTACTTAGTTGCTACACCAGAGCTTGTCGAACCATGAACGGATTAAATCGGCGCTTCCCTAGACGTGTGCCGCCATCTTTGGGAATTACACAGGCATTTACAAGGAGCAGTAATGAAATTTTACCGTAGTCATGGTTTTACCCTGATTGAGTTGCTGATCGCCGTCACTATTATCGGCATACTCGCGGCCATCGCCTTGCCCGGCTACGGCAAATATGTGATCAAGGCATCTCGGGAAACGGCGCAATCCGAGTTGTTGACTCTGGCCAGCTTGCAGGAAAAGATTTACCTTAACTCCAATGCCTATGCTACGACCGTGACCAACGCCTACGATGGCACCAGCTCAGGCGGTCTCGGCAGGGGTCAGACAACCGATGGCAAATACACCCTGAGCATTAGCGGGGTTGCCCAAACTTATACCCTGATTGCCGCGCCCGTATCGGGAAAACAACAGCAAGGCAACGGATGCGTCACCATCCAGGAAAACGGCAGGCGCGAATGGCATGAAAATAACGATACTTGCGATTCAGCATCGCCGAAAGCCTGGTAGGTTAAGGGAACGCGGATTTGATCCGTTCGTGGCCTCGCAGAGGTTCTTGCACCCCGTGGGTGTGAGCCTGTCGAACCATGATCGGATCAAATCCGCGTTTCCCTAAGTAATTCTATTTCTCCTTCAAACGGGAAATAATCCGTAGGGCGGGTCACACCCGCCGCTGAATGTGAAAAAGAGATGTCATTTGCTAGATTCTGCTGTAATGGCGGGTGTGACCCGCCCTACGATATTGCTCTATTGATCGAGAAATGGAATAAATCAATGTGTAGATACTGTTACATCCGCCAACACCTAGCGCCAATTTAAGAGGAACCGATCATGCAGACTCGCCGCACGCCAGACCAGACCCACCTGACAAGACCAGCTCCGCTCCGGCTTGGTATGGGTCTGCTCATGATCGCATCGTTATTCATTTCCGGACTGCTTGCCGGTTGCGGCGGGGGTGGCGGAGGTTCCACTCCTGCGGCCACGGCCACACTCACCGGCATCGCCATTACCCCCGCATCTGCCACGCTTGTCAAAGGCGCCACAGCCAGTCTGACCGCGACCGGCACGTACTCGAACAACTCCACCCCCGACATTACCACCCAGGTCACCTGGACATCCGCTGATCCACTCATCGCGAGCGTGAGCGCCGCCGGTGTGGTCACCGGAAATGCAACCGGCGCCACCACCGTGACGGCAGCGTTGAGCGGCATCACCTCGCCAGCAGTCCCCATCACTGTCACTGACGCCACGCTGACCGGTATCAGCATCGCGCCTCCAACAACATCTGTCATTAACGGAGCCACAACCAACTTCACGGCCACCGGCAGCTATTCGGATTCCACCACCGGCGACATCTCCGGGTCAGTAAGCTGGATATCCAGCGCCAGCGCGGTAGCGAGTGTAAATTCCAGCGGAGTTACCACAGGCCTGTCGGCAGGCAGCGCCACCATCTACGCAACCCTGCCCGGACTCGTCTCCAACAGCGCTGCCTTGACCGTGCAGGCCACCATCGGCGGCACGCTCAGCGGCCTGCTCAGCGGCAACAGCATCACTCTCGCCAACGGCGCGGACAACATCACGCTCAGCGCCGATGGCACGTTTGCCTTTCCCATACCGCTTAATAAAAATGCAGCGTATAGCCTGTCCATTGCCACCCTGCCAAGCAACCAGCCCTGCACCTATACGTATGGCGCAGGCACGGTTACCGGACCCAACGTCACCGCCCTCAACGTGATCTGCGGCCTGCCGCCGCGCGGCGGCATGACCGGCGCGGGTACTCTGACTGTGGCGCGCAACAGCCCTACTGCCACCCTGTTGGCCGATGGCAAGGTGCTGGTGGCGGGGGGGTCTGATGCGTCTGGAGTTGTCTCCACCTCCGAGTTGTACGATCCGTCCGCAGGCACATGGGCTGCTCCCACAGGCTCGCTCAATACCCCGCGCAGCGCACACACTGCTACCTTGTTAACCACCGGGACGAACGCTGGAAAGGTGCTGGTGACCGGGGGTGTTGTTGATGGGGCGGGTACTCCGCATAACAGCGCCGAGCTGTACGATCCGTCCACCAAGACCTGGGCTTCGACAGGCAGTCTCGCCGCAGCGCGCAGCTCTCACACCGCCACCTTGTTGTCCGATGGCACGGTGCTGGTGGCAGGGGGTACAGGTGCATCGGGAGTGCTTGCCACCTCCGAGTTGTACGATCCGGCCGCAGGCACATGGACTGCTACCACAGGCTCGCTCAATACCGCGCGCAGCGCTCACACTGCTATCTTGTTAACCACCGGGCCGAACACTGGAAAGGTGCTGGTGACCGGGGGTAGTGATGGTGCAGGGGGAGTTCTTGCCAGCGCCGAGTTGTACGATCCGTCCGCCAAGACCTGGGCTCCGACAGGTGATCTCGCCACCGCTCGCAGTGCTCACACCGCCACCTTATTGGCCGATGGCAAGGTGCTGGTGGCAGGGGGTACAGGCGCTTCGGGAGCGCTTGCCACCTCCGAGTTGTACAATCCGGCCGACGGCACCTGGACTGCTACCACAGGCCCGCTCAATACCGCGCGCAGCGCGCACACCGCTACCTTGTTAGCCAATGGCCAGACGCTGGTAACCGGGGGTGCCAATGGTTCGGCTCTTGCCAGCGCCGAACTGTATGATCCGTTAAGCGGCCTGTGGATCGCGACGGCAACCAGTCTTGCCGACGCGCGCCAGCGCCACACGGCTACCTTGTTGCCTGGCGGCCAGGTGCTGTTGACCGGAGGTGTCGATGCAACGAGCGCTCCTCTTGCCAGCGCCGAGCTGTACGATCCGAACTGGAGTACGACCGGCAGTCTCGCCGACGCGCGCTCTTTCCACACCGCTACCTTGTTAACCACCGGGACGAATACTGGCAAGGTGCTGGTGACGGGGGGCTTCGATGGAGCGGTAACGCTCAATAGCGCCGAACTTTACAATCCTGCATCCGGCGTATGGACTGCGACAACGGGAACGCTCGCCACCCCGCGCCGCCAACACACCGCCACCCTGCTGTCCGATGGCAAGGTGCTGGTGACAGGGGGGCTTAATGGGTCAGGATACCTTCCCGACACCGAGCTGTACGATCCATTATCAGACACCTGGAGTCCGACAACAGACAGTCTCGTCACCGCGCGCTATTTACACACCGCCACCCTGCTGCCCGATGGCCGGGTGCTGGTAACAGGGGGAAGTAATGGGTTGGATTATTTTGACAGCGCCGAGTTGTACGACCCAACCACCGACACATGGAGTCCGGCAGGCAATCTCAACGCGGCGCGTGGCGCTCACACCGCCACCCTGCTGCCCAATGGCAAGGTGCTGGTGGCGGGGGGTTCCGGTACATCGGGGGAACTTGTCAGCGCCGAGTTGTACGATCCGGCCACTGATTCATGGACAACAACAGACAGTCTCACAGAGGCGCGCGGCACTCACACCGCCACCCTGTTGCCCAATGGCCGGGTGCTGGTAACTGGTGGGTCTGGCGGTACAGGATATCTTGCCAGTTCCGAGCTGTACGATCCATCCCCCGGCACCTGGAGTACGACTGGCAGTCTCGCCACCCCGCGCTACCTCCACACCGCCACCTTGCTGCCCAATGACAAGGTGCTGGTGACGGGGGGCGATAATGCGACAGGAGTTCTTGCCAGCGCCGAGTTGTACGACCCAACCGCCGGCACCTGGAGCACTACAACAAATAACCTCACCACCGCGCGCAGCGCGCACACCGCGACGCTGTTGCCCAATGGTACGATGCTGGTGACCGGAGGCGCCAATGCTGCGGCCATAGAGCAGGACAGCGCCGAGCTTTACTGGTAACCATGTTTCTATTTCAAAGGGCAAATAACCCAAAGTGTAAATAAACCGGGGGCGCGATTCATCGCGCCCCCTGGTTTTTCAGCACACAACTGCTTGCTGGGTGTTAAGGAAACGCGGATTTAATCTCTTCGGGTCGAATTCCCCGCCGCTTGCGGCGAATGATTGAACCAGATTCTGGTTTGATCCCGGAAAAAATAATAGGCCAGGAGCCACCTGTAGGAACGAGCTTGCTCGCGAAAAACTTCGCCAGCAAGCTGGCTCCTACGAGGAAAAATTGCCTGATGGACAACTCCGGTTGATGCCTCGCGGCTTGCCGCGAGGTTTTTCATTTCCGCGTTTCCCTAATGGATTATCCGGGTTAAAAACGACCATAATTTTGCAGGGCGCGCCGAAGAAGCGCTCAGGGCGGCAGAAGTGCGGTAATTCTATTTCTCCTTCAAACGGGAAATAATCCGTAGGGCGGGTCACACCCGCCGCTGAACATCTGTAATGGCGGGTACGAA
>Ga0154718_1133_pt1 | contig 16502 bp, 19 predicted proteins | sample Rifle2008BG16ft_FD_105726 | JGI IMG/M metagenome (GOLD analysis project Ga0154718, IMG submission 105726) | Betaproteobacteria bacterium RBG_16_56_24
GATCACGAACAGATCGCCCGGCGCACAATCCAGCACCAGCGCGGGATCGACGCGCGAATCGCAACAGGCCACCACCAGCGCCTTGGGTGTCTGGCCAAACTGCGTCAGGTCATGGAACAGCACACTGTCCTCGGCGAAATGCCGTTCGCGAAAACGCCGGAACCCTTCGACGAGTTGCTTGGGCGAATTCATGCGCCGGTCAGCTTGACCAGCGCCTCGCGGTACTTGTCGGCGGTTTTTTGCAGGATGTCTTGAGGGATATGCGGCGCCGGGGCGCGCTTGTTCCAACCGGAAGCTTCCAGCCAGTCGCGCACGAATTGCTTGTCGAAGCTGGGCGGATTGCTGCCGGCGCGGTATTGATTTGCAGGCCAGAAACGCGAGGAATCGGGCGTGAGGGCTTCATCGATCAGATATAACTTGCCCGCTTCATCCACACCGAATTCAAACTTGGTATCGGCGATGATGATGCCCTTGGTCGCCGCATAGTCGGCCGCCTCGATGTAAAGTCGCAGCGTCGCATCTCGAACCTCAATGGCGCGCGCCTCGCCGAGCAGCTCAACTGCCTGCGCAAACGAAATATTTTCATCGTGATCGCCCGCCGCTGCCTTGGTGGACGGCGTGAACAAAGGCTTGGGCAGCTTCTCCGTTTCGCGCAGCCCGGCCGGTAATTTTATCCCGCACACGGCGCCGGTTTTTTGATAATCCTTCCAGCCGGACCCGGCCAGATAGCCGCGCACGATAGCTTCTATCGGCAACGGCTTGAGCTTTTTCACCACGAACGCGCGTCCGCGCACCTGCGCCCGCTCGGCTTCAGTTTTGACCACCGATTCCGGCGCGATGCCGGTCAGATGATTGGGAATGACATGAGAGAGTTTATCGAACCAGAAATTCGAAACGGTGGTGAGCACTTCGCCCTTGCCCGGAATCGGGTCGGGCAAAATCACATCAAACGCAGACAAGCGATCCGTCTGCACGACGAGCAGCTTGTCGTCACCCACCGCATAAATGTCGCGCACCTTGCCGCGATGCAGCAGCGGCAGACTGGCCAGATTAGATTCATGCATGACGGACATGTGCTCCTCAAATTTATTTCGTTATCCACCCTTGCAGCGGACGTAAGGCGGGTCACACCCGCCACTGTACCCGCCATGTGGCACCGCGGATATCCACCCTGCAGATCAGCCAAGCGACGGCAAGGTTGTTGCCGCAATCGCCTCGGCCTGTTTCCTGCGGTAGCCGGCGAGTTTCTGCGCCAGCGCCGCGTCGTTCATCGCCAGCATCGCCACCGCGAACAAGCCGGCATTGGCTGCACCCGCTTCGCCGATGGCAAAAGTCGCCACAGGAATGCCTTTGGGCATCTGTACGATGGATAACAGTGAATCAAGCCCCTGCAAATGTTTCGACGGCATCGGTACGCCCAGCACCGGCAGCGTGGTCTTGCCGGCGATCACCCCGGCCAGATGCGCCGCGCCGCCGGCGCCGGCGATGAAACAGCGCACCCCCTGCGCACTGACTTCCTTGACGTAGTCGAACAAAAGATCGGGAGAGCGGTGCGCGGAAATCACGCGCGCATCGTAAGCCACGCCGAAATCCTTTAATTGCTGCGCGGCCTGCCGCATGATTTCCCAGTCGCTGGCGCTGCCCATTAGAATGGCAACTAGCGGTTTGTCCTTCATGTTATGCCTCCTTGTGATAGCGGACGATGCGTTCGACTTCATTCCTCGAACCAAGGATCACCGGCACGCGTTGATGCAATCCGGAGGGCTTGATGCCCATGATGCGCTCATATCCGGTAGAAGACGCGCCGCCCGCCTGCTCGACGATGAAAGACATCGGATTGGCTTCGTACAGCAGACGCAGCTTGCCGGCCTTGGCTGCATCCTTGGTGTCCCTGGGATACATGAACACGCCTCCGCGCGTCAGGATGCGGTGCACCTCGGCCACCATCGAGGCCACCCAGCGCATGTTGAAATTGATCCCGCGGGGTCCGGTTTTTCCCGCGATGCACTCTTCCACGTACCGTTGCACTGGCTTTTCCCAGAAACGTTCATTGGAAGAGTTGATGGCAAATTCCAGCGTATCCGCAGGAATGGTCATGTCCGGATGGGTCAGCATGAATTCGCCGATGTCGCCATCCAGCGTAAAGCCATTCACGCCATGCCCGGTGGTGATCACCAGCATGGTTGACGGGCCATACAGCGCGTAACCCGAGCAGACTTGCGTGATGCCGGGTTGCAGAAAGTCGTCTGCGGCCGGATTTTCAACCCCCTTGGGTGCGCGCAGAATCGAGAAAATAGTTCCGACGGAAATGTTCACATCTATGTTTGAAGAACCGTCGAGCGGATCGAACACCAGCAGATATTTTCCCTTGGGATATTTCGCCGGAATAGGATAGACATCATCCATTTCTTCAGAAGCCATCGCCGCCAGATGGCCACCCCATTCGGTAGCTTTGATAAAGATCTCGTTGGTTATGACGTCGAGTTTCTTCTGCGTCTCGCCCTGCACATTCTCGCTGCCCGCACTGCCCAGCACACCGATCAGCGCGCCCTTGTTTACATCATGCGCAATCTGCTTGCAAGCTACGATGATGTCGCTGATCAGGCCGGTGAAATCGCCGGTCGCGACCGGGACCGCGCGCTGTTCTTCGATGATGAACTGAACCAGACTCTTGCTCATGTTTGTTCTTCCCCATATCCAAATTCTCAAGGCGCAGGATTTTACCTTTTTTCCGCCCCACCCTCCACGGCTATATTACCCAGCAGTCAGTTATTCCATTTCTCGATCAATAGAGCAATATCGTAGGGCGGGTCACACCGGTGCCGGGACAAAAGTTTTTCGTACCAGCCATTACAGCAGAATCTAGCAAATCACATCTCTTTTTCACATTCAGCGGCGGGTGTGACCCGCCCTACGGATTATTTCCCGTTTGAAGGAGAAATAGAATTAATCGGGCTGCACGCACCCAATTGTTTTATCAATCGGGATAGTCTCCGGAACTGAAACGTCGTTGTGGGAGCCCGCTTTATCGGGCGATTCGAAAGTTGGCTATCGCCTGATAAATCTGGCTGTTACGCTCAGAAGATCAGCCTTGCTGCCGGAATGATCTGTCCGGACCTGTTTCCAGGTTTGGCGAGACAGAATTGCGGTGAGTACGAATTTCAGCGAAGCTGTTTCTTTTTCCCGGACCGGGTTCTCGATAATGTTTCAGGTTGCATACGCAACACACCGCTGGCAATTGCGGTGCGCCGGGTGCCGGGTTTCCCCGAAACATCCGCCATACGCGCACGGCCCGCTGCTGAAAAATGACTCATGGGCGCCTCATGCCATCCATGGCAGCCATCGTCATCCTGTCAGGTGTTCTGGACCACGATTTTGGGAAACACTGCACTGTGGTCCTGCGCCATTTCCGCGACCTTGACTGCAATGCGGCGCGCGATCTGTTTGTATGTCATGGCGATGTTGCCGCCAGGGTCGGCAATTACCGTCGGATTGCCTGAATCCGCTTGCTCGCGGATGCGAATATCCAGCGGCAGGCCGCCCAGAAATTCCACGTTGTAATCGGCGCACATTTTTTCTCCGCCGCCCGCGCCGAAGATGTGTTCTTCGTGCCCGCATTTGGAACAGATGTGTGTGCTCATGTTTTCCACGATGCCGACGATCTTGATGCCGACCTTCTCGAACATCTTGAGCCCCTTGCGCGCGTCCATCAGCGCGATGTCCTGCGGTGTGGTGACGATCACCGCGCCTGTCACCGGCACTTTTTGCGCCAGCGTAAGCTGGATGTCGCCGGTGCCAGGCGGCAGATCCACTACAAGATAATCCAGGTTGTCCCAGCGTGTCTGGTGCAGCAGCTGATCCAGCGCCTGCGTCACCATCGGACCGCGCCAAACCATGGGCGTATCATTGCCATCGATCATGAAACCGATGGACATGGCCTGCACGCCATGATTGCTCATCGGCTCCAGTGATTTTCCGTCCTTCGATTTGGGCTGGCCGGAAATGCCCAGCATTGTCGGTTGCGAAGGGCCGTAAATATCGGCATCCAGCACGCCGACGCGCGCTCCTTCGGCAGCCAGTGCCAGCGCCAGATTCACGGCGGTGGTGGATTTTCCAACGCCACCTTTGCCGCTCGCCACTGCAATGATGTTTTTCACCCCATCAACCAGTTTTACGCCGCGCTGCACCGCGTGAGGAACGACTTTACTTGATACATTGATGCTGATCCTGCCCGCGCCGGGCAATGCCGCCCTAAGACATGCATCGACCATGGTGCGTATTTCATCCCAGATACTCTTTGCTGGATAGCCGAGCAGAATATCCAGCGATATGTCATTGCCGCTGATTTTGATGTTCTTAACCGACTTGCCGCTGACAAAATCTTTTTTTGTATTGGGATCGATCAGGCTTTTCAGCGCGTTCTGTATATCAGTTTCATTAAAACTCATTGCATGCTCCTGGAATGGGGTTAGATAAGGACTACGCAGGCAGGATTCTAAACCAGTTGAGTAGATTTGTCGGGTATTTGTATTATCGCGCGACTGGAGGCTTACCACTGCAGCAGCAGTGATTTTTTTACTTCACATGAATTTCCACAGATTTCCCCTTTGCGCGACAAGGTCAGCATAATGCCAAGTTTGCTTTTTGCATCTTCATTATTCTGATATATGGCTTTGATCTTCCCGCGCCCTGATTTCTAATCATCGCCCGGCCCAGGACTCGCCACGCGCACTTGGCTGAGCAAATCATCGGCATGTAATTCCGTCTCGGCGAAAATCACCTTGATAACGTATTGCGCATCACCGGTAAATCCGGCGCGTAGTTGTTTGGCACGATTCGACGCTTCACGAAACGACTCATGCTGCTCCAGTTTTTCCAAACGGTGGATCGGCATTTTAAATATTTTGTAAACAAAATAAGGCATGTCAAACTCTCACGTAAAATTGCAAACAGAAGCTATCGGGCACCTCTAAAAATCCACATTTCATCCCAACTGATGGAACTACTGGTGAAACTACTAGCCATCTGACTAGGCTGTCCAAAGACGCCAGCCAAGTCATTGGTTATAGCCATTCGACTAGGCAGTCAAAAGACGACAGCCAAGTCGCTGGTTATGCTGCGTTGCGGAAAAAATTTCTTGCTTACATATCATACATATGCGGCGCTGCGAAATTTTTTCCGCGCCTTGCATTTGGGCGAACTCTGAATTTTTAGAGGTGCCCTATCGTACTTCAAAGCCCAGGACTTGCTGTCACAGCAAAAACAACTTCGCAGACTTGCAATTTTCTCTCTTACACCGTTTTCTGATGCTCAGTTGTTTTTGGCGCCTTGTTGCACCCATTTTTTAATGAGTTCGATTTTGTCTTTGGACAAGCCGCCGCTCATCCCATATGGCATCTTGATGGATGGATGTAGCCGCCCCTCAACCGCCTGGATGATGACGCTGGTAAAGCTGTCGCCCGGTTTGATGACGGAACCGAATCGGGTGCCCTTCATCAGGCTCTTGTAGCTGCGCATATCTAATCCGCTTTTCTCATACCCTTTGCCGCCCGGCTTGTGACAATTCAAACAATAGTCATGAATGATTGGAAGGACATCATTTTTGTAACTGGCCTCCCCCCGCGCAGGGATTGCCAATGCAGGCAAAGAAAGCGCCGCAAGAACAATTGCAACCGGTAAAGCCGGGTTCTTCATAAGTCGCTCCTCAAGTAAGGCCTGGTTTAAAAAAATTAGTCTTATGGTCCGCTGTTGGTATCACAGTAAACAGTATTGGGCACCTCTAAAAATCCAAACTCCGTCGCGATGCTGCGTTGCTCAATAAATTGTAACGCTTACATATCAAACATATGCGGCGCGCTAAAATTTATTTCGCGCCTTGCCTGGCTTAGGATTTTGAATTTTTAGAGGCGCCCTATTGTTCCACTCTTATAATTTGCTATTTCAACCGCGACCAGATTTGATTTTTCACGAAAAATAGCAGCGTAGTCAAAACGAGCAAATAGCCAATCACGTAATAGCCCAGTTTGTGCCGTTCCTCCTTATGCGGGTCGGCTGCCCAGGCAAGAAATGACACGAGCTCACGCGCTTTAACCTGTATTTCTGTGCGCTGGTCCTGGCCTGTTGCGGCGCTCATTCCCATCACATCAGGCATTTTGGTTTCGGGAAAAACATGATTTCTGGTTATCCCCTCCGGAGTGTTGTAGTAGCCGATGAGATAGGAATACACATAGTTTGCCCCGCCCTCCCGCGCCTTGGTCATCAAACTCAGATCCGGCGGGATTATTCCAAAAGTCTGAATAGCAGCGTCATCAGACATCTGGCCGGCAAGCGCTGCGTCCATGGATTGGACACCGCGCCAGCCGTCAATTTTATTCCTGTCCATGCCGAATGCAGCCAGATCGCGATACCTGATGTATTTCAGGCTGTGGCAACTGTTGCAGGCACTCATCAATGTGTCTGCGCCGCGTTGAACAGCAGCCGCACCGGTATCCACCCGGATGCTTTCCAGCTTTGCTTCAGTGGCCAGGACAGGCGACGCGAGGCGGCAAAGTATCAATAGAAAGATATACTTTTTCATAAGCCATCCCCACTGCGACGGCGATGGGGCAAAACAATTTGTTCCCTGGCTTCGCTCGCCATCAATGCTTCAACACCCGGGGGCAGGCCACGCTTGATGAGCCATCGTTCTTCTGCTCTGGAAATGATTGTGACCACAAAAAACGAGCCGAAGTAGCAGAATGTTGCTATTTGCCCGATCAAAATAGTCAGGCTGGTAGGCGGGATGTAGCCGATATAACCCAGCACCAGCATATCAATTATGAATAAATAATACTGCAGCCGGAATATCGGGCGATAGAGCGCCCCGCCGGGTATACGGGAACGGTCGAGATACGGCATGAAAGAAAACATCATCACCGATAGAAACATCGCAACAACACCGCCAACCATGTTTGGCACCGAGCGCAAGATGGCATAAAAAGGCAGGAAATACCATTCCGGAACGATATGGTTTGGAGTTTGCATGGGGTTGGCCGGAATATTATTGGCCGGTTCGATAAGGCTGTCCGGCAGAAAGAAGACGAAGACGCAATACACGATCAGAAATATGCCCAGGCCAAAAAAATCCTTGATGGTGAAATAGGGATGAAAAGGGATGTTTTCCTTGTCAGCCAGATTAATGCCGCTCGGATTGCTGCTTTTGACGGTATGCAGCGCAACCAGATGCACCACCACCGCGCCGATGATCAGAAATGGAAATAAATAGTGCAGCGCGAAGAAACGCGTCAGCGTTGCGTCGCTCACCGTGTAGTCGCCACGCAGCCAGATCACCACCTGATCGCCGATGAACGGGGTGGCGCGGAACAGATTGGTGATAACGGTCGCACCCCAGAACGACATTTGTCCCCACGGCAACAGATAGCCCATGAAGGCGGTCGCCATCAACAGCAGCAGCAGGGTCTGACCGGTCCACCACATCAGCTCGCGCGGCGCGCGATAGGAGCCATAATAAAGCGTGCGCGCCATGTGGATATAGATCACCAGAAAGAATGCCGACGCTCCGGTGGAATGCATGAAGCGCAACAACCAGCCGTAATTCACATCGCGCATGATGTGCTGGATGGAGTCAAACGATTGCGTGATATCCGCCTTGTAGTGCATGGCTAGAAAGATGCCGGTAGCTACCTGCAGCACTAATACAAAGCCTGCCAAGAATCCGAAATTCCACCAGTAGTTGAGATTGCGCGGCGTCGGATAGCCGGTCAGTTCATTCTTGACGAAACTGGTAAGCGGAAAACGCTGGTCTATCCATTTAATGACGCGATTCTTCATGTTATCCCCTACGCTTGTCCGATAACGATCTTGTTGCCCGCCACAAAGTGATAGGGCGGCACCTCAAGATTATTTGGCGCAGGGCCACGGAGAACACGACCGCTGTCGTCAAACTGGCTGCCGTGGCAATGGCATAGCCAGCCCGGTCCTTCCCTGTTTGGCACGCAACCCATGTGCGTGCAGACACCGACCACGACCAGCCATTCCGGTTGCTTGACGCGCTGCCGATCAGGTTCGGGGGCAAAGCCGCCGTTGGAGGCTTCCATCTCCTTGATCTGCTCCAGACTGCGCCGCAGAATAAATACCGGTTTTCCTTGCCATGCCACGGTGCGCATATCACCGGGGTTCATTCCGGACAGATCGAATTCGGTTGTCGCCTTGGCCAGTACATCCGAGCTTGGGTTCATGCTTGCGACAAACGGCAGGCATGCGGCTGCCACTCCCACACCGCTCACCGCTGTCGTTACCCTTACTAAAAAATCCCGTCGTCCGGTGTCACCCAGAGCGTCGCTCTCAGCCATTTCAATCTCCCGGTTAATAATTAACAAACTGCACGCCAGCTACTTCTGTACGGTTTTCTTCAAAACGTCACGAATCGCATCCGGCGTTTTCATGATGTTCATGAAGCTATTAGATCCCATCATGCTCAGATCGGGGAAATTGATCGCAATACGGAAACGAGCATAGAGCGCATATACCTTGTTGCCGGAAACCAGGACCTCATAAGGTAAATGTGCGGCGGATTTCAGTTCGCGAAAATCGATCTCGCTCATGATGAATTGATCGTCCATGTATTTATCCAATTCAGCGGCGCCCTTCATGGCGACGCCGAATACGCTTTCCTGCTTGCCTGTAACATCGACGCGATAAACTTTGGTGGCGCCGTTCTGGTTGTTCGCAAGTTTTGTGTCCACCGACTGGATGGCTTCCTCGTAGCTGGCATATTCAGCCAATAAACTGGGTTCATCGAAATATTCCATACCTATCATGTAGTGATACCTGCGCGCCTTGTCCGCTGTCATTCCTTTCTTCGAGCCGAACTCTTCAACCTTGTCCAGCGCGGCGGCTAATGCTGCGGCAACATTGCTCAGATCGCCTTTCATGCGGTACACGTTGGCCATGTAGACCGGGTTGGTATAACTCACCTGGATTCCATCCTTGCCCTGGACGATAGACACCCTTTGCACTGCGCCAAACCCGCCATGTTCAGAGGCGGCTGCGTTCGACTTCAGTTCATCATTGGTGACCACCAGTATGGCGGTATCGGGGTAAGGCGAATAATCTCCGGCCACGCTGAAGCCTGCTGCGGTCAATGCACTTTTCGTCTGTTCCTTTTTTTCGGCAAGCGTTCCCATGCTCTTTGAAGCAAGCACAAAGGGCTTCAGCATGACATCTTCAGCCATCGCGCTTCCAATACCGAAAAACAACAGTGCCGACAACAATATATGTTTAAGTCCCAATACGTTCATCATGATTCTCCTCGCAGTTAGTATAAGTACGGTTATTGAATTTCCAGGCTTTCATGCTTATCGGTTTTAAACCAGGCTAATTTTTTCCGGAGCGTGACAACACTGCCCACGATAATCAAAGTCGGGGCTTGCAGTTTTTCGGCTTGTGCGATTTTGGGCAGCGTCGCCAGCGTACCGGTGATGACACGCTGGTTTTGCGTGGTGCCTTGCTGCACGATCGCGGCGGGGGTGCTGCCCGGTAAACCATGCGCGATGAGTTCTGCACAGAGTGTTGCCAGCCCGTGCAGCCCCATATAGACCACGATGGTTTGTTTAGGGCGGGCCAGCGCAATCCAGTCCAGATCCATGCTGCCGTCTTTCAGGTGCCCGGTGACAAATATGCAGGATTGGGCATGATTGCGGTGCGTCAGCGGAATGCCGGCGTAGGCGGACACGCCCGAAGCTGCGGTGATGCCGGGCACGACCTGGAACAGGATGCCATGCCCGGCAAGAGTTTCGATTTCTTCGCCGCCACGCCCGAAAATGAACGGATCGCCGCCCTTGAGACGCAACACGCGCTTGCCTTCTTTGGCGAGCCTCACCAGCAACTCATTGATCTCTTCCTGGGGCAAAGTGTGGTCGTCGCGTTTCTTTCCGACATAAATTCGCGTCGCATCGCGCCGGACCATTTCGAGTATCGGTTTGGATACCAGATTGTCATAGACCACCACATCGGCCTTCTGCATCAAGCGCAAGGCGCGAAAAGTCAGCAGATCAGGATCACCCGGACCCGCGCCGACCAGATACACTTCGCCGTGCTGAATGTTGTCTTCGCTTGCGAGCAACTGCTTCAACATTGCCTCCGCACTGTTTTCATCGCCGGTCAGCACCTTCTCGGCAATAACGCCCTCCAGCGCAGCTTCCCAGAAGATGCGGCGCTTCGCAGGGTTGGTAACGCGCAGCTTGACCAGCTCGCGGAAGCGTTCCGCGAACGCGGCGAGCCTGCTGTAGTTCTGCGGGATCATGGTCTCCAGTTTGCCGCGCATCATGCGCGTCAGCACCGGAGAAGCGCCGCCGCTGGAAAACGCCACCATCAGCGGCGAACGGTCGAGGATTGCGGGCATGATGAAACTGCACAACCCGGGATCGTCCACCACGTTCACCAGGATATTGCGCGCATGCGCCAGTTCGGAGACTTGCAGATTGACACTGCGATCGTTGGTTGCCGCGATAGCCAGTGACACATCATCGAGATGTTGCGCCTCGAAGCGCGCGACTATGGATTCGACCCGCTGTTGTTCTGCCAATGCCGGCTCGATCACAGGCGCGACCACGCGTACCCTTGCCCCCGCCTTCAGCAGAACACCGGCCTTGCGCCTGGCGACTTCCCCGCCGCCCACTACGAGGCACAGCTTGTCCCGGACATTGGTAAATATCGGCAAATAATCCATTATATTGTCACTGCTTTCAGTATCAGCGGCGCCAGCGCCTCCGGCAGTCTGATCTTGCCCGCGAGCGCGAATTCATGCGCATGAGGCGACATCTTCTGCCAGGTTTTGCGGATAATATTTATCCATTTCATTTCATCATATTCAGGGTGTTGCGCAGCGAATCCGGTCATGTAATGTTCAAGGAATACCAGATCCACAACATCTTCCATCAACTGCGTCTCCGGGTTGGCCTTCAAGCCCTTCTTGCTTAGGATGGCCTTGACGCGATTAATCATTTCATCGTCATAACCCGCCTGTCGCATGATGCGCCCGGCAGTATCTGCATGAAATTTGTAAAGTCCGGTGCGCCATTGCAGGTAGCCTGTTCTGTCCATGGGATAGTTGCCGCGCGGGATTTTCCAGCGCTGGATATGTTGCGCGTGCACTGCAAGTTTTACCGCCTCAGACGCATCGGGCGCATAGCGCTCCCGCATTTCGCTCATGCGCTGTGCGTAGAGCAGTTCTTTGGGTAATTCCACGCCATCGGAGGTCTCACTGTTCGGGTCTTCAGAATTGGACTGGTCGAAAGCGGCGATGGCGGCATGAAAATGTTTTTGGGTCATGTTGCACGGTTGTTGGAATGTGCAGATTCGAGCCGCTTGCGCTGTTCCGATTGACGCCGGATGAATGCAACAAAGCGGGTTGCCCAGTAGCAACTGCCGATGGTGCGCAGGTGGGTATAAGAAGCCAGCAGGTTATGCAGAACAATGCCGTCACGATTTCCATTTATGCCGTAACCACGCTCGACAAAGTATGCGAAGCGGGTGTCCGGCGGAAGGTTCTCCAGACTGGAATAGTGGAATTCATGCGCAAGAATTGTCGGTTGCTTTTCTCGTTCGCTTCCTCGCCCGCTTGCGGGATAACCAGCGACTTGCCCGCTTGCGGGCTTAGTCGAATGACTAGTGGTTTCTTCAGAGGATTGAGGAGAGGGTCTCGGTAGTGCGTTCGGGCGCGGCCAGGGATGCGCTTCATCTTCCCTGAGATGCACGTAGCCGCGACCGATGGGTTTGTCGTGCATAATCACGTCGCCGGGGATCGCGCCGACCATTTGGAAGATGCGGCCCTGATATTCGATGCTGCGCGACAGGTACATCAGACCGCCGCATTCCGCATAAGCAGGCATGCCGTTTTCGATGGCTTGTTTGATCTCGGTGCGCAATGACGAGTTCGCCTCCAATTCGGCAGCGCAGGTCTCGGGGAAGCCGCCGCCGATGTATAGCGCATCCGCTTCCGGCAGGCATGCATCGCGCAACGTATCGAACGGCACCAGCTCCGCGCCCGCCGCTTCCAGCGCATCGAGGTCGTCGGCGTAATAAAAACCAAAGGCGCGGTCACGCGCGATGCCGATACGCACCTTGCTGCCGCACGACAGCGGACTGATGTTGGCCTTGTGCGGCACATACAGCGGTTTCTTTTGTGACAGGATGAGCAGCTTGTCCAGATCGACCTGTTCAGTGACCGCCTCGCCGATCTGTTTGATCTTTGCCGTAGCGACATGAGACTCATTGCTGGGCATCAGGCCGAGGTGGCGCTCGACAATGCTGAGCCGCTCATCATGGTGGATAGCGCCGATTACCGGCACGCCGGTGTAATGCTCGATGACGGCGCGCAACTTGGCTTCGTGCCGCGATCCGCCGAGGTTGTTGAGGATCACCCCGGCGATATCGATGTCGCGGTCGAACGCCTGATAGCCGAGTATCAACGGCGCGATGCCGCGCGTCATGCCGCGCGCGTCGATCACCAGGAACACCGGCAGATCGAGCAGCTTCGCCAGGGCGGCGTTACTGTTGCTGCCATCCAGCGCGAGCCCGTCGTAAAGCCCCTTGTTGCCTTCGACCAGATTCACTTCCGCGCTGTGGCGCGCGAAGGTGGCGACGATATCGTCGCGTTCCATCAGGTACAGATCGAGGTTGCGGCAGGCGCGCCCTGAGGCTTGGCTGAGCCACATCGGATCGATGTAATCGGGACCCTTTTTGAATGGCTGAACGGTATGTCCGCGCTTTTTCAGTGCGGCGCACAAGCCTATGCTGACCATCGTTTTCCCGGAAGATTTGTGTGCTGCGGAAATCAGCATCCGGTAGCTCATCTCAGGGTGATTTTGGTTTCTCATGCGGTACGAAATCCAGTACACGAATACCGATCGCAGTGATCAAGAAGGATATTCCCACACCACCAAACCCGAGGAATATTTCAGGTATTGACGGGTTATACAGGCCTATGGCGCCATCACCAAAACTGCTGCTTGCTTCGAAGCCGGGGAAGATGGACAAAGGGAATGCCTGGCCACCGATGATGAACACATAGAGCAGCGAGAAGCCTCCAAAAATGATAAGCAATGAGGCGACGAGCACACTCCTGGTCTTTCCGAAGGCAGGATGATAAATCAGCAGTAGGGGTAGCAGATTTCCAATAAGCACATACCCCACCCAGAACAACAAGGGATAAACTCCTCCAGTAATCAGTATGAACCGCTCAAACTCAGTCTGCCTCGCGAAATACATGTTCGTAAGATGGTAAGTCGCCACAAAATACAACGCCGCAATAACGAACACTCCCATCAGGTTGCGCATGCGTTTCTGCACATACTCATCCAGAATTTTGTTATTCCATGCATAAATGGCGGATTGGACAACATGGAACACAGCCATACCCCAGGCGAATGATATGACGATGAACATCGGCGGCAAGATTGCGGTGCCGTAGGCCTGCCGCGCCACCAGAAAGGAAAAAATCACGCCAGTACCGGTTGTGAGGATGAAACGCCAGATAAACACCAGAAATCCCGCCGGCCTGGACCACGAATTCATGCGCTGTTCCATCATGGTCCACAGATACACAACCACAGCTGCAAACATGCCCGAGTAAAGCAGGATGTTCCAGGCAAACACCGAAGTGGGATTGTAGTGGGTGGCAGCCACGATAATTCGATCCGGCCTGCCCAGATCAAGCATCAGCACTGTCAATCCGCCCGCGAGCATCGCAATGGAAAGCAAGCCTGCCAATGGAGCTCTGGTTTTGTAGGCGGGTTTGTTGAATACCGATCCGATCGATGACACATTGAGCACGCCGGAAGCGGTAATAATCAGAAAAATAGCAAACACATGCGGGGTGCCCCAGACGATCTGGTTGTTCATTCCTGTAATGATATGGCCGTGCTCTTCCATCATGTGCGCGGCGTACAACCCCATCAATACGACCAAACCACCAGCCGCAACCAGTGCGTAGAAAAGTCGGTCTTTGAATTGCAGTGGGGGACGGCTGATCATGTTATTTATATCCCCTGGTAACGAATGCCGGTATTAAGCCCCAGATCGGCGCGGACCTGAATTGACGCGACAGTGCGTATTTTTTTGGAGATTTCACTATCAGGGTCGTTCAGATTGCCGAATAGTATGGATTTATTCGGACATGCTTCCGCACAAGCGGGTTGCTGGCCACTATCCACGCGATGCACGCACATCGTGCAGCTTTCCACCGTGCCCTTGCCACGCGGCACATCGGGCTTCTGGTCATGCAGCGGTTCGTGCACGAAGGAGCGCGCCTTGTACGGGCAGGCCATCATGCAGTAGCGGCAACCGATGCAAAGATGCTTGTCAACCAGCACGATGCCGTCAGCGCGCTTGAAGGAAGCGCCGGTCGGACAGACGTCCACGCAGGGAGGATTTTCGCAATGCTGGCACATCATCGGAAGAGACAGAGTCCGGCCGCCGCGCATGTCCTTGAGCTCGACTTTGCGGATCCACTGCGAGTCGGTCGGACTCAGTCCGCCCGAACTTGATCCACCAGCCAAGCCGTTTTCCTTGTTGCACGCGGTCACGCAATCGTTGCAACCGTCCGCACAGTTAGCTGTATCGATCAGCATGCCCCAGCGTACTTTGCTCGAAACGGCCTCGGACTTGCCGTGCGCCATATCGAACAACAACATTCCGGGCGCAATCGCAACTGCTGCGGCGCCAAGCGATGTTTTAAGGAAGCCCCTGCGCCGGGTGTCAATGCTGTTCATTTTGCATCCTTCTGCAGCCAGGCGCTCTTGCGCTTGCCGGAATGGCATTCGAAGCAATCAATCTTCACCGCCTCATAACGATGGCAGCCGACGCAAAAGCTGTCGTCGCGCGAGATCACACTGTCGTCCCTAATGCTGGCATGGCACTCAATGCAGTTCTTCAGGCTGATTTTTTCATCGCGTAACCCCTTATGCACAGTCTCATCGCGCTGGTGCCGGAGCAGGTGCATGTGATTTTTGCGCATCCACTGTGGTTCTTTTACACACTGACCGCCCTTGCCTGTATCGATCTTGGGCATGCGGTAGCTTTCCGTAGCGCCCGCAGATGCACAACAACACAGAGCCACCAGCAATGCGATCAGCTTTGACATTTATTTACTCGCCCAGTCCCATCTGGATATAGCCCGTCGGGCACACATCCGCGCAAATATGACAGCCGATGCACTTATCGTAATCGGTGTCCACATAACGCCCCAGAGTTGCCTGATTCTTCTTGACACGGAACACGGCAGTTTGCGGGCAATACACCACGCAGTTGTCGCACTCGAAGCACTGACCGCAGCTCATGCAGCGCTTGGCTTCCGCCTGCGCCTGCGCCTCGGTCAGCGCGACCAGGCGCTCGTCGATGTTGCCCAGGACGTTGCCGGCGTCGATGGCCAGCATCTGGCGTTCTTTGCGCGGCGTGTGGGTGAAATGACCGAGGAACAGCGCCTCGGCCGGAATCGTGTAGCGGTCGGAGCGGTCGTCGAAATTGTGGATGACGGCCTTGCTGCTGTCAGTGCCGCGGATGGGCTCGTCGATCTTGTCGAATTTCACGCCGCGCTTAATCAGGTCGCGCTGCAGACTGAACAGGCTCTTGTCGACCTTGGGGCGCTTGTCGAGCGGCTTGCCGGACAAATAGGCGTCGATGCCTTCGGCCGCGATGCGCGCATGGCCAATGGCGGTGGTGAGCAGATAGGGCTTGATGGCGTCGCCGCCGACAAAAACGTTCGGCTGCCCCACGGCCTGGAGGTTCTTGTCCACATTGGCAAGATTCAAGTTGTTCTTGAACGCGTCGAGGCCCGACCAGTTCACCGACTGACCGACGGCGGAGACGATGAGGTCGCAGGGAATGTCGTACTCCGAGCCCTCCTTCGGTACCATCTTCTTGTTGACCCAGTCGACCTTGATCACGCGCAGGGCGGTGGCCATGCCGTACTCATCCTTGATGACAGCGACCGGGGCGACACAGGGCTGGATCTCGACGCCCTCCTGGACCACGGCGTCCAGCTCGTGCTTGGAAGCGGGCATTTCCTGGACATGACGACGGTAGGCGATAACCACCTCGGCGCTCTGGCGCCAGTATTGCGCGCCCTTCTGGCCGCGTCCGCCGTCGCATTCGCGGGCGGCGACGATTACCCTGGCCTGGTCGCGCGACTCGGCGTCGGCGTCGTAACTGCCGAGGCGGCGGGCAACGGCCGCAACGTCCATCGCCGTGTCGCCGCCGCCGATAACGACGATGCGCTTGCCGGCATGGTCGAGCTTGCCTTCGTTGAAAGCGCGCAGGAAGGAAATGCCGTCGGTGCAGTTGGGCGCGTCGGCGCCGGGGATGTCCAGCTTGTTGCCGGTCTGGGCGCCGATGCCGATGAACACGGCGTCGAAGTTGCGCTTGATATCGGCGAAGCTGACGTCCTTGCCGATGCGCGTGTTGAGCCGCACTTCCACGCCCATGTCGAGGATGCGCTGCACTTC
>Ga0154718_1103_pt1 | contig 16498 bp, 16 predicted proteins | sample Rifle2008BG16ft_FD_105726 | JGI IMG/M metagenome (GOLD analysis project Ga0154718, IMG submission 105726) | Betaproteobacteria bacterium RBG_16_56_24
TCACTAAAATCCGGATGTATGGCTGCAATCTTTACCTACTCTCAAAATCATTGATTGAAAGCTTGGCAAAAGTGGGCGTCCATGTATGGAATAAGTCCGTTCGCCCTGAGCTTGTCGAAGGGTCGTTGAGCTAACACGTTGAATGTAAATCGTCCTCCATTCATGGTTCGACAAGCTCACCACGAACGGAGGACTTAATCGGCGCTTCCCTAAGGAAAGTTCACAACCCCACTACCTTGCATCTCTGCCTGGTGTTTCAATCAAATTTTTTTACGCCGGCTTTCTTTGCGGCCTTCTGCAAATCTTCATCCAGCGTAGCGAGAGAGATACCCTGGCGTAAAGCCAGTTCGAGGTAGGATGCGTCGTAGGCGGAAAGTTTGTATCGCCGCGCCAGTTGCAGTGTTTCGGACAGCGCGTGATGGAATGTCGCCGTATCGGCTTCAATATCCATGCCTTCCAGCAACTCAAGGAACGCCCCGCCCCGCGCTTCCGATACCAGGCCTTTTGCTTCCGCCCCGGCAATAACGTTTGCCACTTCCAGTCCCCATGTCACGGGCACGATGGCGCTGGCTTTTTTCATCGCATCAAGCACTTTGCCAGCATAGGCAAGTTCACGAGGTTTGCCGTCACCAAAGAACCAGCGCATGGTCACCGAGTTGTCGAGGACGAAATTCACGCACGCCCCTCTTCGATGAGAGCCTTGATGTTTACGCCACGCACCGGATCGGCCAGCATGAACGCCTTGAGTTTTTCTGCTGCCGCAACCTTGTCTTTTGCCCTCGCACCCCGGCTGGGCACCAAGTCCGCAATAGCTTCACCGCGATTGGTGATGGTAAAGCTCTTGCCGGTTTTTACCTGCCTCAGCAATTCAGGAAGTTTTGTTTTCGCTTCATACGAACCAATTTCGATCTTCATGATTTCCCCTGCAATACGAACTTAATGTAGACCAGTGTATAGACCAGTCTACGTAAAATCAAGGGGATTCATGTAAAGCAAAAATGGATAAACAACGTAAACGGGATCAAATTGATTCCGGAACTACAGGAAAACCCGCCAGCCGGACAGAACATAGCGTTCCAGCACATACAGCACGGCGAGCACGGCTACGAAGAGCAATGCGAAACGCAACGTCTGCATGGCGAATTGGAGATAGCGGCGATTGCGCGTGAAGATGTACATCCCGCCGCTCAGTACCAGCAGCAACGTCACCAACACCAGGAATATTCTCAGGATCAGCATGAGCAGATCGTCATGCAGGATTTATGCGGATTGCAATTGCAGCCGCAAGAACGCGGGAGCTTCTTCCATGCTGTCGAAGGTGACGAACTCCCAGGCCTGTTCATCGGCGAGCAGTTCGCGCAGCAGGGCGTTGTTTAGCGCATGGCCGGATTTGTAGCCGGAGAACGCGCCGATCAGAGGATGCCCCAGCAGGTACAGGTCGCCGATCGCGTCGAGCACTTTATGTTTGACGAACTCATCCTCGAAACGCAATCCGTCCGCGTTCAGCACGCGGTAGTCGTCCATCACGATGGCGTTGTCCAGGCTACCACCCAGAGCCAAGCCTTGTGCGCGCATGCTCTCGACTTCCTGCATGAAGCCGAAGGTGCGCGCCCTGCTGATGTCGCGGATATAGGAATGCTCGCCGAGATCCACTGTGACGTTCTGCTTGGTGCTGGCAAACACCGGGTGGGCGAAATTGATGGTGAAGGCCAGCTTATAGCCGTTGTAGGGTTCGAAGCGCACCCATTTGTCGCCTTGTTTTACCTCAACGGTCTTTTTGATGCGGATGAATTTCTTGGCGGCGGATTGCTCGACCATGCCTGCCGATTGCAGCAGGAATACGAAGGTACCGGCGCTGCCGTCCATGATCGGCACTTCGGCGCTATCCAGATCAACATACGCATTGTCCACACCCAGGCCGGACAGCGACGACATCAGGTGCTCGATGGTGGCGACACGCACACCATTCTGTTCCATGCAGGTGGACAGGCGCGTGTCATTCACCAACTCAGCGCGCGCGCGGATCTCCTCGACCGGCTTCACGTCCATGCGGCGAAACACGATACCGGTGTTGACCGGGGCAGGGCGCAATCCGAGCGTGACTTTTTCGCCGCTATGCAAGCCGACCCCAGTGACGCTGACAGAACTTTTCAAGGTGCGTTGCTTGACCATTGCTGTATTGATTAAAACCATGAACTAATTTTACCACAGCCCAAAGCAGGACTGGGCTGCGAAGAAGGGCAACATACGGCTAGTTATCTGCATTCCACGCTCGGCATCTCATCCCAGGTTTTTCCTGCAAAAAGACGGCCATTATTTCTCTTCGGTCGCTTTTTCCCATCTGCACCCCAACCGCCCCATTGCTTGAAGAAAAACGCCACGCCATCCTGCTCGCATTGTTCTTTTATTGTCTCCACCCACTCCACTTTCATTGGCCTAGCTTTGGATCCGGATTCACCGCCGACAATCACCCAATGGATGCCGCGTAAATTAATTGCGCCCACATCTTCCAGCAATGGTTCAACCGATAGAAATCGAATTCCCGCTTTAATTTCCCGCAGGTCATCAACCCGCTGAAGGCCGTATTTCCTGTTCTCCACGGAAACGCCCAACCAAACATTATCGGGCACCTCTCGCGATGCAAAATACCTGCGCATCCGTGCAGAGCGCTTGGTCAGTATCTGGTAGGTATGCTGCGGTGTGCGTCTGATCGCGTCAAAAACCTGATCGAGAAAGCTGAAAGGAATGTCGTTGTGGAACAAGTCGCTCATCGAGTTTACAAAGTACGTCGTTGCTTTGCGCCGCATCAGCGGTTGTGTCAGCCGCTCGGGCAGGATGCTGAGATTGAATCCGTTCTCATAACCTCTCGCGCCCATAGCCTGTAGCCGTTTTGCCATAACCTCGGCGTAGCAGTGCTTACAGCCGGGCGAAATTTTTGTGCATCCTGTGGTCGGATTCCAGGTTTGCTCCGTCCATTCAATAGTCGTTGTACTTGTCATTTGAGCCTCCTTAGTTGCTCGCCCTTTTTAAAATCAATCGGGTGTTTGCTACGTTTATTTTCCGCATCCATGTTTTCTACTTTTCCATCCGCTAGTAATGCCATAAACGCCCCTTCAAGGTCACTGATAAGCCATCCAGTCTCTTCAAGCATGTCTGCGAGCTTTTCCTCATCGAAGGCCGCTGGTTTGTCGCTTAATTCCCTTAACCAGTAATGCTTAACCTTAGCAAGATCGACTCTTGCATCATCAAAATGTTCCGCTTCTTCTTCTGGTTGGAATAGTGAACGGTTAGGGTCGGCATTTTGCTTTACCTGGATACGTACCACTCGTTGGATAAGCTCGGCCTTGTCCGATTGCGTTGCAAACTCAATGATTCCCTTCCAATGGCGAGTACCATATACCAAGTGATATTTGGTGCGCTCCTTGTCTTTGTCTTTGACAACCGCAGTGTAAGTGCGTGACCGGCGTGCGCCATCCGGCCCCATCGCCACCATAATCTGCTCGCGATATTTCTGAACGATAAACTCCTCCCGATCCTTGGGGGATAAGTTCTGAATTTTTTGATAATCCATGTCGCTTAATGTACCCAACATCGCATGCACCTGCTGGCTGAGTTCGGTTTTTTCAACAAAGCGGTTCAAGTGGTCGTACATGAATGTGGTTAAAAATTCTGATTTCGGTCGATTCAGCAATTTAGCTAACCGGGGTATGCCCACATCAGTCCAACCAAGCGGATCTATAAAAAAGAAAGCGAAGCTATTATTCCCGCATCGTTGCAAAATCTCATCTGTTTTTTCCGCATAATCCCCATGAATCGGAAACGCCCGAATGCCGCTGGGGCATTTTTTATCGAGATAGTCTTTCAGCCGGTTATATCTGGATTCCTTTTCCTCAACATAGATTGCCTGTACTGCAATGTGCTTACCCTGTGTCGCCAGTGCATCTTGAACCTTTTTCAGAATGCCGAGAGAAATGGCGATGGACGTTGCCTGAATATCTGAACTCTCATCCTTATAGGGGCCGGCAAAGCAATCCACATAAGCAATCTCTCGGATGCCAGTCATGCCCATGATGAACAGCAATTTCTCCAGATAACCTTTCAGCAGCGCATGTTTTACGACAGAGTGTTCACGTCCTTCATACGCTTTGACGATTTTCATATTGCACCCTCGCTGCTAATTGGCAAGCCAGAAGACATCAATTTTTGCGGTTTACGCCGATAAATCGCAATGTCATTATGAAATCATGCAGGTATTAAAGCCCTCAATCCTCGCTCCTCGATCCTGTTTTTCTAGTCCGCCTGCTTGCGCAAGAATGACGGGATGTCATACGTATCGATGCCGGACTTTTCCATCGCATCCACCGCTGCCCTGCGCCCGCTACGCATAATCGCCGGTGTTTCCAGCTCGCCGTAATTCACGTTGGCCGTTGGCTCGTCATGCGTGCCGGTCTTTTGGAAATCCTGTTGCTGATAGACGATTTCCGGCTTGGGTTGCTTGCGCGCCAGCGGCGCACCCAGGCCTGTCGCCACGACGGTGACGCGCATTTCGTCACCCATGGCTTCGTCGAACACCGAGCCGATGATCACGGTGGCTTCTTCGGCGGCGAACTTGACGCAATCCATCACATCATCGATTTCTTTCAGCTTCAGGCTGCTGGAGGAGGTGATGTTCACCAGCACACCGCGCGCACCGGTCATATCCACATCTTCCAGCAGCGGGCTGGCGATTGCGCGTTCTGCGGCGGCACGCGCGCGATCCGGGCCTGATGCGATCGCCGAGCCCATCATCGCCATGCCGTTTTCCGACATCACGGTGCGCACGTCGGCAAAGTCCACGTTGATCAAACCGGGCACATTGATCACTTCGGCGATGCCCGCCACTGCGCCCTGTAACACGCCATTGGCCGCCTTGAATGCTTCCGGCACGGTGACATCCTTGCCCAGCACTTCCATCAACTTGGAGTTGGGCACGATGATCAGCGAATCGACGTATTCGGTCAGCGCTTCGATTCCTTCTTTGGCGTAGCGCATCCGGTTGCCTTCATATGCGAACGGCTTGGTGACCACCGCCACGGTCAGGATATCCATCTCCTTTGCGAGTTGCGCGATGACGGGCGCGGCGCCGGTTCCCGTCCCCCCGCCCATGCCGGCGGTAATGAACACCATGTGCGCGCCGCTGAGCATCTCCTTGATGCGCTCGCGATCTTCTTCCGCCGCAGCCTGTCCCACCGAAGGCTTGGCCCCGGCGCCCAGACCCTTGGTGATGCTTGCCCCGATCTGCAACTGGCTGCGCGCCTTGCTGCGTTTGAGCGCTTGCGCATCGGTGTTGATGACGATGAACTCGACTCCCTGCACACCCTGTTCGATCATGTGATCGACTGCATTACCGCCGCAGCCGCCCACACCGATCACCTTGATTACCGCATCCTGAGTTTGTACTTCCATGATTTCAAACATCGCCGTCTCCTTTTCAAAATTGCAAAATCAAACCTGACCCCGCCTTAAATCCAGCCGGGATGCACCCGAACAATGAATCTAAAAATTTCCCTCGAACCACTTTTTCATCCTTCCCAACACATCACCGATAGAATTCGATTTCATACGCGTCTCCTCATTGCGTTGATGATGCTCCAATCCATATAACAGCAGCCCGACGCCGGTCGCCATGCGTGGTGTCTTCACCACATCCGACAGCCCGCCGACATATTTCGGGACACCCAATCGCACCGGCAGGTGAAAAATCTCTTCGCCCAGTTCGACCATGCCCTGCATGGCGCTGCTACCGCCGGTGATCACGATGCCGGACGACAACAGGTCCTCGAAACCGCTGCGGCGCAACTCCTGTTGCACCAGCGAATACAATTCCTCGACACGCGGCTCGATCACCTCCGCCAGGGTCTGGCGCGACAATATGCGCGGCCCGCGATCGCCCACACCCGGCACTTCAATCGCGCCGCCATCGGCCAGTTGGCGCAGTGCGCAGCCGTGTTTGATCTTGATGTCCTCGGCATCCTGGGTAGGGGTGCGCAGCGCCATCGCGATGTCATTGGTGACCTGATCGCCCGCGATCGGAATCACCGCGGTGTGGCGGATCGCGCCGCCGGTGAACACCGCGATGTCGGTGGTGCCTCCGCCGATGTCCACCAGGCACACGCCCAGTTCTTTCTCATCCTCTGCCAGCACCGCCTTGCTGGATGCCAGCGGCTGCAGGATCAACTCGTTGACCTCCAAACCGCAGCGATGGATGCACTTCATGATGTTCTGCACCGCCGATACCGCGCCGCTGACGATATGCACCTCGACATCCAGACGCATTCCGCTCATACCCAGCGGCTTCTTGATACCGTCCTGGCCGTCAATGCTGAACTCCTGCTCAAGGATGTGCAGGATCTGCTGATCGCCCGGCAGGCTGATCGAGCTGGCGGTTTCGACCACTCTTTCGATGTCGGCAGGCGCGACTTCCTTTTCCTTGATCTTCACCATGCCGCGCGAATTGATGCTGCGGATATGGCTGCCGGCGATGCCGGTATAGACCTCGTGTATCTTGCAATCCGCCATCAGCTCGGCCTCTTCCAGCGCGCGCTGGATCGAACCCACCGTGGCTTCGATATTGACCACCATGCCCTTCTTCATGCCATCGGATTCGTGCATGCCCATGCCGATTACCTCCAGCATGCCTTCAGGCTTGACCTCGCCGACGATGACCACGATCTTGGACGTGCCGATGTCCAGACCGACCACCAGGTTCTTGGTTTCCCTGCTTCTACTCATCGCTCATCCCTCATCAGAGGACAGAAGACTGAGGATAGAAGACAGAAAACCTGTCCCCGTTCACCGGCCTTGCTATCCCTTAACATTTATAGTTTGTCTGACTGCAAATCCGTTGCGATAGCGCAAATCCACATAAACCGCTCCCTCCGTCCTCTGTCTTCCGTCCTCTGTCCTCTGAACCGCCACGAACTTCGCCAATCTTTGCTGCATATCCTCGCGCCCCAACTCCAGCACCATGCCGTTGTTCAAGCGCAGCTGCCAGGCGTGGCGCGCCGACAACGCAAACTGCGCCGCTTGCAGATCCAGCAGAGCGATCTGTTTGCTGAACTGCATATATTGCTGCGTAATCTCGGGCGAAGTTCCATCCGGCCCCCTAAAGTCCGGCAACTTCTGCTCGCTCTCGGCAGAAAAAACCTCACCCTGCCGATTGACCAGCGCCGTTCCGTTCCAGCGCGCCAATGCCTGATGTTCCTCCATGTCCAGCACCAGGCTGTGCGGAAATTCGCGGCGCACGGTGACGTTTCGTACCCATGGCAGCTTTTCCAATGACTGCCTCACGTGATCGATATCCACGGTAAAAAAATTGCCATAGGTTTCGTTACGTACTACCTGCAACACATCCTCCGGCGAAACCCGTTGCGGCGCCGCACTCAGTTGCACGCTTTGCAGCGGATACAATCCGGGCAAGTGCACCGCGTAATAAGCCGCGCCATACAGCGCTGCCAGCACACTAAAGCCGATCAGCGCATTGGCGATACTGCGCAACAGTGCCGCGTTATCCCACATCGCCCTCACCTCGGCACCTCGCTTCGCTCTCCCCTCCCGCAAGAAGCCCCTCACCCCAACCCTCTCCCGCTTGCGGGAGAGGGGGCGAAAGAGAAGAGCAATCTTTTAATCCTGAACGTGAAGAGCAATTGTTAATCCCTGCCAATTCCAATATGTGGATTACCAACTGTTCGAAACTCATTCCCGCCTGGCGCGCCGCCATCGGCACCAGGCTGTGATCGGTCATCCCCGGCGAGGTGTTCACCTCGAGCAAATACTGCTTTCCTGCTTCATCCACCAAAAAATCCACGCGTCCCCAGCCCAGCCCGCCGATCAGCGCGAATGATTTCTTTGCCAACTGCTGCATCTCGTTTTCCTGCGCTGCACTCAGTCCGCTCGGGCACAGGTAGCGTGTGTCATCGCGCAAGTATTTCGCTTCATAATCGTAGAACTCATTGGCCGGCTCGATCTTGATCACCGGCAATGCATGGTCACCCAGGATTGCCACGGTGTATTCGCCGCCACCGATAAAACTTTCCGCAAGCACCAGCTTGTCATGCCTGGCGGCTGCACGATATGCATCTGGCAACTCGCTCACCGCTTTCACCTTGCTGATGCCGACGCTCGATCCTTCGTTGGCCGGTTTTACGAACAACGGCAAGCCCAATTGTTGCGCGACCGCCTGCCAATCACTGTGTTCATCGAGCAGAACGTAATCCGGCACAGGCAGGTTTGCCGCCTGCCACAACATCTTGGTGCGCCACTTGTCCATGCCCAGCGCGGAAGCCATCACGCCGCTGCCGGTATACGGTATCCCCAGCAATTCCAGCGCGCCCTGCACCGTGCCGTCTTCACCGTAACGCCCATGCAGTGCGATGAAGACGCGATCGAAACCGTCGTCGACCAGCGCCTGCAGATTCTGCACGGCGGGATCGAACGGATAAGCGTCCACGCCGCTGCGCTTCAGCGCCGCCAGTACCGCCGCGCCGCTCTTCAGCGACACCTCGCGCTCGGCGGAACGACCGCCGAGCAGCACCGCGACTTTGCCAAATCGGGAAGGGTGAAGGGTGAAGGGTGAAGGGTGCTGGTTATCCATGATTGCTTGGGTACTCGCCAATAATTTTCACTTCCGGATGCAGCCTGATGCCGGTCTGTCGCTCGACTGTATTCTGCACTTCGTTGATCAAATTCTCGATGTCTGCCGCGCTTGCTTCACCGGTATTCACGATGAAGTTGGCGTGCTTTTCCGACACCTGCGCGCCGCCGGTCTGTTTGCCTTTCAACCCGCATCGTTCGATCAACCGCGCCGCATAGTCGCCCGGCGGATTGCGGAACACCGAACCGGCGTTAGGCAAATTCAGCGGTTGACTGGCGATGCGTTTGTTCAACAGCGCCTTGATCTCCTGCCGCGCGGTTTCGCCATCGCCCCTGGCAAATTGCAGCCAGGCAGCGACAAAAATCTCTGGGGATCGAGGATCGGGGATCGAGGATTGAGGAACACACCCCCGTTTTTCGATCCTCGATCCTCGATCCTCGATCCTTTCTACATGCCGATATCCGATCTCATAATCTTCCTTCATGCGCACATGAACTTCGCCGTGCCGGTTTACGGTCTGCACGCGCAATACTTTTTCCCAGGTCTCGCTGCCATAACAACCGGCGTTCATCGCCAGCATTCCGCCCAGCGTGCCGGGGATGCCGGCGAAGAATTCTGCGCCGCACAAATCATGCATTGCGGCAAAACGCGCCAGCTTCGCGCCGGGAACACCGGCCTCGGCATAAACACTGCCGTCCAATTCGAGGTGCAATGCGTTCAACGCGCCATGCAGCATCAACACCGTGCCGCGCAGGCCGCCATCACGCACCAGCAGGTTGCTGCCCAGGCCGACTGCATGCAGCGGCTCGTCCGGCGGCAAGCTGCGCAGAAATACCAAAAGGTCATCCAGGCCGGCAGGGTGATACATGCGCTCAGCCGAACCTCCTGCGCGCCAGCTGGTGTATTTGCTCATCGGCACATCGTGGCTCAACGTGCCGCGCAGTTCAGAAGACAGAGGACAGAGGACAGAGGACAGAGGTTTTGTTGCCGCTGGGCGGCAATTTCTCGATAAGGGCGCGGCAGAGCCGCCCAACACTCTGTCCTCTGTTCTCTGTTCTCTGTCTTCTGCCACTGTCATCTGTCTTCTGCCTTCTGGAAGACCGGCATTTTCCCAGTCGTGTCAGCGTCGTTTTTTCCCGATAATTTATTCGGGATGCCGCCAATTGAGCCTGCTCCCATGGTGACGACCACATCGCCGTCGCGCGCGATATTCATGATGGCCTGTGGCATATCCTGAATGTCTTCAACAAATACCGCTTCGTTCTGCCCCGCCACGCGCAAGGCGTGCATCAGCGCGCGCCCATCCACCGCAGGGATGGGCTGTTCCCCGGCCGCATACACTTCCGCCAGCACCAGCGCATCCACGCTGCACAGCACCTTCACGAAATCCTCGAACAGATCGCGCGTGCGCGTGTAACGATGCGGCTGGAACGCCAGCACCAGGCGCCGGTTCGGAAACGCGCCGCGCACGGCTGCCAATGTTGCGACCATCTCCGCAGGGTGATGTCCATAGTCGTCTATCAAAGTAAAACTTCCTCTTCCACTTGTGGAAGAGGAGACGTTCGTCCCCTCTCCCAAGAATTGAAGATTGTTTTTCTCGTTTGCCCTTTCTCCCAAGAATTGAAGATTGTTTTTCTCGTTTGCCCTTTCTCCCGCTTGCGGGGGAAAGTTGGATAGGGGGTATAGCGGGAGAGGGTTAGGGAGAGGGAGATCGGGCAACGCAATCTCTCCATACCTCTGAAAGCGTCTGCCCACGCCCTGAAACTCCGCCAATGCCGCAACGATCGCGTCCTGCGCAACACCCACTTCCAGCGCGACCGCAATCGCGGCCAGCGCATTCAGCACGTTGTGCTTCCCGGCCAGATTCAGCGTAATGTTTAATTCCCTGGCCGCACCGTTCTGTTTGCATTGCGCGGTGAAGTGCATCCTGCCGTCCTTATGGCGGACATTCACGGCGCGGATCTGCGCGTCTTCGCTGAAACCGTAGGTCGTCACCGGCTTGCTGATGCGCGGCAATATCTCGCGCACGTTGGCATCGTCTATGCACAGCATCGCCCTGCCATAGAACGGCAGGTGCTCGACGAATTCGACGAACGCCTGCTTGAGCCGCCCGAAGTCGTGGCCGTAGGTTTCCATGTGGTCGGCGTCAATATTGGTGATCACCGCGAGTATCGGTTGCAGGTGCAGGAACGACGCGTCCGATTCGTCCGCTTCCACCACGATGAATTCACCGGTGCCCAGCTTGGCGTTGCTGCCGCTGCTGTTCAGTTTTCCGCCGATAACAAAAGTGGGATCCAGCCCTCCCTTGGCCAATATGCTGGCTGTCAGCGAAGTCGTGGTGGTCTTGCCATGCGTGCCCGCCACGGCGATCCCCTGGCGCAAGCGCATCAATTCGGCCAGCATCATCGCGCGCGGCACCACCGGAATGCGGCGCGCCCGAGCTGCCAGCACTTCCGGATTGTCCTGCCCCACGGCAGTGGAGACCACCACCGCATCGGCCTCGGCCAGATTCTGTTCCGCATGGCCGATATATACCGTTGCGCCCAGTTTCTTGAGACGCTTGGTCACGACGCTCTGGCTGAGGTCGGAGCCGCTCACCTGAAATCCGAGATTGAGCAGCACCTCGGCGATTCCGCTCATGCCGGCGCCGCCGATGCCAACGAAGTGGAGATGTTTGACTTTATGTTTCATCTCTTAACCCCATTTGTCCACGAAAGACACGAAAAGCACGAACAAAACAAACCACGGTTATATTTCGTGTCTTTCGTGGACAGAATTGGTTTTTCATTTTCCAGCCAGTTCTGCGCATACCTGCGCCACTCGTTGCGCCGCGTCGGCCTTGGCCATGCTGCGCGCGTGTTGTGCCATCGCCGACAATTTTTCGCGGGTCGAATCGCGCAGTAATTGCGCGAGTTTTTCCGCGCTCATTTCGCTTTGCGGCAGCAATACCGCCGCGCCGCGATCGGAAAGAAAGCGCGCGTTGTATGTCTGGTGATCGTCCACCGCAAACGGGAACGGGATCAGAATGCTCGCCACGCCCGCAGCGGCCAGCTCTGCGACCGTCAGCGCACCGGCGCGGCAGATCACCAGATCGGCATTGCCGTAGTGCCTCGCCATGTCGTCCATAAACGGTTTGATGTCGGCCTGCACGCCAGCCTGTTGATATGAGCGTTTCACCGCCTCGTAATGCTGTTTGCCGGTCTGATGGATCACATTGGGGCGCATATCCTGCGGGAGCAGCGCCAGCGCCTGGGGCAATACTTCATTGATCGCCTTCGCTCCCCGGCTGCCGCCGACTACCAGCACATTCATCCTGCCGTTGCGCGCAGCATAACGTTTGCGGGGATCCGGCAATGCCGCGATATCGCTGCGCACCGGGTTGCCGCACCACTTTGCTTTCGGCAACACATCGGGAAAACCGCTCAGCACTTTTTGCGCGATATGCGCCAGCGCCCTGTTGCTCATCCCGGCGACCGAGTTCTGCTCATGTATCACCAGCGGGCGGCGCAGCAATGCCGCCATCACACCGCACGGGAAAGTGATATAGCCGCCCATACCCAACACCACGCCGGGACGGTAGCGGAAAATCGCGGCCGTACTCTGCCACAGCGCGATCAACAGATCGAACGGCAGCGACAGCAGACGCAATAACCCCTTGCCGCGCACACCGGAAAATCTTACCCACGCCATCTCATAACCATGCCGCGGCACGATATCCGCCTCCATGCTGTTCGGCGCTCCCAGCCAGGTCACCCGCCAGCCTTGCGCGCGCAGGATGTCGGCGACGGCGAGTGCCGGAAAGATATGTCCGCCGGTTCCGCCGGCCATGATGAGTATGGAGTGGCTCATGTAGCCACTCCATACTCAGAGGACAGAGGACAGAGGACGGAGCGTTGAGCGGCTTTGCCGCGTCCTTTATAAAAGATTGCCGCGCAGCGGCTACAGGACATCTGTCCTCTGTCCTCTGTCTTCTGTCTTCTGATGTCATACCGGCAGCCCCCGTGCGATGCGCCTGTTCTCGAAGTCGATCCTCAGCAGCAGCGCCGCCGCGACGCAATTCACCACCACGCCGCTGCCTCCATAACTCAGGAACGGTAAAGTCAAACCCTTGGTCGGCAGCACGCCCATGTTCACGCCGATGTTGATCATCGCCTGCACGCCGATCCACACGCCGATGCCCTGCGCGACCAGCGAGGAAAAAATGCGCTCCAGAAATGCGGCGTGGCGACCGATCTGAAACGCGCGCACTACCAGCAGCGCAAACAACACGATCACGGCGGTCACACCGATCAGCCCCAATTCCTCCGAGATCACCGCCATCAAAAAGTCGGTGTGCGCCTCCGGCAGGTAGAACAACTTTTCCACACTGCCGCCCAGCCCCACGCCCAACCATTCGCCGCGCCCAAAGGCGATCAGCGCGTGGCTCAATTGATAGCCCTTGCCGTAAGGATCAGACCACGGGTCCATGAAACCGATGACGCGCTGCATCCGGTACGGCGATGAAAATATCAGCGCTGCGAAAGCCGGCGGCAACGCCAGCAGCAACGCCGCAAACACTTTGATATTGAAGCCGCCCAACCAGAGCGTGCACAGGGCGATGGTGCAGATCACCACGAACGCGCCCATGTCCGGCTCTTGCAGCAGCAGGCCTCCGATCAGCACCATCACCGTCAGCATCGGCACAAAGGCCTTTGTGAACAGGTGGCCGATCTTGGCCTTGCGCGCCGCGTAATCGGCGGCATACAGCACAGCGAAAAACTTCATCAATTCGGAAGGCTGAAAATTCACGACAAACAGCGAGATCCAGCGGCGGCTGCCATTCACTTCGCGCCCGATACCCGGAATCAGCACCAGCACCAGCAATGCTGCCCCGGTCAAAAACAGATAAGGGGCATAGGTCTGCCAGAGCTGCGCCGGCACCTGAAAAACAATCATCCCGGCGGCCAAACCCGCAGCGATGTATATGCCATGCCGCAGTAAATAATAGACCGGTTGATAGCCGGTGAATTTGTTGGCCTCTGCCGTGGCTATTGAGGCGGAATACACCATCACCAGACCCAGCGCGAGCAGGCTTATCAATACCCAGATCAGCAGTTCGTCGAATTGCGCCTGCGCCGGGCGAGTGCGTGTCTTTACCGCGAACGGGTGCGGATGGAACCGCCGGCCACCGGTCGACCTGCTTTTTTCCATTGTTAGCGTTGCCATGCGCCCTCCTTAATGCCTCCCACCTTTGGAAAAGGGAGGTTGGGGGGGATAGCTTGCGAGGGGGCGTGCTCTTGCACTGCTTGCACGAACACCTCGGCGCGATGCGCATAGTTGCGGAACATGTCGAAACTGGCGCAGGCCGGCGACAGCAATACCGCGTCTCCGCTTTGCGCCAGTTGCGATGCCTGTTGCACGGCATCACTCATATCTTTGGCGCGCACAACAGGCACGCCGCAATCGTGCAGCGCGGCCGCGATCAACCCGGCATCGCGCCCGATCAATATCACCGCGCGGGCATGTTTGCCCGCCACCGCATTGAGCGGCGAAAAATCCTGTCCCTTGCCCTCGCCGCCGGCGATCAGCACCGCCTTGCGCCCCAAGCCTTCGAGCGCGGCCACGGTTGCACCCACGTTGGTGCCTTTTGAATCGTCGTAATAGATCACGCCGTTGATTTCTGCGACCCGCTCGACGCGATGCGGCAAGCCTTTGAAGCTGCGCAGCGCGTCAAGCATCGCCGCCATCGGCAAATCGATCGCGCTGCATAACGCCAGGGCAGCCAATGCGTTCGCGGCATTGTGCGATCCGGCGACTTGCAGTTCGCTCGTTTCAAGCAATGGATGAGTTCCCTGCGCCAACCAGAATTTACCTTTCTCCTGCACGATGCCGAAATCCTTCGCGCTGCCCGGCGCAGTCAAGCCGAACGTGATCTGCGCGCAACCGTCGCGCGCCATCGCCATGCTGCGCGCATCGTCGCGATTCAACACTTGAACTCCCGCTCCATTGAAGATGCGCGCCTTGGCAGCGCAGTATTCATCCATGCCGGCATAGCGGTCCAGATGGTCTTCGCTGATATTCAGCACAGTGGCGGCATCTGCATTCAGCGTTGCGGTGGTTTCCAGCTGGAAACTGGATAGCTCAAGCACCCATATCTCCGGTTGGCTGACGCCGCGCTGCTCCAGCGCATCCAATACGGCCGGGGAGATATTTCCTGCCGCAACAACATCCTTGCCCGCCATCCTGCACAAATGCTCCACCATGCTGGTGACCGTGGTCTTGCCGTTCGCGCCGGTGATCGCGATGACGCGAGGACTGGGGACTGAGTGCTGAGTGCTGAGGTGTTGTGCGAATAACTCAATGTCTCCCATTACCGGAATACCGCATGCCACGGCGCGCGCGACTACAGGATCGCGCAGCGGCACGCCGGGACTGATGGCGATCAGATCCACACCGGCGAATAATTCGTCGTCAAATGGGCCGCAATGGATCAGCGGATCAATCACCAATTTTTTTGCTTCGGCCAGACCGGGCGGATTGGCGCGGGTGTCCGCCGCGCGAACGCGCGCGCCTTGCGCTTTAAGATAACGCAGCATGGACAGCCCGGTTTCGCCCAGTCCCAGCACCAGTACAGATTTGTCAGCCAATTTTTGCAATGTATCTCCTGTAGGGTGGGCACGTTTTTGTGCCCACGCGTTTCCACGGGCTCCTCAGCGTGGGCACAAAAACGTGCCCACCCTACGCACTACCTCAACTTCAACGTCGCCAACCCCAGCAATACCAGCAACATCGTGATGATCCAGAACCTCACCACCACCTGTGTTTCCTTCCATCCCTTCAATTCATAGTGATGATGCAGCGGCGCCATGCGGAACACGCGCTTGCCGGTCATCTTGAACGAGGCGACCTGGATCATCACCGACACCGCCTCGACCACGAATACGCCGCCCATGATGAACAGCACCAGTTCCTGGCGAACGATCACAGCCACTGTGCCGAGCGCCGCGCCGAGCGCCAGCGCGCCGACATCGCCCATGAACACTTCCGCGGGATAGGCGTTGAACCACAGAAAGGCCAGACCGGCTCCGGAGATCGCGCCGCAGAACACCGCCAATTCGCCCGCGCCCGGGATGTAGGGAATGCCGAGATATTTCGAAAACACCGCATTGCCGGCCACATAGGCGAATATCGCCAGTGCGCTGCTCACCATCACGGTGGGCATGATGGCCAGACCGTCCAGGCCATCGGTCAGGTTCACCGCGTTGCTGGTGCCGACGATGACCAAATAGGTCAGCGCGACGAACGTGAATGCGGCGAGCGGGAATTTTAGAAACTTCAGGAACGGCACGATGAGTTCGGTATGCGCGGGCAAGCTGGCGGCGTTCCACAAATAGACGCCGATCATCAGCGCGACAATGGATTGCCAGCCCATCTTGGCCCTGGCCGACATGCCCTTGGGGTTGCGATGCACTACCTTGCGGTAATCGTCCACCCAGCCGATCACGCCGAAGCCCAGGGTGGTCACCAGCACCACCCAGACGTAGTGGTTGCGCAAATCGCCCCACAGCAAGGTAGTGATCGCGATCGAGGTCAGGATCAGCGCGCCGCCCATGGTCGGAGTGCCGGCTTTTACCAGATGCGTTTGCGGCCCGTCGTTACGCACCGACTGGCCGATCTTGTATCTGGTCAATTTGCGGATCATCGCCGGGCCGACCAGAAACGATATCCCCAGCGCAGTCATCGCGGCCAGAACGGTGCGCAGCGTGATGTAATTGAACACGCTGAAGAACCTGATGTCCTGAGCCAGCCATTGTGAGAGCGCTAGTAGCATTTTTTCTCTCCAGTAGGGCGGGTCACACCCGCCATTGCGGCTTTCGGCACTGTGGC
>Ga0154718_1084_pt1 | contig 16355 bp, 13 predicted proteins | sample Rifle2008BG16ft_FD_105726 | JGI IMG/M metagenome (GOLD analysis project Ga0154718, IMG submission 105726) | Betaproteobacteria bacterium RBG_16_56_24
CTATGTTTAGTGGTAGTTGTGCCACCACTACTTTGGCACTTAGATGCCGTATTGGGAAGTGGGCGTCCATTCCATTACGTTAGCGTGTTTTCCGAAAAAGGGTACAATGTTCGATATGAACAATATTTCTATTGCCGACATTCTTGAGCTTCCAGTACAGGAACGTATTCGTCTCGTTGAACTAATCTGGGACAGCGTTGCAGCGGTACCTGAAGCGGTGGAAATTTCGCCCGCGCTAAAAGCCGAACTCAAAATGCGCATGGAGGAGTTCGAGGCCAACCCAGAGGCAGGTTATTCTTGGGAACAAGTGAAATCCCGCCTTAAAGATGGCTCATGGCGTTCCGCCTAAAGTTTTCTTCGCGAGCGTTGCGTGAAACTGGCGAAGCTCAAGAGTGGTATGAGTTACAGAACCCTGGTCTCGGTGAAGAGTTCATCGCTGCAATGGAGTTACAGCTAAAACGGCTGGAGCAAGCGCCTCTGCTTTATGCTGAGGTAATTCCCGATGTTCGCCGGGCTCTCCTTCCTCGGTTCCCTTACGGTTTGTTTTATGCAGTGCGAGGTAATCTCGTGCATGTTTTGGCCGTGTTGCATGATGCCCGCAATCCAAATCGTTGGCCGAAGACCCGCTAACCCGGCAGTCAACACGGACGCTGCGCATAAAGCCGCGCAGCGCCGGTTACTTCTACGTTAAGCTCAGATAGCCGTGCGCCACGGTCAATGGCAGTAGTGAATCGATAAGACCGCAAGGAATTTTAAAGATCGTTGCAACCCTGGCAAGAAAATTGCGGAATTTACAGGCGGTTAAAAACATGATATTGAGCGAAGCGTAGCTCACGTTGCCGCATAACTGAAGTCGTTGATGCGGACAACGTGAGCTACGCTTCGCGCCATATGACCTGTTTTTCGGGGCTGATTTTTTCAGTCGTAGCGCAGTGGGGAAACCAAAATGGGCGGGCATCACGCAGCTTTCTATTTGGTCATTTTGGTTAGTGTTATTCAATTTTTTCATTTTGCCGTGTCTCGTGGATTTACCGCATTCCCTACACAGGTTCGTTTTGTGTACGGTATTTTTGTAATTATTGCCTTGTTTGACCCAACCCGGTTTTTCTATTGGGCCATGTTAATTGGTACTGTTATGGTAACTTTTTTTGATAGATGCATCATCGCGAGAGCATTAATCCTTATTCCATGGAATAAGAATGTAAAATTATCGTGATCGAGCCGAAGGCAGGTATAAACGTGAGTGTGAAATTCTAAAAAAAGCGACGGCGTACTTCGCGATAGAAACACTGTGAAGTACGCCTGGATTGATGCGCAGCGCAAACACCATGGACTGGATGAGATGTGTGCGGTGTTGGATCGCTGCACCAGCAAAAGCCGGGGGGTCATTAAATTCACAGCAAACGTGTCAAATCACCATTCTCGAAACCGCGCAGCGGCTTCTCTATGTCCTTGCCCAACGCCATCACCTTGAACAACTCGCCCATTTCCGCCGGGCTGGTGAGTTTTTGTAATTGCGCCGAGAGCGGCAGGTAGTCGCGCAGGTTTTCCGGTGAAGTGTCTTGTAGCAATGTGGTGATGCCGCAGTTGATCAGGAAGAACGCCTGGCTGGTGTAGCCCATCAGTTCCAAACCTGCATCGATGCCGCATTCGGCGATGCCGGTGAAATTTACATGCGCGGTGATGTCCTGCAAGCCGGGCAGAAAGAACGAATCGTCGTGCGCGTGGTGGCGGTAGTGGCACATCAGCGTTCCGCTGCTGCGCTGCGGATGGTAGAACTCGCGCTCGCCAAAGCCGTAGTCGATGAACAGCAGCGCGCCTTGCTCCAGCCTTTGCGCGAGGCTGTTGATCAGGCCGCGCGAGGCGAAACTGATCTCGCTGACATAATTATCCGGTACTTTGATCTTCTGGGCAGCATCAAACAGTGCAGCATCGTTGATCGCGCGTTCCTGCCAGATGAAACCGTTATCGCTCATTCCTACGCCACGCTCGCTGATTGCGCTGTCGCGCCAATGCACCAGATGCACCGGCAGTGCATCGAGCACCTCGTTGGCGACAATCGCGCCGCTGAATTTTTCCGGCAGCGCATCCAGCCAGCGCATGCGATCCGGCAGATGCGGCAAACGTTCGCGTATCAGCTCCTGCTGGCGCGCGCGCAAGTCGGCGCTGACTTCAAGGATCGAATAGCGATCCGGCAGGCTGCCGAGCAGTTCCAATTCGGCAAGCATGTCCGCCGCCAGTTTGCCGCTGCCCGCGCCCAGTTCCAGAATGTGCGGCGCGCTGTGCGACATGATTTCCGCCACTTGCCGCGCCAGGGTGCGTCCGAACAGCGACGAGAGTTCCGGCGCGGTGATGAAGTCGCCAGTTGCGCCGAACTTGTGGGCGCCAGCAGTGTAATAGCCCAGCCCCGGCGCGTAGAGCGCCAGATCCATGTAGCGCGCAAAAGAAATCCAGCCGCCTTGTGCGGTGATGTCGCGCCGGATGGATTCAACCAGGCGCGCGCTGTGTGCTTGGGCTTCGGCAGAGGGTAGTGGCAGGGTTGCAGGCATGGTCAGGTATAATTCCAAGAAAGGCGATTTGTCCACGAAAAACACGAAAATCACGAAAGCTTAAAAAGCTGCCAAGCAGTAGATCGTTACCCAATGGGTGAACGACTAAGCCGGTTCACGTTGTTGACTTGATTTCGTGTCTTCCGTGAATTTCGTGAATTTCGTGGATGAATGCTTTTTCCAGGAAAGTTCACAAAGTGGTTGAGTTTAATGGAGCAAGCGATGCAAGGCAAAGTTGTGCTGGTTACGGGTGGAGCGAAGCGCGTCGGCGCGGCGATTTGCCGCCGCCTGCACGCGGCAGGCGCGAAGCTTGCCGTGCATTACCGCAGTTCCGGGCAAGAGGCGCTGGCTTTGCAAAAGGAGCTGAACAAACTGCGCCCGAAAAGCGCCGCCGTGTTCCAGGCGGATCTGCTCGACGAGAACGCGTTGCCGCAACTGGTGCGCAAGGTCATCAAGAAATTCGGGCAGATGGACGCGCTGGTCAACAATGCATCGAGTTTTTACGCCACCCCTTTGGGGGATATTGATGAACCACAATGGCATGATCTGTTGGGCACCAACCTGAAGGCTCCGCTGTTTCTTGCCCAGGCGGCAGCGGCCGAATTGCGCCGTCAACATGGTTGTATCGTGAACATCGCGGACATCCATGCCGAGCGCCCGATGCGCGGCCATTTGCTGTACAGCGTCGCCAAAGCCGGCCTGGTCGCGCTGACCCGCGGACTGGCGCAGGAAATGGCGCCCCAGGTACGCGTCAACGCCATCGCCCCTGGAGTTATCATCTGGCCGGAAGACGAGGCGTGGATGGATGAGGAGCAGCGCCGCAAGATCGTCGCGCACACCCTGCTCAAGCGCGAAGGCGAGCCGGACGACATCGCCAGGACGGTAGCTTTTCTGATACAGGAAGCGCCTTACATCACCGGGCAGATCATCGCGGTGGATGGAGGGCGGAGCGTCAACCTTTAATCGTTTCTGTTTTATTCCGGCCAATGCTCATAGTGTCTACCCTCACCCCAACCCTCCCCCTGCAAGGGGGAGGGAGCCTGTTCCCTTCCCCCTTGCAGGGGGAAGGCTAGGATGGGGGTAGAATCCACGCGTTAACGAAGCCCTTATTTTATGAACGACATCACACAACCTGTACACTTTGAAAAACATTCGGCCAACTTCAATCGCCTCAAGGGGCGACTGGAACACCAGGTCGGCCAGGCGATCGCCGATTTCAACATGATCGAGCAAGGCGACAGCGTGATGGTATGCCTGTCGGGCGGCAAGGATTCCTACACCCTGCTGAACATTTTGCTCACCTTGCGCAAGCGCGCACCGATCGACTTTCGTATCGTGGCGATGAATCTGGACCAGAAGCAGCCGGGTTTTCCCGCCGAGGTGTTGCCGGATTATCTGAAGTCTCTCGGAATCGAATACCACATCGAGACACAGGATACTTATTCAATCGTCAAGGAAAAGATACCCGAAGGCAAGACAACCTGCTCGCTTTGCTCGCGGCTGCGGCGCGGCATTATCTATCGCGTGGCGCAGGAACTCGGCGCCAACAAGATCGCGCTGGGGCATCATCGCGATGACATGATCGAGACGTTGTTCCTGAACATGTTCTTCGGCGGCAAGCTCAAGGCGATGCCGCCCAAGCTGGCGACCGACAAGGGCGATCACATCGTGATCCGTCCGCTGGCTTATTGCGCGGAAAAGGATGTCGCCCGCTATGCGCGCGGCATGGAATTTCCGATCATCCCGTGCAACCTTTGCGGTGCGCAGGAAAATCTGCAACGCCAGAACATCAAGGAAATGCTCGCCGCATGGGAGCGTGAATATCCGGGACGCAGCCAGACCATTTTCACGGCGATGCAGAATGTCGCGCCTTCACATCTGCTGGACAGCGATCTGTTCGATTTCAAGAATATTCGGGCTGGTGAAAAAGTGCCGGAAGGCGACGTGGCGTTTGACGTTGAATAAAAGCCACCGGCAAGTCATTGGTTATCGCCACGAACGAATTTGCTCAGCGCTTCCTCAGACTCAATTCTGCTGTTCGATCTGCAAACTCACACCGAAACTCCCCCACTGCTTCACTTCTTCCTGCAACTCCATTTCGGTCAGCGGGTTCTGCGCCAGCCAGTCAGCATCTATCAAAAAGTGGAATTTGTTGCCGCCGGAACGCCCGTGCAGGGCGGGCAGAATGCTGTCGCTGCGGTTGCGATAGAATATCACGGCCAGCCGCAGGCTCATCGCCAATATGTAATCCTCAGCGTTTTTCAGTTGTCCCTGCAGCTTGTTCAGTTTGCCGCGCTGTGCCAAAGCCAGCAGGCTCAGGCGTGATTGCTCCTTCCTGGAAAAGCCCGGCATGTCTGCATTGCCGAGGATATAGGCGGTGTGCCTGTGATAGCCGCTGTGCGCGACACTGATCCCGATCTCGTGCAGGCTGGATGCCCAGTTGAGAATTTGGAGAGCGGCTTCGCTGCCTCCGTTGCCGAAAAATTGTTGCGCCAATATCAGCGCAAGTTTTGACACGCGCCCGGCTTGTCTGGCATCAACGCGATAACGCTGCGCGAATTGCGCCACTGTCACGTCGCGCATGTCGTTGTCATGAAAGCGTCCCAACATGTCGTACAACACGCCTTCACGCAGACCGCCAGGCGCGGGATCCATGTGATTGATCTCCAACTCGCCGAATGCTGCATGCATGATGGCAAACCCACCCGCCAGCGAGGGTGCGCGGTCCGGCCGCAGTCCCTGCAATTCGAGCTTTTGCAGGTCGCCCGCATCGAGCAGATGCGCGCGCAGCTTGTCGAGTCCTTCATGCGTGATGCCGCCCTTGCTGTAGCCGTTCATTTCGAGTATTTCGCAGATGGCCTTTGCCGTGCCCGAAGAACCGAGAGCATGCTGCCACTGCCCCTTGTAGTCTGCGGCAATAGTCTGCAATTCGATGCGTGCGGCAAGTTCGGCATGTTTGAGATTTTGTTTGGTGATCTTGCCGTCAGGAAAATAGCGGGTGCTGAAACTGACGCAGCCCATGTAAAGGCTTTCGAGTTTGAGCGGAGTGAGTCCGTTTCCGATGATGCATTCGGTGGAGCCGCCGCCGATATCTATCACCAGCCGATTGTCTTGCGAATGCGGCAATCCATGCGCCACGCCGAGATAGATCAGGCGGGCTTCCTCATGTCCGGCGACGACTTCTATCGGGAATCCCAGGATGTGTTCGGCTTGCGGAATGAAGTCGGCAGCATTTTTCGCCACGCGAAACGAGTTGGTGCCGACCGCGCGCACCGCTGCGCTTGGCATATCGCGCAGGCGTTCCGCAAACCGCCCCAAAGCATCAAGGGCGCGCTGCTGTGCTTCGGTATCCAGGTATTTTTCGGCGGTGAACCCGGCGGCAAGCCGCACCGGTTCGCGCAAGCTATCCAGCATGTAAAGCTGGTCACCCTCGACCCGCGCGATCTGCAGCCGAAAACTGTTCGACCCGAGATCTATGGCGGCGAGGATGGATTGTTGTTGCATAAGGGCTGGGAAGTGGGAAGTGGGAAGTGGGGAGTGGGTTTCCCACTTATTACTTAGGCGCAACGCGCCGATCCACTCCCCGCTTCCCATTAAGCCTTTATTGCCGGATTTCGCGATCTATCTCATCCACGGTGATGTGGCGCACGTCACGTCCCTTGACCATGTAGATGACATACTCGGACATGTTCTTGGCGTGGTCGCCGATGCGCTCGATCGCCTTGGCCACGAACAATATTTCCAGTGAAGTAGAGATGGTGCGCGGATCTTCCATCATGAAGGTGATGAGATAACGCATGATGGCGCGGAACTCCTCGTCCACCTGATCGTCCTGCCTTACCACCTGTGCTGCCATTACCACATCCAGGCGCGCAAAGGAATCGAGCGATTTGCGCAGCATGTCCAGGGCAATGTCCGCAGCATGTTTTATTTCATGGTAGCGCGGGATGGCCAGCCCCTTCTTTTGCGACAGCAGTTTGGCCATGCGCGCGATTTTTTCGGCTTCGTCTCCGATGCGCTCGAGATCGGTGATTGTCTTGATCACCGCCATCACCAGGCGCAGATCGCCCGCTGCCGGCTGGCGGCGCGCGATCACCTGGCTGCATGCCTCGTCGATCTTCACTTCCATCGCGTTGACGCGATGGTCGTCCGCTATCACGCGCGTCATCAACGCAACATCCCCGCTGACGAGCGATTCGACGGCGCTCTTGATCTGGCTTTCCACCAGCCCGCCCATCTGCAGCACGTTGGCTCGGATGGCTTCGAGATCGGCATCAAACTGGCGGGAGATATGGTCACTGGTGGTCATGGTTTATTCCTTTGATTGGAACGACTGCATAGCATACGAACAGATTGTTAAGAGCAGATGACAATTAAACAGACAATGTTTTCACGCCTTCCGGCGTGCCGAGCAAAAGCACATCGGCAGCGCGGCGCGCGAACAAGCCGTTGGTGACTACGCCTGCGATGTGATCAAGATTGGATTCCAGTTCCACCGGATTCATGATGCTCAGCCCATGCACGTCGATAATGATGTTGCCATTATCGGTGGTAAAGCCTTCGCGCAATTCGGGTTGTCCGCCCAGTGCAACCATCTGCCGCGCAACGAAACTGCGCGCCATCGGGATCACCTCAATGGGCAGCGGGAACTTGCCCAGCACATCCACCAGCTTGCTGGCGTCGCACACGCAGATGAATTTCCTGCTCGCTGCCGCGACGATCTTCTCGCGTGTCAGCGCTCCGCCGCCGCCCTTGATCATGTGCATGTGGCGGGTAATCTCGTCAGCGCCGTCCACATACACCGGCAGGTCGCCCGCGTCGTTCAGCGACAACACCTCGATGCCATGCCCTTTCAGCCGTTTCGCAGAAGCTTCCGAGCTGGCGACCGCGCCGCGAATCTTGTGCCTGATCTTTGCCAGTTCGTCTATGAAGAAATTGGCGGTGGAGCCGGTGCCCACGCCGACGATGCAATCGTCTGGGACATATGCGATCGCGGCCCGGGCAACTGCCTGTTTCATCTCATCCTGAGTCATCGTTCTGCCATCTCACTTTCAGTATTATTCATTCGCGCCCGTGATTATTGCAGGAATTGAAAAGTTTGTGGAGTTTTGCTTATGCCCAGGCCATGTGGCGCAAAAACAAAAAGGGCGGGTTCGCCCGCCCTTCACAACCGCTGAATATCCGGCTCCCCCGCAGCGTTGCTTACCACTGATAGGAAATGCCGAATGAAATTACCGGCCAGAATTGAAATTTGCTCAAATCCTCCTGCAGCTTGGCGTTTTCGGCTGCCGCATCGGTTGCTAATTGCGGGCAGGTAGTGGCGCATGTGACCGTCAGATCTATCTTGGGTTTGCCCTGGAACATCACTCCAAAGTCGGACACCATCCCCCAGCCCTTGTTTTTTGCCACCGGGTTGCCCCAGCCAATGCCGAGGTAGGGCGCGGCCTTGTTGAATGTCATCGTGGCCTGCAACGAACCGATCTGGGCCGATGTGTAGGTCACACCGTTAATGATGTAGTTGCCGCCGGTGGGGTTGCCACCCAGGCTGACCTTGTTGTTGTTGTACAGGATGCCGCCGCTGGTGCGGAAACTGCCTTCGAACGGATACCAGTCTGCCAATACGCTGGCTGTTTGCAATTGCAGCTTGAAATCATAGTTCACTGTACTTGAATTGGCATTACGTTTGTATGTGTAAGCGTTCAGGCCGATACGTGCGGAAAAACTGTCTGACTTGCCAAGGTTGAACTCGGCGCCGTACCCCAGCGTGCCAGCCTTGGCTGTCAAGCCCATACCTGATCTGCTGGCTTCCGGCTCGGTATCTGCGGCAGGGATCGGTACAGAAACGGGTACGGGTACGGAGGGCGCGGCTATGGGCGCAGGCACGGGTACAGGGGGCACGGGCACGGGGGGCACGGGTGCGAGCGCAGGCATAGGTGCAGGCGCTGGTACGGGCGCTGGTACGGGCGCTGGTATGGGCGCAGCAACAGCAACTGGAACTGGAACAGGTGGCGGTACAGGAATAGCGGATGGGTCAACGGGTATGGAAAGTAAATCACCAAAAGTTCCCGAAGGTATCGCCGAAGCAGGCATTGATACAGCCGGGGACTTGGGAGTCGCCAGTGATGCAGCATGTCCCGCAGCGATGGCCGCCATGCCTGCGAAATTGGTCACGACGATTTCCCCGGCCAGCACCTCGCTGAACATGGAGTTACCCACCATGGTCACCAGAAAATCAGTTCCGCGTATCCCGATGGTCGCATTCGGCGTCAAGAGCTTGAACGCCTGTTTTCTTCGTTGGCCGATCTGCCCGGTGATGAAACGCATTCCGCCTTTGAACATCGAGAAGACGATGCTGTTTTTCTCGGCATGCACAGGGTCGTAGCGGTATTCGCGCACCTGGAAAGTGGAATTGGCTTTCATGGTGACAATCTGGCCGTCTTCGAATCTCAGCAGTGCGGAGCTTTGGTCGCCGGTTTGAACCAGCGTATCGGGAATGATGATTTCGTTATCGGATACGCGATGGGCGGGATTTTTTCCCTGTGCGACCGAAACGTCGCCGCTGACCGCGTAGACCCGGCTATCAGATGTTTGAACCGGGGTCTCAGCGCTTGCCATGGCGCTGATTGCAACAGGCGCGGGAGGGCGAGCGGGAATTACCGAGGCGAAAGCCGGTATGGAAAGCAGCCCGCTGAAAGCACCGGAAGGTATCGCCGAAGCAGCGAGCAATGAAACACCGGAGCCGGAAGATGCCACGACAGCGGACTGTCCCGCTCCGATAACTGAAGTGCCGGCGGCATTCGTCATGCGTATCTTACCCTTCAACACCTGGCTATAGACCGAGTTGCCCATCATGGCGACCACGAAATCGGTACCGTGTATATTGACGGTCGCATTCGGGGTCAATAGCCTGAACGCTTGTTTGTTTCTCAGGCCGATCTGCCCTGTAACGAAATGCATGCCGCCCTTGAACATCGAGAAAACGATACTGCTATTCTCGATACGCTTGGCGTCGTAGTGGTATTCGCGTACCTGGAACAGGGAATTGGCTCGCATGGAGACAGTCTGGCCGTCTTCGAATTTCAGCAAGGCGGAGCCGTTGTCGCCGGTCTTGATATACGTATCGGAAGCAATGATTTCATGATCGGTCACTCGATGCGCGGGATTCTTGCCCTGTGCGGCAAAAACGTCGCCGCTCACCACGTAAACACGATTTCCTGACGCCTGGACAAAAGGCGCCGCAATTGTTGTGGCAGCGTCCGTTCCAACAGCCTGCGCTGCGGAAGAAATGCCTGCAGTCAACGCAAAGGCCAGGATAATGAAGACAATTTTGTTCATTTCGAATGACCGGTCAGGTTAGGGATTCAAGGCTATGGGCATCAATGTAAACGTGAGCTGTCGCAGCGTCAATAGGCCTGAAGGCCGGAAGGCCGTTCGGAGCCGCAACCCGGCGGTGGTAAAATGCCGGTGAAAGCACAACAAATTCCGGGAACAACGATGCAGGTCCGAACAGTCAGCACCACCCCCTTCAAAGATCAGAAGCCCGGCACATCGGGGCTGCGCAAGCGCGTGCCGGCATTCCGGCAGGCGCATTATCTGGAAAATTTCGTGCAGTCTATCTTTGACACCATCGGAATCCCGCCGCATGCAACGCTGGTGCTGGGCGGTGATGGCCGTTATTACAACCGTGAGGCGATACAGATCATACTCAGGATGGCGGCGGCCAATGGCTTCTGGCGGGTGCTGGCCGGCAAGGGCGGAATACTCTCCACGCCTGCGGCCTCCTGCGTGATACGCAAATACCGGACCCACGGCGGCATCATACTTTCCGCCAGCCATAACCCCGGCGGGCCGGACGGCGATTTCGGCATCAAGTACAACGCCGCCAACGGCGGCCCCGCGCCGGAGAAGCTCACCGAAGCGATCTTTGCGCAAAGCAAAAAGATCGCGCATTACCGCATCGTAGATGCGTCCGATGTTGTATTGGACAGGCCGGGTGATTATGAGATAGGCGACATGACAGTGACGGTGATCGACCCGGTCAGCGACTATGCCGAGATGATGGAATCGCTGTTCGATTTTGCCGCGATTCGCGCATTGCTGGCCAGCGGATTCAGGATCAAGTTCGATGCGATGCACGCGGTCAATGGCCCGTATGCGCAGGAGATATTCTTGAAGCGTCTGGGCGCATCGGCAGACAGCCTGATGAATGCCGTGCCGCTGCCGGATTTCGGCGGCGGTCATCCCGACCCCAACCTCACTTATGCGCATGAGCTGGTTGAGGTGCTGTATGGCGGCAACGCGCCGGACTTTGGCGCGGCCTCCGACGGCGACGGAGACCGCAACATGATTCTGGGCAAACATTTCTTCGTCAATCCCTCCGACAGCCTCGCGATACTCGCCGCCAATGCGCATCTGGCGCCGGGATACGCGCAAGGTCTGGCGGGCATCGCGCGCTCCATGCCGACCAGCGCGGCGGTGGATCGCGTCGCCAAGTCGCTCGGCATCCCCTGTTATGAGACCCCGACCGGCTGGAAGTTTTTCGGCAACCTGATGGATGCGGGCAAGGTGACGCTGTGCGGCGAAGAGAGTTTCGGCACCGGCTCCGATCACGTCCGCGAAAAGGACGGGTTGTGGGCGGTGCTGTTCTGGCTCAACATACTCGCGGTGCGCAGGCAGTCCGTGGAAACCATCGCGCGCGAACACTGGGCGCGTTTCGGGCGCAACTTCTACTCGCGTCATGACTATGAAGGCATACCGGCCGATGCGGCCAACGGCGTGATGAAACTGTTGCTCGGCAGTTTCGCGCAATTGCAGGGCGCGCAGTTCGGTAACCTGAAAGTAAAACTCTGCGACGATTTCAGCTACACCGATCCGGTGGATGGCAGCGTCAGCGCCGGCCAGGGCGTGCGCATCCTGTTCACCGACGGCTCGCGCATCGTGTTCCGCCTCTCCGGCACGGGGACAGAGGGCGCGACGCTGCGCATCTATCTGGAATCCTTTGAACCCGATGTCGCCCAACATCATCTCGACGCGCAGCAAGCGCTCGCCGGGCTGATCGGTATTGCCTTGCAGGTTTCCGAACTGCGCAAGCGGACCGGGCGCGAGCGGCCTACAGTGATTACCTGAGCGGGTATAATTTGACATTGATTGACTGTTTGCGCCGTTCAGACACGGTTCATATTGCAAGAAGGAGCACAACATGGCACACAAACAATTCATCCAGACCCCCGACGCGCCCGCCGCGATCGGCACCTATTCCCAGGCGATCAAAGTCGGCGAAACGGTGTACCTGTCCGGCCAGATCGGACTCGACCCTCACACCATGCAGATGGCGGAGGGCATCGAAGCGCAGATTCACCGCGTGTTTCAGAATCTGCGCGCGGTATCCAGCGCTGCCGACAGCAGCTTTGACGATCTGGTGAAGCTGAACGTGTATCTCACCGACCTCAGCCATTTCGCCAAGGTGAACGAGATCATGGCCAGCTATTTCCGCCAGCCCTATCCGGCGCGCGCCGCGGTGGGTGTCGCTGCCTTGCCAAGAGGTGCGCTGATTGAAATGGACGGGGTGCTGGTCGTCCAGGATTAATGGGGCTTCGTCATTCCGGCTGGATACCCCATCCCAACCTTCCCCCAGAGGGGGAAGAGACGATTGCTTCCTCTCCCGCAAGCGGGAGAGGATTGAGGTGAGGGCTGCCGGAATCCAGCGTTTTTATCCAACATGCTTTTAGATTTTGTCCCCGCGATACGGGGTTTTTTTATTTGACTGGATTCCGGCCTGCGCCGGAATGACGGGCTGCTGTGCAACCAACAAAAATATCACCCGCCACCCTGAGCAAACTCGCCAGGCTTGGCATCCGCCATCGCGCCGAGCTGCTGTTGCATCTGCCGTTGCGCTATGAGGACGAGACCCATCTCGCGCCGGTCGCCACCGTGCAGCCGGGACAGACCGTGCAGGTGCAGGGCGTCATCAGGCACAACGAAGTCGTGTTCCGTCCGCGCCGTTCACTGGTTTGCCGCCTGGAAGACAGCGGCGGCGAGTTGTATCTGCGCTTCCTGAACTTTTATCCCAGCCAGCAGAAGCAGCTTGCAGTTGGCAAGCAGATACGCGCCGTCGGCGAAGCGCGCATGGGACATTACGGGCTGGAGATGGTGCATCCGAAATGCCGCGCGGTGGATGATGACACGCCGCTGCAGCAAAGTCTCACGCCGGTCTATCCGACCACGGCAGGGCTGGCGCAACCCCTGTTGCGCAAGCTGATTTCCAACGCGCTGGAAACGTTGCCGATGAGCGACACGCTGCCGGACGCGCTGTTGCAAAGATTAAAGCTGGCAGGCTTTTCGGAAAGCATCCGGCTGCTGCACAACCCCACGCCGGATATTGCCGCCAGCACTCTGGAAGACCGCACCCATTCCGCATGGCGGCGCATCAAGTTCGACGAACTGCTGGCGCAGCAACTTTCGATGCGCGTGCATCACCGCGAACGCAGCAAGCGCGTCGCGCCTGCGCTTGCGCCGCATCACCAACTCACCACCCGCCTGATAAAAAACCTGCCGTTCACGCTGACCAAAGCGCAGCAGCGCACCTTTGCCGGGATCAGCCATGATCTGGCCAGGCCGCATCCGATGCAGCGCCTGTTGCTCGGCGATGTCGGCAGCGGCAAGACCATCGTCGCTGCCCTGGCTGCGTTGCAGGCCATCGAAAACGGCTATCAGGTCGCGCTGATGGCGCCCACCGAGATCCTTGCCGAACAGCATTACCTCAAGCTGCGCGACTGGCTGGAGCCGCTCGGCATTGTGCCGGTGTGGCTGTCCGGCAGCATGAAGAAAAAGGAAAAACAACTCGCCGCCGGACACATCGCCTCCGGCGAGACACTGCTCGCCATCGGCACGCACGCGCTGTTCCAGGAACAGGTCAGCTTTCACAAGCTCGGCCTGGCAATCGTGGATGAACAGCACAAGTTCGGCGTGCAGCAACGGCTCGCCTTGCGCAAGAAGGGCAAGGTCGTAAATGCCGGTGCTACCAGGCTATCAACCCAAAGCGAGGTGGCAACCAGGATGGGGGTGGAGCCGGATGAGCGCAACGCTTCTACCCCCTCCCCAGCCCTCCCCCTGCAAGGGGGAGGGAGTGCCTTTCAGGAGCCCCACCAACTCATGATGAGCGCAACACCTATTCCCAGGACATTGGCAATGAGCTACTACGCCGATCTGGATGTGTCGGTGATCGACGAACTGCCGCCCGGACGCACGCCGGTGATCACCAAGCTGGTCAGCGATGAGCGTCGCGACGAGGTGATCGCCAGAGTGCGCGCCGCGTGCATGGAAGGACAGCAGGCCTATTGGGTATGCCCGCTGATCGACGAGTCCGAAGCGTTGCAACTGCAAACCGCGCTGGAGACGTTCCAGTTGCTCACGCAAACTTTCCCGGAACTGCGCGTCGGCCTGGCACATGGCAAACTGGACAATACCGGGAAGGCGCGCGTGATGGCGGCCTTCAAGGCCAACGAATTGCAATTGCTGGTCGCCACCACGGTCATCGAAGTCGGCGTGGATGTGCCGAATGCCAGCCTGATGGTGATCGACCACGCCGAGCGCATGGGGCTGGCGCAACTGCATCAACTGCGCGGCCGGGTCGGGCGGGGCGCTACACAAAGCCTGTGCATCCTGCTGTATCAGCAACCGCTCTCCGAATTGGCGCGGGCACGGCTCAAGATCATTTTCGAGAGCAACGACGGCTTCGCCATCGCGCAACACGATCTGCAATTGCGCGGCCCGGGCGAACTGCTAGGCGCGCGGCAAAGCGGCGTCGCAATGCTGCGCTTCGCCGACATCAGCGCGGACGAAGATCTGTTGGATCAAGCAAGGCTAGCCGCCGATGAGCTGCTGCACGATTTCCCCGAAGCGGCACGGGCGCATTTGCAACGCTGGATGGCGAACAAACATGATTATCTATACGTATAGGCTCCTCTCTCCACTCTGCGGAAGAGAGGCTGGGAGAATGGGAAGCGGTTTGCTCCTCTCTCCCGCCTGCGGGAGAGAGGCTGGGAGTGAGGGGCGTTGCGAATTACCAAAATCCGTTCGCCATGAGCCTGTCGAAGGGCTTGGCGCTACAGTGCGCATGGTTCGGCAAGCTCACACCCACGGGGTGCAAAAACCTCTGCGAGGGCACGAACGGTTTAATGAACAGCTAAGGTTAGGAGCCTATGCAGGATAAATTCTGGCACGGCGCCGCACTGGGTTGCGAACCAGATCTCGCACCTTGGCTGCGCGATCGCGGTTCCTTGACGCATCGCATCCGGCAACGCTGCACCCGCTTCGAGGTGCGCGGCGTGCGCAGCGGCCTGGCGCGCATCGCGCTCGACGAATCCGCGCTGCTGGGCATCGCGCAGCGGCAACTCGCTTACTCGCGCGAAGTGTTCCTGTATGCCGACGATCTGCCGGTGGTGTTCGCGCACAGCGCGCTCTCTCCCGGACATCTGCGCAGCGCATGGCCGGCAGTGCGCACGCTGGGCAACAAACCGCTAGGCGCATTGCTGTTCGCGCATCCGCTGGTAGAGCGCAAGCTGCTGCATTACAGGGCGCTGCGCAACACCCATCCGCTGTACCAACGTGCCGCTGCGGTGTTGAATGAACCACCGCCCAGACTGTGGGCGCGTCGCTCGCTGTTCTATCTTCACGGAGCGCCACTGCTGGTTACGGAAGTGTTTTTGCCGGGGATTTTGCTGCTGACTAACCCTACATCTAATTTTGCCGAGGGTGCAGCGTAAGTGAATACTTACAGCGAAGCTACAATTAACTAATTCCATTTCTCGATCAATAGAGCAATATCGTAGGGCGGGTCACACCCGCCATTACAGCAGAATCTAGCAAATCACATCTCTTTTTCACATTCAGCGGCGGGTGTGACCCGCCCTACGGATTATTTCCCGTTTGAAGGAGAAATGGAATAAGCAGACACTAATAGCGCTTCAGTTATACTGCTAATAACTGCTAATTCAGTATTAAGGGCACCTCTAAAAATCCAAACTCCGTCGCGATGCTGCGTTGCTCAATAAATTTTAACGCTTACATATCAAACATATGCGGCGGCTAAAATTCATTTCGCGCCTTGCCTGGCTTAGGATTTTGAATTTTTAGAGGCGCCCTTAAATTAGTAGCTTTCTTTACCTTCTCAAAATCATCGATTGAAAGCTTGGCAAAAGTGGGCGCCATGTATGGAATTACTTGACGATCGCCTTCAATTCTCCCTTGGCATAGCGATTTGCCATCGTTTCCAGCGAGACCGGTTTGATCTTGCCTGCTTGACCGGCGGCACCGAAGGCTTCGTAGCGCGCCTTGCAGATTTCCTTCATCGCCTTGGTGGATGCCGCCAGGAACTTGCGCGGATCAAAGTCCTTGGGGTTCTGTGCCAGGTAACGGCGCACCGCGCCGCTCGACGCCATGCGCAGGTCGGTGTCGATGTTGACTTTGCGCACGCCGTGCTTGATGCCTTCGACAATCTCTTCCACCGGCACGCCGTAGGTCTGGCCCATGTCGCCGCCAAATTCGTTGATGATCTTCAGCCATTCCTGCGGCACCGAGGAAGAGCCATGCATCACCAGATGGGTGTTGGGGATGCGCGCATGGATATCCTTGATGCGGCCGATCGCCAGGGTATCGCCGGTAGGCGGCTTGGTGAACTTGTACGCGCCATGCGAAGTGCCGATCGCGATCGCCAATGCGTCCACCTGGGTCAGCTTGACGAACTCGGCGGCTTCATTCGGGTCGGTCAGCAATTGGTCATGAGTCAGCACACCTTCCGCGCCATGG
>Ga0154718_1061_pt1 | contig 16352 bp, 15 predicted proteins | sample Rifle2008BG16ft_FD_105726 | JGI IMG/M metagenome (GOLD analysis project Ga0154718, IMG submission 105726) | Betaproteobacteria bacterium RBG_16_56_24
CAGTCACTTGGCCAGAGGAATTAGACCTGGCACCAGACAGAATGCACGATGAACTACAAAAAGCGGAAGTCTATGTGATGCGGTGAACGCAAAGATACGTTCCTGTTAGAGCGCACAGTAATGCGAAGCTGGCCAACTTTAGTTTTCTTGTACCCCCTCAAGGGCGTTTTCTCAGCGCGCCGCGAACACCAATTCCGGCACGACGAATTCCCAACGGTCGCAGCGTTTGGATGTCTGAAATGCATCACCTTCATCTTCGCGACGTCGCACGTAAATTGCCGCAACACTGGCTGCCACACAAACCTTATCCAGCGGAGGCGAGAATTTTTCGGCCATGCGCCCGACGACATGACCTTGAGTATCCAGCAATTCCCAACGCTGATTACTTTGTTGCAGGCGTAACGCGTCGCCAGTGCATAGCGCGGCGATTGCACCATGTACCGCATGATCGGCAACCTGGCATCCCGCAAATCCCAAATTGATTTCACCCCATTCCGGCAACACATAACGACGGTAAAGTTCAGGTGGGGGAGATGGCAATCCAATCGGCGCACGCTGCAAAATCGCTGCTGAATCTGGCAACGCATCGAGTAGTGAATGTTTTCCATCCATGCGTGCCAGCGTCAGTGTATGCCGCGCGCGGGTCATGGCAACGTAATATAGACGGCGAACCGCATCACTATCTTCGTGGTTGCCGAATCTTTTCCAGCCGCCATCGAGCACTACAACATGATCGAACTCCAAGCCCTTCGCGCTATGTGCAGTCAGTAACAGCAAACCATTCTGACTGCTACGCACCTCTCTCACCCACTCCGCGAGCCATTCGATAAAGTGCGCTGTAGGCAATTCAACCGTGCTGCACTCATGCGCGTATTCCGCCACGGCTTCACCCAGTAACACCCACCATCTTCCTGCGCCTTGTTTGTGCAACCAATCTTCGATTGCTGCCGTATCCACCAGCTTGCTATCGCGCTGGTGCAACCAAACGATCAAGGCTTGTGTTTCGCGTAGCGACCAGATACCGGAGTTTTTCTGGTTTGCCATCTGGACGGGAATAGCTTGCAACTCGCAATAACTGCGCAACGGTTCCAGATATTGCCACTCGCGCGCAATCACCGCGACACGAGACCAATTCCATTCGGTATCAAAACTGGCTAGTCGTTGCAATTCACTCATCACGGTCAAAGCCTGAGTGAAACGGTCTTTTCCGGCAGTCAATATCTGCACCCTACCTTGAGTCACTGGATCGCGCTTATGCCACACGCCACCTGACGGCAATTTAGTCCGAGCACGATTGATAGTAATCGGATGATGCGCTTTCATACGATTCGTAGCGGGTGCAATCAGCGAATTAGCTGCCGCGATGATGGATGCCGTAGAGCGGTAATTGTCAGCGAGATACTCTGGCTTGGCCTTGTAGTCTTGCTCAAAGCGTCGAATGAACTCGACCGATGCCCCGGCAAAGGCGTAAATGTTTTGATCGTCATCGCCTACCGCAAACAGGCTCAGCTTGCCGTCTTCATCGGGCAGCGTGCGACCGGCCAATGCGGCGATCAGTTCATACTGCGCTTCCCCAACATCCTGATATTCGTCCACCAATATCCAGCGAAAACCACGCAGCAGTCGTTCGCGCTGCTCATCCGCTTCGTCTTGTGACAAACCCTCGCCTTTAAGCAACGCTGTAGCTTCGCGCAACACAGCAGTAAAATCTTGTTCGCTCACCGCACACTCTGCAAAACTCGCTCCGACCAAGCTCATTGCCAGCGAGTGGACTGTGCGGACAATAACGCCTTTGGCATCTTCACCAATCAATTCGGCGAGGCGACGACGTATTTCCACCGCCGCATGGCGGTTATAAGCAAGCGCCAAGATGCCACGTGGATTCGCACGTCGTACCCGAATCAGATACGCAATGCGATGCACCAGTACACGCGTCTTGCCGGAACCCGGCCCCGCCAATACCAGCACGTTAGTCTGCTCACGTTCATCTGCCACGATACGTTGCTGGATAGGATGTTGCAGCGATTCGACAATGCTGCGCCAGGATTCCGGGGTAGTTTGGCGACCGATCTCTTTCTCTCGGCCCGGGAACCAGCGTTGCAAAAAGGCTTGCTGCTCCAAGCTGAAATAGTCCATTGCCAAGCGCAACGCATCGGCCATTTTTTCCAGACCGAGTTGCGCGTACTCGGCCATGACGTGAATCTGCACACCCTTCTCGTCGTAATGCAATTGCAGCGGCATGAAATCCGCTTTGGCAAAGCCGCGTTTCTCCGCACTCAAGTGTATGGTCATCGCCGGGCGGAATACCGCCAGCCCTTTATTGAGACGAATCACCTCCTGTTCATGCAACCACAACAAGGCGCGTTCGATCAACTTGGGTGTGTCTTTGATTTGCAATTTAAGATTGAAATCATGGTCAATGGCGGCAGCAAGTTTCCCCATCGTAGTTTCTGCCAGCAGATCAGTGCCAACACATGCATTTGGAGGCAAGGTGGCAAGCAGGTGTTCCAGTAGCCGTTGCGCTGCGGCACGGCGCAACTCTGCGGTTTTCTCCAGCGCCGTCCATTCGCGTTGCAGCCACACCTGCACCGACTCGGCATCCAAACGTTTCAAGCGCAAATTCGGCGTACCACCGTCCTTGCTGCGGCCATCGCTGGCGAGACTGCGCAGGATGCGCCACAGCCGTTCCGGCAAGGCATGTTCATGCCCGGCATCCTTCAGATGTTGCGCTACATGACGCAGATGCAGTACCGAGGCTTCACCTCTCACCAAATCGGGCGCCCGCTCGCGCAATGCAGCGATCAAGGCAGCTTCAAGCGCGGCGGCTTCCTCCAAGCGTTTGTTCGAGGAGCGTGCCACGCCAGCGTGGACAAAGGCGGTTAATGCCGTGTCATTGCTGGCGATGCCAAGCTTTTCCAGATCGTACAGCGCGGTACGTATCTGCTCGGCGCTCATTCCCGCCGCACCCATCAGTTCGTCGGTGGAGATACCCTCGTCGGCATCTGCCGCCATCAAGGTTTCGACTATTCGCAGTAACTGCGTGCGATAGAGCTCCGCCATCGGATTGGCCGTCAGCTTGGCGCGTGCTTCGTCAACCGATGCCACGCGCAGCGAGGATGGAAACACCTGCACCTGGTTTTCCTCGCGGGTCAGTAGCTTTGCTTCTTCCAGCCACGACACGGCAGTACGCACACGCGTGTCGTCGGTAGCGGAATCGCGCTCGAACACTCCCTCGTCTTCCTCAGCAAGTATTTCGCCGGCGGTCGCCAACACTTCGCCTTTACTGTGTTTTTTGCGTTCCAGCCGCCGCAGTGATTTCAGAATCGCCTGGATTTCGCGTTGTGTAAGTTTGGAACGCGCCGACATACCAAACTGCTTTTCGACATCTTCACGCGTAAAAAGCAGCACGCAACCCGCAGCCTGCTGGTCACGTCCGGCGCGTCCCGCCTCTTGCAAATAGTTTTCCAACGAACCGGGGATGTCGGCATGAATCACCAGACGCACATCCGGCTTGTCGATACCCATGCCAAAGGCGTTGGTGGCGACGATCACACGCAATTCGCCCGCGATGAAGCTGTGCTGCACATTCTTTTTGGTTTCCGGTTGCAACCCGGCGTGAAAGTGCGCCGCCACGATGCCTTTATCGCGGAGAAATTCCGCTACCTCTTCGGTTTGCCGCCGCGACGCGCAATACACAATGGCACCACCTTCAATTTCCGGTGACAGGTGCTGCATCAACACTTGATGAATATACGCCAGCTTTTCGCCCGGCGTGGTAGGCACTACGACAAAATCGAGATTACTGCGGCTCGCGCCACCGTCAAACAGTTTGAGTGTGATGCCCAGCCGTTCCTGAAAGTGTCCCATGATGTCCGCCACCACATCGGGCTTGGCGGTAGCGGTCAGGCACAGCACTGGCGGGATAGGCTGGCTACCCGCGCATTCCTTGATGAAACGTGACACATAACGATAATCCGGGCGAAAATCATTACCCCATTTAGAAAGGCAATGTGCCTCATCCAGCACCCACGCACCGATTTCACGCTGTGCCAACACGCGGCGCACTGCCTTGCTGCGCAATTGCTCTGGCGCGACGATGAAAATTCCCACATCGCCCAACCGCACCCGATCCAACACATCGCTGCGTTCTGGCATTGATAACAATCCGTTTACTGCCGCACAGCAGGTGATGTTTTTTGCCTCCAACCCGGCAACCTGATCTGACATCAACGCCACAAGCGGCGAAATCACCACAGTCAACGCGCCGGTCTTGTCATAACGCGATAGCGCCGGAATTTGGTAACACAGCGACTTACCCGTACCGGTGGGCAAAATACCCAGCACATGTTCGCCACGCATTGCCGTCTCGACGATGGCCTGCTGCAACGGGCATCCATCGGCATCTTTTGGTTCGGAACGAAAGTCAGAAACATTGGGAAACCATTTTTTCAGCTCACTACGCGCATCATGCCGTTCGCGGCACCATGCACAGGCAGAATCATCACAAGGCGTATCACGCAGCAGCCGTACCAGCAACCCTGCTTCAGGAAACTGATGACGCACCCAAGGCGGCATCACCGAGTTGCCGCCCGCTACCGACAGCCATGCCAGCGCATAGGCCAGCGCCCAGCCATACTGTGCGACATGTTCAAGAATTTCCCGGGTGTGCGTTTGACAGGCATGTTGTTTCGTCAACGCGGCAATCGCCTCACATGCCTCGATTTCTGTGGGACGAGGTTTGTTACGCAGCTTGGTGAAGAAACTGTTACACCCTGAGGTTGCACCGTCCAGCGTAGTGAGCCAGTGCCATGCAGTGAGCAGCTCTGCATCCGCCTGCTGCAAAGCGCTCTGTTGATCGCGGAACACCTCCAAGGTGAGTCGCGCATCCAGCTCCGGGTCATTCAGCCGACCACGCTGAAGTTGTCCGTTCTGATAATGTTTGACCAAATGATGGTAGGGATTGCGCGGGAATGCCAGTGGGTTGAGCCGTAACGTATCCACCTGCGGCAATTTCAACAGGCTGAGATCGGGCTTGGCGGCGGTCAGGTGAGGGGCATCAAAAGCGATCAGATTGTGACCTAGCAGGAAGGCGACACCAGCAGCAAACTCGTCCAACCGCACGAGTTCAGTCTGAAGCTGTTTGCCGTGCCCAACGAATGCTTCGCCGTTATCGCCACGCACGGCGGCAAAGTGGTGAATTCGCGAGTCCTTAATACCGACTTCAAGGTCAAGGGACAGACAGCGCGGCGCAAAATCGCTTGGTGTTTCAGTCATGGATGCACGCAATCAAACGTTAACAGGCATCTTGTCATGCTCACTGCTTGGTGTCCGCCATGACTCTTGGTTTCAACCAACTCGCCACCACGATGCCCGCTTCGTAAAGGAACCACAGCGGTATCGCCAGCATGAGCTGCGACACCACATCCGGCGGGGTGAAGATCGCGCCGATGATAAATGCGCCGACGATCACATAAGAGCGTATCTCGCGCAGCTTTTCGACTGTAACAAAACCCATGCGCACCAGCAGCACCACTGCAACCGGTACCTGGAAAGTGATGCCGAACGCCATGAACATGGACAGCACGAAGCTGAGGTATTTGTCGATGTCGGTCATCACCGCGACGCCTTGCGGCGCGGCGGCAGTGATAAAACCGAACACCACCGGGAATACCGCGAAGTAGGCGAATGCCATGCCGCAAAAGAACAGCACGGTGCTGGCGATAATCAGCGGCACCACCAGGCGCTTTTCGTTTTCATACAAACCGGGGGCGACGAATCGCCATATCTGATACAGGATATAGGGCAGGGTAATCAGGAACGCCGCCATCATCGCTACCTTGAGCGGCACAAAGAACGGAGTGGTTACATCGGTGGCGATCATCTGCCCGCCTTTGGGCAGCTTGGCTAACAGCGGTTGAGCCAACAGGGCGTAGAGGTCGGATGCCCATGGAAACAGGAAGACGAACACCAGCAGCAAGGCGACCACGGAATGCAGCAAACGGGCGCGCAGCTCGACTAAATGCGCGATAAAACTTTCGCCGGCGCTCATTGGGAATTATTTGCGGGTGGCGTCAAGGTTGGGCCGGCGCCGGGCGGCGGCTGTTGGGTTGCCTGGCCTGGTTGAGATGCCTGGCCGGGCGATGAAAGTTGCGCAAATTCCCCCTCGATTTGTTGCATTTGTTGATCCGCTGTCAGCGCCGCCTGCTGTAGCGATTGTTCCATTGCGCCGGCTTCGGCCTGCACTTTCTGCTGCAACTGGCGGAACTCTTCGACCGCCATGTCACGCTCGATGTCGGCTTTCACGCCATTCACATAGCGTTGTGCGCGCCCCCACAGATGCCCCAGGGTGCGCGCCACTTTTGGCAGGCGCTCCGGCCCGATGACGATGAGCGCCACCACCATGACAACCATCAGTTCGGAGAGGCCGAATTCGAACATAATCTAACGCAAACCCAGGCAAAGCGTTGAAAAGCGTCGAGCGTGCCGAATATCTTTCAGCCCGTTCACACTTTTGTGTGAGTCTTGTCTTTCACTTCGCCTTCGATGGTCTGCCCGCCTTCTTTAAGCTGCTTCGCAGCTTCATCTTCGCCCTTCATGCCTTCCTTGAAGCCCTTTACCGCACCGCCGAGATCGCTGCCGATGTCGCGCAGTTTCTTGGTGCCGAAGATCATCGCAACGACCAACAACACGATCAGCCAATGCCAAATACTAAATCCGCCCATCTCGTTCTCCTTTAAATTAATTTCGCCGCACCATCGGCGGAATGTTGCCACCGCCGATGATATGGATATGGAAATGCATCACTTCCTGTCCGCCTCCCCTGCCGGTGTTGATCACTGTCCGGAATCCGTTGTTCAATCCCTGCTCTTTTGCCAAAGCGGGCGCCAGTAACAGCATCTTGCCCAGCATGGCAGCATGCGTTTCTTCTGCCTGTGCCAGCGAATCGAGATGCAGTTTGGGAATCAGCATGAAGTGCACCGGCGCCACCGGATGGATGTCATGAAACGCCAGAAATTCGCTATCCTCATACACCTTGGCGCAAGGAATCTCGCCGCGCACGATTTTACAGAAAAGACAATCACTCATGCTCAGCCCTTGTTTCTGCCATTCTTTTCGGCAATGCCCGACTCACCTTCGCGGCGCGCCAGTTCGTTCAGCACATCGCCAACATTCAAGCCATGCTGCGCCAATAGCACCATGCAATGGAACCACAAATCGGCGATTTCGTATGCCAGATGAGATTTGTCGCCCTCTTTACTCGCAAGTATGACTTCCGTTGTTTCCTCGCCGATTTTCTTCAGGATGGCATCTTCGCCCTTGCTGAATAGCTTGGCAACATAGGAGCTTTCGGGCGATGCCTGTTTGCGCGCCTCCAGTGTTTCCGTCAGTTTTTGCAAAATATCCTGGTTCATCTTATTTGAGCTCACTTCTTGTAAATCTCACCGGGAGACTTTAGCACAGCATCCACTTCCACCCATTGCCCGTTTTCCAAACGACTGTAAAAGCAGCTTGCGCGTCCGGTATGGCAGGCAATACCGCCCTGCTGCACGACTTTCAGCAGGATCACATCGCCGTCGCAATCGAGGCGTATCTCTTTTATCTTCTGGAAATGCCCCGACTCTTCGCCCTTGTGCCAGAGTTTCTTGCGCGAACGCGACCAATACACCGCCTCGCCTTTTTCTTGGGTGAGTTTCAGCGCGTCTCTATCCATCCACGCCACCATCAATACCCGCCCGGTGGCCGCATCCTGCGCTATGGCCGGGACCAGGCCTTCCTCGGACCAGTTGACCTTGTTCAACCAAGCCTCACTCATTGAATTTCTCCTCGCCCGGTCTGCGCTCGCAATGTTGCGCAAAGAATTTTCATAGCCGCACCTCGATGCCCTGCTGCGCCATGAACTGCTTGGCCTGCTGCACGGTGTATTCGCCAAAGTGAAAAATGCTCGCCGCCAGCACCGCGTCCGCCCCGCCTTTTTTTACGCCATCGACAAGATGTTGCAGGTTGCCCACGCCGCCACTGGCGATCACCGGGATATCCAGCGCATCGGTGATTGCCCGTGTCAATGCCAGATCAAAACCATTTTTTTGCCCATCTCTGTCCATGCTGGTGAGCAGGATTTCACCTGCGCCCAAGTCCTGCATTTTTCTCGCCCACTCAACAGCATCCAGACCCGCCGCCTTGCGTCCGCCGTGTGTGAACACTTCCCAATGCCCCGGCGCAATTTGCTTGGCGTCGATCGCCACCACGATGCACTGCGAACCATAACGCCCGGCGGCATCAGCAATCAATTGCGGGTTAAGTACCGCAGAGGTATTGACGCTGACTTTATCAGCCCCTGCATTCAGCAAATTGCGCACATCACCCACTTCGCGCACCCCGCCACCCACGGTCAGGGGAATGAACACTTGCGAAGCGACCTGCTCGATGATGCGAAAGATAATGCCCCTGTCGTCGGAACTGGCCGTAATGTCGAGAAAAGTCAGCTCATCCGCACCCTGCTCGTCATAGCGGCGCGCGATCTCCACCGGATCACCCGCGTCGCGCAGCTTGACGAAACTGATGCCCTTAACGACTCTTCCGGCTGTAACATCCAGGCAAGGGATAATTCGCTTGGCAAGCATGAACTGGCAGGCCGCTCCGGTCAGACCGGTAGGGCGCAATAACCAACGGGCATTGCGCCGAATGTGTTCACGATCATCCGGTGCAATGCGCTACGCCCTTCGACTGCGCTCAGGACAGGCTTATTGCACCCTACGAATTGAAGTGCCATCAGTATCATCATGACAGTTAGGGTGCTGCTCTGGTCAGTTGATCCGCCAAGGCCTGCGCCGCCTTGAAATCCAGCGTGCCTTCGTAAATCGCACGTCCGGTGATTGCGCCGGTGATTCCTTCTGCCTGCACCGCACATAATGCGCGCACATCATCCAGATTGGTGATGCCGCCGCTGGCGATCACCGGCACATGCAGCGGGCCGGCCAGTTCTACCGTCGCCGGAATATTCACGCCGGACAACATCCCGTCGCGTCCGATGTCGGTGTAGATGACGGCTTCCACACCATAGCCTTCGAATCGTTTCGCCAGATCGGCCACATCGTGCCCGGTGAGTTTCGACCAACCGTCCACCGCCACTTTGCCGCCCTTGGCGTCCAAACCAACCATGATATGGCCGGGAAAAGCGTCACAGGCCTCATGCAAAAAACCGGGCACTTTCACCGCCGCAGTGCCGATGATGATATAGGTCACGCCGATGTCGAGATAGCGCTCGATGGTTTCCAGGTCGCGAATGCCGCCGCCCAGTTGCACCGGCACATCGTTGCCCACCGCTTCGAGGATGCTGCGCACGGCAGCCTCATTGCGCGGCTTGCCGGCAAACGCGCCGTTCAAATCCACCAGATGCAGGCGGCGCGCACCCTGCGCCAGCCAGTGTTTTGCAGTGGCGGCGGGATCTTCGGAAAACACCGTGGCATCTTTCATCACGCCTTGTTTGAGGCGCACACAATGACCGTCTTTCAAATCAATCGCAGGAATAATCAACATGGCAGCACGTTAGGAGATCAAGGGTTCCATTGCACAAAGTTTTGCAGCAGCTTCAGCCCTGCTGTGGAGCTTTTTTCCGGATGGAATTGCACAGCGAACAGATTATCTTTAGCGACCGCGCATACGAATGATTGAGGATAATTACTGGTCGCCTGGATCAAAGATGCATCTTGTGTCCGCACATAATAACTGTGCACAAAATAGAAGCGTGCGTCCTGTTCAATGCCATCCCATAAGGGGTGTTCAAAGGCGCTCCCCCTCCCCAACCCTCCCCCGGAGGGAGAGGGAGCAAGCGTCGCATCCCCTTGCGGTGATGCGGATTGTTCGATCCTTCGCACCTGGTTCCAGCCCATGTGCGGCACCTTGAGTTTGTTTCCCTGTGCGTCATGCATGCCGCCGGCGAAGCGGACCACCTTGCCGCGCAAAATCCCCAATCCGGCAACATCGCCCTCATCGCTGTGCTCGAACAGCATTTGCATGCCGATACAGATGCCAAAAAAGGGCTTGCTGCGCGCGGCTTCCAGCACGGCGTCGCGCAATCCCCGCGCCTCCAGTTCGCGCATACAATCCGGCATCGCGCCTTGTCCGGGAAATACCACGCGCTTGGCATTTGCAATCACATCGGCATTATCGCTGACCGCAATTTCGGCTCCGGGAGCCACCTTGCGCATGGCCTGTTCCACCGAGCGCAAGTTGCCCATTCCGTAATCGACTACCGCAACGTCAACCATGTCAAATTATAGCGTTCCCTTGGTGGAGGGCATCACGCCGGCCATGCGCGGATCCAGCTCCAGAGCCATGCGCAGCGCGCGGCCAAATGCCTTGAAAATGGTCTCGGCCTGATGATGGGCATTGTTGCCCGCCAGGTTGTCGATATGCAGCGTCACCAGGGCGTGATTGACGAAGCCTTGAAAGAATTCATTGATGAGATCCACATCGAACTCACCGACGCTGTCGCGCACGAATTCGCAATTGAACACCAGGCCGGGCCGGCCGGAAATGTCCAACACCACTCGCGACAACGCCTCGTCCAGCGGCACATAAGCGTGGCCGTAGCGCCGCAGGCCCTTCTTGTCGCCGACCGCCTGATTGAACGCCTGACCCAGCGTGATGCCGATGTCTTCCACGGTGTGATGCGCATCAATATGCAGATCACCCTTGGCGAGGATGGTGATGTCCAGCATGCCATGCCGGGCAATCTGGTCGAGCATGTGATCGAGAAATGGCACTCCGGTGTCGAATTTGACCTTGCCGCTGCCGTCCAGATTCAATTCGACATTGATCCGGGTTTCCGTGGTGTTGCGTGAAACTTTTGCGCTGCGCATGATTTAGCCCTGTGCAGATTGGTTTATGGTTTCCTGTAATGCAGCAATAAATCTCGTGTTCTCTTCCGGGGTACCCACTGTCACACGCAGGCAGTCTTTCAACATCGGATGCCCGCCGTCCAGGTTCTTGATCAGCACGCCGCGCTGCTTCAAACCGTTGAATATCGCGGATGCATTCGCCACGCGGAACAGCAGGAAATTCGCCTCGCTCGGGTAAACCTTTACAGCGGCGATCTCTCCAAGCTGCCGGTACAATTCTGCGCGATCCTTCCTGATCTGTTCAGCTTGCTGCAACAACACCTCGTGATGCGCCAGCAACTTTTCGGCGGCCAGCTGCGGCAGCACGCCGACATTATACGGCAAGCGCAACTTTTCCAGCTGTTCCAGCCACCCCGTGCTTCCCGCCAGAAAACCGAGGCGCAACCCCGCCATGCCGAGCTTGGAAAAAGTGCGCATCACAAGAAGATTCGGGTACTGCGCCAGGTGGGGAATGAAGCTGTCGCTGGCAAAGGCGTAATAAGCTTCATCCAGCACCACCAGTCCCGGCGACGCCTCGATGATCTGCTTCACGGCATCCGCCGGAAACAGATTGCCGGTGGGGTTGTTCGGATAAGCCAGAAAGATCAGCGCGGGTCGTTCGCGCTTGATCGCGGCGAGAATCGCCGGCAAATCCAGGGAAAAATCTCCCGCAAGCGGCACGCCCACATAGCGCATCCCGGTGAAGGTCGCAATCATCCTGTACATCACGAATGAAGGTTCCACGCTCAGCATGGTCGCGCCGGGCTTGTTAAGCGCCATCGCCAGCAACTGGATCAACTCGTCCGAACCATTGCCGATCAACAACTCCATTCCTTCAGGCAAACCGGTCACGCCACGGATCTTCTCCTTCAGCGATACAGCACAGGGATCCGGATAGCGGTTGATGGCTGCAGAAACTAACGTGGCGGCGATATCGCTGCGCAGCGCCGGCGGCAAGAAATAGGGGTTCTCCATCGCGTCCAGCTTGATGTAACCGGCGCTGTCCGGCACTTGGTAGGCATGCAGATCAAGGATTTCGCGGCGCAGTAATGTGTTTGCGAGGGAGGATGCGGAAACGGCAGCCATTGAATGAATTGCTCAGTAAACGATCGGGGGCACTATGGCGTAGAGCTTAGCACATTGCAGAGGACAGGGGACAGCCGAAGCCGAGCAATTTATTGCGCGATGACTCTGGATCGCCCGACAAGCCGGGCTCCTACATAGTTTCGTAGGGCGGGTCACACCGGTGCCGGGACAAAAGTTTTTCGTACCCGCCTCAACACCGAACGTTGCAATGGCGGGTGTGACCCGCCCTACGCGGGCTCAAAAATCTGTCTTCTGTCTTCTGTCCTCAGTTCAAAGCACACATTCCCGGCCCGGTTGTCGGCCAATTTCAGGCGATAGCCCAGTTGCTCGGCCCAGCGCGATGCCTGGTACAAAGCTATCCCCAAACCACTTTCAGAGACCACTATACGATTCAGCAGCTTCGCAGCGATATTCTTCGGTATAGGTTCGCCGCTATCGCATACCAGAAGGCGAAGCGGTTCGGTTTGGATTTCGACCGAGATGGCGATATCCGATTGTAATTGACGTTTTCTCAAAGCATTATCGAGCAGATTATCGAGTACGCAGTCGAATAGCGCTGCGGGAATTTGTGTCTCCGGCAACCTGTCCGGCACGCTCCATCTGATGGGCTGATACTGGTTGCGCAACTGCAATGCCTCCCACCATGCGCTCAGAGCGAGCTGCGGGGTTTCACCTATTGCCTGGGGTTGTTGAAGCTTGGCCAGGGTAAGCTCGATACGCTGCGTAAGCAGGGGAAGTTGCTGCTGCAGCAGCCGCTGCGCCATCTTTTCGCTGCTTTGCGCGATGGAGGTGAGCGAAAGCAGTGATTGCAGCATGTTTTTCATGTCATGGGTGAGACGCGAACCGGTCTCGTACACAACCTGCAAACGCGTAATATCGCGCAGGCTTTGTTCGCGCTGCTTGGCCTGGTAAAAGTAGCCTATCAGTTGCGCAAGCAGGTGAATGTGCAACAGCATGCTGGGATTGAGAAATTGCCTGGAATATAGCGTCAGGCGCAACTCGCCTTCCTGCACGCGCACCTCATGTTCGCTGGATTTGCCAAGATGCCCTGCCCCGTCAGGCGATTGCCATGACAACCCGGACAGCCACTGAAAACCCTCCAGCAAAGCAATGGCGTGGCGCAGATAAGACGCCGGGTCCGGTTCGCGCTGTGCCGCTTCGGCCAGCTCGGTAAGCCAATTTTCAAACGGTGTGCCGACGTTCAGCAAGTAACGCGAGAACATCATGTGCAGGCCGCTGAAGCCGAAGCGCGGATTCCACAACCCGCCGAGCGCCAGCAGCACCAGCGCGATCAGGAACAGAGTGCGCAGCAGGGCTTCGAGGTAACCCAACCGCGCCAAAGTCATAAAGGCAAGGCTGCCGAGCACCACCAGGGTCAGCAGCATGAACAACAGCAAGCTGTATACGAAGTCTACTGTTTGAACGCTTTCGACCGGCTCGTTCGGGTGCCCGGCGAAAAGTTTTTCGGCGCTGACCGGCAAAACCGCCATGGCCACCAACAGCATCGGCATCACATACCACATCAGGATGCGCCCGGCCTCGATGGCGGGACTGGCTTCAATGGTGAATTGGGCCGCAAATAAATTCGGCACCACCCAGAGCAGCAGCACCGCAAGCAGGTAGGCCATCACTGAAAGATACAGCAGGCGCGTCCAGCGGTCGCGAAAGGCAAACACGCGCGCGCCGACCAGTCCGAACAGGCCGGTCAGCCAAAAAGCGATGGTCCACCAATTCAGCCAGAACATCGCCACCGCAGCGGCCAGAATGATGAACGCCAATGCACCTCGCCCTACTTCGCGCTCGCCGCGCCACAGCGGTTGCCAGATCAGGAACAAGCCGAGGTGGGCGAGAAGCAACGGGTGTACCCATGGGCTATTCACACCCAACAGCAACGCACCGTGCAACAGCCCGAGCATCGCCAGCAACAGCCAATGGCGAAAGTGAAAGCGATTCCACCAACTGAACGTCAGCATTTCGTCATCATCCCTGTCAGCATCTCGTCAAATTTCCTTCCATCAAGTTGCACATGCCTATTCCAAATATTCCCAACCGTCCGTCACGTCAAACTTGCATCTCTCCAATAAATTGATTTAATAAGCTATTTAGTTTATTCCGGCAATTCTGGTTTAACAGCCACCGTAAATCTGGCACGACAATTGCGATAACTCACTGTTGCATAGTATACAAATCAGGAGATTATCATAATGAAACGCAATCAATCCGGCTTTACCTTGATCGAAATCGCCATCGTGCTGGTGATCATCGGCCTGCTGCTCGGCGGCGTGCTGAAGGGGCAGGAGTTGATCAACAGCGCCAAGGTCAAGAACCTCGCTGCCGATTTCAAAAACATTCCGGTGTTCATCTACGGCTATCAGGACAAATTCAGGGCGCTTCCGGGGGATGATGCTGCTGCGGCCTCCCATGTTGCCGGGACGAATGCTACGACACCCGGAACTGTTAACAATGGTGTTATCGATGGTCGCTGGCTTCCGGCTACTCCCGCCTCTGATGAGTCCAGCCTGTTTTGGCAGCATGTCAGGCTGGCCGGTTTGGCCGCAGGATCAACCAACCCCGCTGATTCCGAATATCAGCCCAGAAACTCCCTTGGTGGTCATCTAGGGATACAGGCCGGGAGCACCGCGTCCATACAAAACCTAAGGGGTTCATATACTATCTGTTCGGAAAATATTCTGGGCAAGTTCGCCAGACAAATAGACACTAATCTGGATGATGGCAACACCACTACCGGCTCGGTGATGGCAACAGCCTCTACAGGACTAGTTATGCAAGGAGCAGCAAGTTCAGTCGCTGCTAATTCTATTCTTCCGGCAGATGACGAAGCACTCTATACCGTCTGCATGGGCTTCTAACAAAATCACCCGGCGTAATACAGCCCGCTTCGGCGGGCTTTTTTATTGCCCCCATATTTATTGTCCTTGGTGCAGCCCGCGTAGGATGGTCCAAAATGATCAATGGTCAGCCCTGAAAAACTTGGGTTTTCTGGATGAGAACGAGTCATTGATTGCTGCCAAGACCTCTGCATGCAACGTCGCGAGCTTTATCGGGTGCAGTGCTCTAAAACTCGTCATGCCGGACTCGATCCGGCATCCAGTGGTTTAATCCGACCGGACTCCGGCCTGACCGCAGGTCAGTTTATCCTGAACCTGTCGAAGGGACGGAATGACGAAACCGAATTTTGTTTCGTAGTGTAGCGGTCTTTGGTTTCGCGTAAAATCCACGCTACTTCAATTCAAAGGCATTCCCGATGTTGACCGTAGTTTTTATAATCGCTGCATATCTGTTGGGCTCGATCTCTTTCGCAGTCATAACCAGCAAGCTGTTCGGCCTGGCTGATCCGCGCACCTACGGCTCCGGCAATCCCGGCGCGACCAATGTATTGCGTAGCGGTAAGAAGGCGGCTGCGGCGCTGACCTTGTTCGGCGATGCGGCGAAGGGTTGGCTGGCGGTGTTTCTGGCGATACGGTTTGGTTTGTCTAATGAGCAGATTGCGCAGATCGCGCTGGCGGTATTTCTCGGGCACTTGTTTCCGGTGTTCTTGCGCTTCAAGGGAGGCAAGGGGGTGGCAACGGCTTTGGGCGTGTTGCTGGCTTTGAATGCCTGGTTGGGATTGGGTGGGTTGGCGACCTGGTTGTTGACCGCAGCGGTGTTTCGCCTGTCTTCGTTGTCGGCTTTGGTCGCTGCCGCTGCTACGCCTGTCTATGCGATATTACTTGGCTTGCCGCGAGAGTGGATGCTGGCATCAGGCATCATGTCGCTGCTGCTGATCTGGCGGCACAAGGGCAATATCCAGAATCTGCTGGCGGGTAAAGAGACGCGGATCGGCAGCAAGAAGGCGGGCAATCAATCCGCATAATTCAGTGAGGGAACCCCCCTTTGAAAAAGGGGGGTGAAGGAGGATTTGTAGTGGCAGCATTTGGCACGGATATTTAAATCCCCCTCGATCCCCCTTTTGCCTGCGGAAGGGTCGCTGCGTAGCAGCGGGGTACCCTCCGGCGTACCCCTTGCGGGTGAAAGGGGAAGGTCTTTAGCTGATTATCTCTGCCAAATTCCAGCGCGGCTTCACATTGAAACGATAATCCTTTTTACCTTGTTGTTGCGCAAGTCTTAACGCGCCGGCGAAGGCGATCATCGCGCCGTTGTCGGTGCAGAATTCCAGATCGGGATAAAACACTTTGCCGCCGCGCTTGCCGATGTCATTGCTCAGGCGGCTGCGCAACAGTTGATTCGCGCCGACGCCGCCCGCCACCACCAGTTGATCCAGGCCGGTCTGTGCCAAAGCGGCGCGCGCCTTGTGTGCCAGTACATCGACGATGGCTTCCTGCACGGCGCAGGCGATGTCGGCGCGAGTCTGCTCATCCAAAATCT